>JRYD01000688.1_pt1 | contig 46619 bp, 54 predicted proteins | sample 235311 | NCBI WGS metagenome assembly JRYD01 (sample SAMN03074213, study PRJNA261472) | activated sludge metagenome | biome: Common Effluent Treatment Plant; feature: Wastewater; material: Activated sludge; isolation source: activated biomass in a lab-scale reactor treating industrial wastewater at... | reverse complement strand
CGGCGACGGCGGCGACGAGCTTTTTGCGGGTTATCCGATGTATCGTGCGCATAATATCGCTTCGATGTATCGCCTTGTTCCTAGCTTTGTTCGAAATGGCCTTGTGCGTCCGGCTGTCGAGAGGTTGCCCGTCTCGCACAAGAACCTTTCGTTCGATTACAAAGCCAAACGCTTCGTCCGAGCTGCCGAACTTGATCCGGTAGAGCGTCATCATTCATGGTTCGGTTCATTTGCGCTCGACGATCAAGACGATCTGCTCTCGCGAGACGTTCGTGAACGGACAAGTGCCGACATTTATGCTGCGGCCCGCGAGGTTTTCGAGAATGGCCCGATAAGAGATGATCTTGCGCGTATGCAGTACTTGGACGTGAACTTTTATCTCGCGGAAGACATCTTGACGAAGGTCGATCGTTCGGCGATGCAGGTGAGTCTCGAAACACGCGCACCGTTCCTTGATCCACGGATCGCTGATTATGCGTTCTCTCTGCCGATGAAGTACAAGCTTCGCGGCTCGAACGGCAAGGTGATACTAAAGAAGGCTGTCGAACCGCTTCTGCCGAAAGCGATCCTCAATCGACCGAAAAAGGGTTTTGGAATACCGATCGCGGCTTGGCTCCGCGGCCGCTTGAGGTATTTGCTTCACGATCTTCTGTCGCCCGAGAGACTCAAAGAACAAGGGATCTTCGAACCGGCGTACGTCGATCGTCTGGTCTCCGAACACGAACAAGGCATCGCCTCCCACCACAAGGAACTTTGGACACTGCTCGTTTTCCAGCTTTGGAGCAGGCAATTTCTTAAATAAAGTCGTAAATTTCTACCGCTTGGACGCCAGAGCAATCGCGTAGAAACAAACAAAGGCGTATTATTGAGCTATATGGCTACTCTTTATCCTGAAATTGAACCCTTCGATTCGGGAATGCTTCCCGTTTCAGATATTCACACCATTTATTACGAACGCGTCGGTAATCCTGACGGCATTCCTGTCGTTTTTCTTCACGGCGGGCNNGCACGCAGACCTGCGCGAGAACACGACGTGGGACCTCATCAAGGATATGGAGACGCTGCGTGAGAAGTTCGGCGTCGAAAAATGGCATGTTTTTGGCGGATCGTGGGGCAGCACGCTTAGCCTTGCATACGGAGTTACACACCCTGATAGATGCTTGGGGCTGATACTTCGCGGGATCTTTTTGACCCGCAGGAAGGAGCTGACCTGGTTCTACCAATACGGTGCGTCGGAGATCTTTCCGGATTTTTATGAACGCTATCGTGACGAGATCCCTGAGGCGGAACGCGGTGATATGATGGCCGCCTATCACAAACGCCTGACGAGCGACGACGAAGAAGTACGTCTTTCGGCCGCCCGCGCATGGAGCGTTTGGGAAGGTTCGACCTCAAAGCTCTATCCGAGTAAGGACCTTATGGAGCATTGGGAAGGCGCTCACGAGGCGTTGGCGCTTGCGCGTATCGAATGCCATTACTTTATGAATGACCTTTTCTTCCCGACGGAGAATTATCTGCTCGAAAATGTCGATAAGATCCGCAATATTCCGACCGTGATCGTACAGGGAAGATACGATGTCGTTTGCCCGATGGCGTCGGCCTGGGACCTTCATAAGGCCTTGCCGGAAGCTGACCTGACGGTCGTGCCGGATGCGGGGCATTCCGTCTCGGAACCGGGCATCACGTCCGCTTTGGTCGAGGCTATGGATCGATTCAAGATGGCGGCGAATTCAAGTGTAGCAAGCTAGAGGCGAAAGGTTTATCATAAAAACCTGAACCTTTTACGGGCTCGAACGTCTAAAGAATAGGACGGCTTTTGTTGTATGAATTTTGGTGGCTGGGAAATATTTTTAGTTGTCGTTGTTTTGTTTCTGCTTTTCGGCGCTTCGCGTCTGCCGCAGCTTGCAAAGTCGCTCGGTCAATCGCGCAAGGCTTTCAAAGAAGGGATGCGTGAGGCCGAAGAGGACGATCTTGCCGCTCAGCAGCTTCGCGGATCGTCGAAAGATCGGCCTATCGCGAACCTTACCGACGCCGAATTGAAGGCGGAGATGGAGCGTCGCGAAGAAGCTCGAGCGGAGCATTAGAAAACTGCCCGTCGGACCGTACTAACCTTTCTCGCCGGCGACCAGCGTTGCCTTTACAGAAAAGCGAAACGACAAAGTCCCGTCCTCATCGTCTATCAGCTTGGATAGCGCTTTTGTCACACGCTCAACGCCGCCCTCATCGAGGGAGCGCAGCCAACGCGGCAGAAGAAAGTTCTCAACAAGCGGCGAGGTAATGAATGCCTCGCCGTTCTCGTATTCAAAGACCTCATTGACGACCTCTCGCTGAATGTTCACCAGCCCGAGCGATGCTGCGAGCGTTTCGAGCTCGGCTGCCGTTGGAAGTTCGGTGATAAGCTCTTCTACATTCGGCGCGTCCGGCCCGATATCTTCCGCAGCGACAACTTCCCACAAAAGAGAAAAGACTTCGCCAAAACTCCCTGACGAAGGCAGAAAGAACGCAACGTCCGCGCCGACGCGTGCGATGCGGATCGCTTCCTCGATCAGGTCTGCGGCATCGTTCGTCGTCTCAAAGCTTGCGTCGGCGAGCACCGCATCGAACGAGTCGTCCTCGAACCTTATCTGCGAAAAATCGACGCTCGAACGCACTGCGACCGCTTTATCCATCGCGATCTGAAGAACTTCGGCATTTTCACACGATGCGAAAACATCCGTTCTCTCGCCATACCTTTCGCCAAGCTGCAACGCGTGGTTGCCGGTTCCGGCCTTAAGATAGGCAAGGTTTTCGCTGTCCGTGAGATCAATGTGCTTATCTACAAGCTCGGTAAATCGCCGCGTCCATTCATCGTGGATCAGGTCCGTTATAAATGCGAGCTCTTTTTCGGTCTTCGCCATACTTTGATTAAACCGTAAGGGAGGAACCTGCCGCAAATGACGATTCGCGCTTCCGGCGTGCTATTCTAACGGTTCACGGCCGACCTTGTTCGGCGTGCCGCAAAAAACACCTGATGGAATTTTCAACGGAATTGACGACAACCTCGGTCTTGGCATTGGGTTTTGTCCTCGGCCTAAGGCATGCGACAGAGGCGGATCATCTTGCCGCGGTCTCGGCCATCGTAAGCGAGAAGAAGAATATATTTACGGCATCGATCGTCGGCGGCCTTTGGGGCATCGGACATACGATCTCACTTTTTCTCGTTGGGCTGATCGTTATTTTTCTAAAACTTCAGATCTCCGAAAGCGTCGAATCCAAGCTCGAGGGCATTGTCGGCATAATGCTCGTACTGCTCGGGCTGAGCGCGATATATAAATTGGCAAAGAGCGATACCGCCCACTCACACGCTCATTCTCATGGCGATATCACCCATACGCACCCGCACACGCACGATGAGGCCGAGGCCGAGGAACCGCACCATCGCCTTAGCCCGCGTTCCGTTCTTGTCGGTATGGTGCACGGGCTTGCGGGCAGTGCCGCGTTGATGCTGATGATCGTGCCGCTCATTCGTTCGGCGTACGTTGCGTTGTTGTATATCGTCGTATTCGGTGTCGGATCGATCGCAGGGATGATGGTGATGAGCTTACTTATCGGGCTGCCGTTCCACTTTACGGCCTCACGTTTCCGGTTTCTGAACGCAGGCATTCGGGTCGCCGCTGGGCTTTTCAGCCTGATCCTCGGCATCTCGATCATCTACGAACACTTTATCGCGGCGTAATGCATTCGTGCATTCGTGGCAATCATTCTCAGCAGAATTCAAGCTCGCCGAACGCTTCAGGCACGTGGAATGAAGGAATTTCCGTGTGTGTCGGACGCCATGCGAGATAGCCGCGCGTCGCCCCCGCACCAACGCATCGAAAGATATTCCCGAGCCAAACGTCGCCCTGTTTAGGTGAAGCGCCGAACGCGGTGAACGGTACTTTGATCGCCATCGCTACTTGCGTGTGCCCGACCGCCGCCGCCGCTTCCATCTGAGATCGGAAGTCCCAGTCGGTATTGCGGACTTCGCCCGCGATCTCGATCGCGAGGTCGATCCATTCACCCGTCGGCGCGACCTCAAATTCAAGATACCGATTTGGCCGCTTCTTGTCGGGAGCGATAAAGATCTCGCATACATCGCGTTCCCAGAGTTCGTTGGCTTTCCTGGTGGTATCGGGCGTCGGATTCACGACGAGATCCTCGGCCTGGCGTGCTGTGAACTTCACATACAGATGCGTGTCCGACCACAAAAGCCGAGCCTCGAAATGCCTTCCTTCCGGTGCCGTTTCTCCTGACCAATATCTTGTTATGGCGACAGCTTGGGCTTGCGGCCACGCCGCGTTCTCAAGGTCGCTGATGTCGAAGTCGTTCGCGATGAACGCGACGCTTGCGGTGAGTTGGTTCATCTGAGAATTCACTTTCTTTCTTTTCGTCTTGAAGGCTTGATCAACGCCCGAAATCGTTTGATCTCCGTTGCAGCAGCCTTTGCCAAAGCACCTGAGACCAATGTGACCGGTGCATTACCGCTGAACGCGTCTAGTATCGCAAAGAGCGTTCCGACACGCACTTTTGGTTCGCTTACCAGAACATAAACAGGCTCCCAACGCGTGGGCCGCAGCTTGGCCTTGAAGGCGTCAAGGCCATCAAAATTGTAAAACCTCCGCCCGTGCCGACGAAGCCAAACGAGCATGATCCGAAGCCACAGCGGCGGACTTTCTTCGGGAAGAGCCGCGCGAGTCGAGAGCGGCGATATGCCGAGCGTTACATAATCTGCACCATCGGCGGCCAGCGTCCGCATCGCTGTGTCGATCATCAATTCGACGGTACCGTTCGCGGCACCGGGACGATGCGGGAACTGCTCGAACAACCAGCCGTTGCGATTCGGCACGGGTGAAAGAATGACAAAGCCGACGATCTCATCCTTCATCTTCGCGACGAAAATGCGTCGGTGTTCGAGACGCGCAAGCGTATCGGTCTCGACCATGAAATGCAGCGGCGGGAGCCCTTTTGATTCAAGCCACGCCGCAAGCAGGTCCTCTAGCTGAGCGTTATTCGCCGCCTGTTCGACAGTCCATTCTTCGACCGTGACGCCTTTGTTCCGGGCACGATTCACCTGCGCGCGGAGGGAACGATTCTTTGCGACGATCTCAGGCCATTCCTGCGGGTGCCAAACCGGTTGGGCTCCGATCAAGAATTCTGAATGTCCTCCATCGTGAGCGACCGCATCTTCAAGCCGAGCTTCGGCTCCGAAATAGCACGTCGTAAGGCCTGCCGCTTTTGCATCGGCCTCGAACGCACGCGAAACCGCCGCAAGCCTCTCTTTCGTGCAAACCGGAGCACCGACCACGATCCTCATCCGCGGAGCTCGAACAAACCCAACGACGGCATCGCCGTCTTCAGAGAACCAGCGTTTGATGCCCGGATTTACGATCTGAAAGGAAGTGGAATTCCACCCGTGCGAAAGCACAAGCGAGCGAGCTTTGACAACGTCGGGATTCACAGCTATCGATTTTACCTGATGCCGCTTAGGTATTCAGAACCGTCTTGAATGCCATTTTTGCGAGTTTCCAGGTGCGGTTCCAGTCGATCTTGCCGCCTTCGTCGCGGCCCATCAGCTTATCGACGAAGAGTTTGCGGAAGTCGCGGCCTTCGCGTTTGAGCATGAATTCTTTTGCGTAAGGCTTTGCCGTTTCGAAGAAATTGAACTCGGGGTCGGTTATGATGCCGATGCCTTCGAGCGTCATCAATGCACGCATAATGTACGTAAAGTTCGACGGCAGACGGAACGGGTAATCGTACATCACATCCGCAAGGTCGTAGGTCAGTTCCTTGAAATTCACGTCCTTGAGCTTCAGGTTGAAATGGAACTCGAACATTCGCTCGACGACCGGCTTTACGACCGAATGCGGCGTTCCGGGCTTTAGGAAATCCAGATTGATGAGGTCCTGCGCGATGCCCGCCGGATCCTTGCTGACGACGTGAAAGAACGCATCGATCATCTTCGACTGCAGCTCGGAATCGATCCGCCCGACCATTCCGAAATCAAAGAACGTAAGCCGTCCGTCATCCTGAACGAGGAGATTGCCGGGATGCGGATCGGCATGAAAAAAGCCGTCTTCTAAGAGCTGTTTCAGGTAAGTCTTTATGAGCAGGCGATTTACCTTAGACGGGGAAATGTTCTTGCGTTCCTGTCCTTCAAGATCCGTGACCTTTGTTCCTCGGATAAAATCCATTGTGAGGACCTTGTTCGTCGTTGCGTGCCAATAGATCTCGGGCACACGGATATTCGCCCAGTTCTTGAAATTCTCGCGGAAGCGGTCTGCGTTGCGGCCTTCGGCGACATAATCCATCTCTTCGTGGATCGTCTGATCGAATTCGCGAAGCATACCGGCCCAATCGGCGTTCTCGTTCAGCTGCTCAAAACGCTCGGCGAAGGCCGCAACGCGTTTGAGGATGAAGATATCATCCTTGATCGTCGCTTCGAGATTCGGCCGCTGAACCTTTACCGCCACTTCTTCCCCTGTGAGAAGTCGTGCACGGTAAACCTGTCCGAGCGACGCGGCCGCAACCGGCTCAGGATCGAACTCTGAATAGACCTCAGGGATCTTGCGCCCGAGTTCGCGCTCAATGATCCGATGGGCGACGTCGTTCGGAAAAGGCGGAACCTGATCGACGAGCGTGCCCAATTCTTTTACGAACGGCAGCGGCAGAAGATCCGCTCGCGTGCCCATCGATTGCCCGATCTTGATGAAGGTCGGGCCAAGCTTGATGAGCTTGTTCTTCAACCAGATAGCTTGCCGCTCCTGGTGTTCGAGCTTCGTTGCCGCGCCGCCGACAACGAACTTTCGCAAGACGCGCAGAAAGGCATCAAGAACGCCAAATCTCATGCGATGCAGCCATTCGCCAAAGACCGCGGCACGCGTCAGCGTATAGGCTGTGGCACGGCGTGCCTGCAGACGCTTTTTCTGATGCTTGAGATGAACGTCGTATTGATCGAGATAAAGATAAAGCGAGAGCGTCGCGATCACTCGCGAAATGCCTGCAAGCCGCAGATATCCGGCGAACCCAAGCCGCTGATCCTTGTCGGCCGCCTGAAGTGGTGCAGGTTCGTTGCGAGCCGGAACATTGCCGTCCGGTTTTACAAGGGCAAGATTCGGCCTTGCCGGCACACTTTTTTTATCTTCAAGCTCTTTTAATGCTATATCGCTCATCCCAAATGTCGTTCGGCCTTGATGACCAAACAGCTAAACTGCCTATTACGGAGAACTTTGTCACCCGCAACTCTAAGTCTATCGAACGCCTTCGTGATCTGACAGCACAAAGTGCACGAAATGCACGATTTGCACGAAATGCACGAAATGCACGATTTGCACAAAATCTCCGTGCATATTCTTTACGCCGTGCCGTGCGGATTAGTTCCTATCGGCCCGCTGAGCAAATGGTGTAAGTTTTTCGCGAGTGGTTTTTGTGGTGGTTGAGTTGTTGTAGGGCAATATTTCAAAGACAGTGAATCGGGCGAAAGGCACGGAAATGACGTCGATCGACCGCGAGGTGCTTAGTGCTATACGATCGCTCGGCCATCGCGACGATCCCAACTCGCCCTCAAAGCAGATCCAGCATATTTTGAACACCTGCATGGCGGAAATAGTCGGTTGCCAGCCCAACATCTTTATAGATCTGAGCCTTTAACTCGTCTATTCCGCTAAACTTACGCTCATCGCGGATGCGGTGCAGGAATCTGACGCGAAGTGCCGTGCCGTAAAGATCGCCATCGAAGTCGAGCACAAAGGTTTCCAGGGACGACTCATTCTCGCCGCCGAAAGTCGGACGCACGCCGATATTCGTAACGCTTCGGCGCCAAACACCGTCGATGAGGGCGGCCGTCGCATAAACGCCGTACCTTGGGATGGCGCGGTTGTGAGCCTGAAGATTCGCCGTAGGGAATCCGATCGTATGCCCGCGTCGGTCGCCGCGAACGACAACGCCCTCGACACCGTACGGACGCCCGAGCATTCGGCGAGCGATGTTGACTCGGCCGGCGAGCAATTCTTCGCGTATGCGTGATGAGCTTATACGCTGTCCGCGAAGTTTCACTTCGGCGACCTCGTCGGCGTGGAAACCAAGCTCATCCGACAGCTTCTTAAGGAGCTCGATGTTCCCACTGCGGCCTTTGCCGAAGGCAAAACCCTGCCCGAGATAGATCTCCTTTGCTCGAAGCCGGTCGTGGATCGTCTCCCGAATGAATTCTTCTGCGGACTGTGAGGCGAAATCGCGTGAAAAGTTGATGACGATCGCCTGCTCGATGCCGAGGAACTCGAGGTACGAGAGGCGCTGATCGAGCGTCTGCAGAAGCGGCGGCGCCGACTCCGGATGCAGAACCGCACGCGGATGCGGATCGAACGTGATCGCCGTCGGAACAGCACCGATCTGTTTCGCACGATCGACAACAGTGCGTACGATCTGCTGATGCCCGAGATGCAGCCCGTCAAAAACACCAAGCGTCAAAACGCAAGGCGTGGCGATATTCGCATTCTCAGTGCCGTGAAATATCTTCATCTTATGACGAGCTTATAGCAATGCTGCTTCCGGAAATCTCTGCGGTGCCCATCTCTGCCCATCCTGTAAAACAGGATGGATCGCCTGCTAAGATCGTGATATTCATCCTCCGTTCGATGACTCAAATGCCGCACCCATTCCACCGACCTCACCTGATTCCGGCAAGACCCGTATTTTTGTTGTATTTCTCTAAACTTGCTCTATAATCGCGATATTGAGCAGGGCTTATTTCTGATAATAGGCCGAACTTTTGAATTATCAAGCGACGATCGTGATAATTGTCGCTTTTGAGGATCATGCAGAACCATTCGGCATAATCATAAGTTACGCGCTGCAGGAGGGGGTCAAAAGCATCCGGACACGTTATATGAATCGCGCAATTGACTACGCCAACGCTTGGTTGTTGGGTATTAAGTATCTCTTCTTTATTGGCTTCCTTCTCTTCATGGCGTTTGTCAGCAGCGCTTGGGCGGCTGCGCCCGTTTTGCTAGTAATCGAATTGCTCGGGTTGCACATCAATGAGGACAAAATATTATGGGTAGGCATAATTGTGTTTACGCCGGTTTGGATTGGTCGCGGCCTTCCTAAGTTAATTAACGACGAGGTTTTGTAGAAATGGCATTCGTATGTGACCGCCTAACAACTCAATCCAACGGACGCCAACCCACATAGCGGGTTGGCTTAATTCAGGCGTTACACCTTCTATGACACTACCCGAGTACTTGAACGAAATGGAATACGCGGTTACGCGCGTCATTGAGTCGCTAGGGCATGAGCATGACGAAGCTAAAAAACTCCAAATTGAGATCGCTGAATTACGGAAGCTGGCCAATGACCACTATCAAAGAGCTCAGTTCATTCAACAAAACGCTGAAGACGTAGACGATCAAATGCTCGGCGTCGGAATCCATTGGGATACGTACTTCGGTGAAGACAAAGAGCAATACCACAAATCGAAATACCTCGATAAGCTTGAGGCGCGCCTAGCGTCTAGAGAATTTTCTTTTTCGGCTCTCTCCGGAACGCTTCTTCAGTACGCAAAGCAAGGTTTGTCGGCTTCCTTCGGTGAGCCCGCCAGTTGGCCAGACGGTCGTTTAGTTGGCACTCAATACCTTAAGACGATTATTCTTGAGTCCCGCAACCAGTCCGCACACTGGGAAGAAGGAAGGCCATCTAAAAAAGTTGAGCGGTGCTTCGAAACCCTTATTGCTGATAAGGGGTCTAAGTTCGGGGAATACAAAACCAAAAACCTTGCTTTCGAGGTTGTTTCCATGCTTGGTTGGCGTTCCTATGTCGATTTTAAGAATGACCTGCTGTCCATGTCGGTCTAAGCATGGCAGGTCTAATCATTCCATGGGAGCTGCCGGAAAAGCCGCGCAGGCGGGTGAATTCAACCGTTGCCATGACCTAGACTAGGTGAGGCAGCGAAAAAAATCATTGCAGATCCATATCAAGCGAGACGCTTGCGTCGATCAATCGCCGAGGTGCTTGTCCGGCACGAGGTAATTCTGAACGTAGTCGGCGACGGCAGTATCGAGCGGAGTGGTTTCGGCCGTGTATCCGGCGGTGCGTAATCGCGTGAGATCGGCCTGCGTGTGGTATTGGTATCGATCGCGAAGGTGTTCGGGCATGTCGATGAACTCGACATTCCGCGGACGTCCGAGTGCCTTGAAAATAGCGTCGGCCAAACTGTTCCAGGTATTCATCCGTCCCGAGCCGACGTTGAACAAGCCACCAGTGTTGTCAGAACCCGAAGCGGTAGCGAGGGGTTCCATAAAATGCAGCGTCATATCGACTGCGTCCTTCACATATACGAAATCGCGGCCGAATTCGCCGTCGGCATACGCCGGATCCGCGCTCTTGAACAATTGAAGTTTACCGGTTTCGCTTATCTGATCGAACGCCTTATTCACAAGCGAGCGCATATCGCCCTTGTGGTTTTCGTTCGGGCCGAAAACGTTGAAATACTTCAGGCCGACTATATGGTCGAACATCCCGTTGCGTGCGGCGTACTGGTCGAAAAGCTGCTTCGAGTAGCCGTAAACGTTGAGCGGCCGCAACGCGTCGAGCGTCTCGGTGCCGTCCGCCATTCCGTTCGAACCGTCGCCGTATGTCGCCGCCGACGAAGCGTATATGAAGCGAATGTCGTTCGACAACGCAAAATCCGCTAAGTCCTTTGTATATTGGAAGTTATTGCGGAGCATATAGTCCGCATCGCGTTCGGTCGTCGAGGAACACGCCCCGAGATGGAAGATCGCTTCCGTATCCTTAAAGTCACCGATGTCGTCGATGAAGTCATCTGCGTCGATGTAATCCGCGAACTTCAAAGGCGCAAGATTCTTCCACTTGTCGGTCTCATCCATCCGATCGACGATCAAGATGTCGTCGCGGCCCATCTCATTCAGCCGCCAAACGACCGCACTCCCGATAAACCCCGCCCCACCGGTAACAATGATCTTTTCACTAGTCGCCATCAGGTTAATGATACAACAACCGCATGGTTGGTACATGCGGTCGCTAGCGGTCAACTCGATCCCAATCGATGTTAATCTGTCCGGAGAGTTTTCCTTTAGCTGGAAAGTTGATTGTTTCTAAGTGGTATACAGGTGGCTTTCCGTCTTTGCCGATCTGTTGTCCACTCATTGACCGCGCCGCATATTGACTAAACTCAATGTCCGACAGATTTATAAACCACTGCCAATCTCGAACTGCTATGAAGGCTCCGACGAAGCAATCGGTTTTCGGATGACGCATGGTTTGAATTCTTACACTCTCCTCGTTTGTCACAAGTTCACCAACCGAAGTCGCAAAATAGAGACCCATCGGAGACACTAACGGACACTTTCCAAACAATGCGTTGATGACCTCTTTGGGAGGATCAATGGCTGCCGTGTTCGTACCAGCCCATCTAAGATCTTTTTCGTGTTGTGCAATACCAATCGCAATCTTTATGAAGATCCTTTCAATGGTAGTTCCGTCAAAGTCTGCCCTATCAACTTGCCAAAGAGAGCTTCTCGGACGGTCTCTACGTTCAAGCTGATTCACATGGAAAGTCCTTACTGTGTTAAAAAGCCGTTGACATTCGGCGTCTAGATAGGAGAGGTCAGAGTTGTGCGTCGTACAGAGAATGTTCGATGCGAGTCTTTCTACTGGGAGTGGTTCAGCATTTTCGCTCGTCCAGGAAAATCCCTCAACATTGACTTTTGGGACGCTCCAAATAGCCTTCGGAATGTAATGCTCCCTTGACTGCGCATCTGAGCAATTTCCCAGCGATGCCGCGTAGCATTTCACCATTTTGATGACATCAATCTATTCCTTTCTCAACTCATTCTCTATCCAATTTGGGTCGCGACGGTCATCGAGGACAGCAACGACGCTTACTTCTTCGCCATCTTTATGGTAGTAGATCGAGAACGGAAACTTCGAGCAAACCATACGGTGGTATGAGTCGTAATGCTTCTGGTGAACCCCTGCGTAAATAGTGAGAGATCGAAGATCAGACATGATCGAATTCAAAAAATAGGCGCCGAGGCCAAGCTGCTGACTTTCGTAGAATCTGATCCCATCGGCGACTGTTCGTCGTGCGGAAACAAGGATCCGAACTCTCATCGCAACTCGGCACGCAACCCGTTTTCGAATTCATCGAGGCTTTCGAATGGATCGTTTCCTGCGGCTATCTCTTTTTCCCGGTCCTGAAGAAACGAAAGGTGCCAAGCGGGAGGCTCACTATTGACGTTGCGTGCACTCATACTCTTCCAGAGAGCTTCCATCAATTCGACCTGCTGTTCGCCGGTCATCTCATCAATATCAGGAATCGTTTGCACGGTCATAGGCGAAGTATAACACAAGAATTCTGCTCCAGAACCCGATTCGTTCCATACCTTTATGCGTGACTCCTTGTTCCAGAGTCTATTTTCCGGCTTTGCGGTCGGCGGCCTGGATCTCGCGGGCGACCTTCTGAACCTCGTCGAGTACACGTAGAAGGTTGCCGCTCCAGAGTTTTTCGATCTGCCTCTTTGTGTAGCCGCGGCGGACAAGTTCCAGCGTTACGTTGAAGGTCTCAGCCGCACTGTCCCAGCCCTCGACTCCGCCGCCGCCATCGAAATCCGAAGAGATGCCGACGTGATCGATACCGATCTTCTTGACGAGATAATCGATGTGGTTGACGAAATCCTGCACGTTCACATCCGGAGCAACGTCTTTGAGACGTTCGCGGATGATCGGAGCGTTCTTTGCGCGGAAGGCTTGGTATTTCGTGAAATATGCCTCACGCTCAGCTTCGGGAAGTTTGAAAATGTCGGCACGCGAAAGCATCGTGAAGCCTTCTTTGGCGGCAAGCTCGGCCATCAAAGCATTCATCTTCTCCGACCGCAGAGCACTCTTTTCCTTGCTTACGTAGCTGCGGAATGCAACTGCCTGCACAACACCGCCATTCTTGCGGATGGCTTCGAGCTGTTCGTCATCTAGATTACGGCTGTGATCGCAAAGTGCCCGCGCACCCGAATGTGAAGCGATGACCGGAGCCTTGCTGAGCGCGATCGCCTGAAGGTTCGACTGCTTCGAGGGATGCGAAAGATCGACCATGATGCCCCATTTGTTCAACTCAGCGATCGCTTTTTTGCCGAGGTCGCTCAGGCCGTTGTTGAGCCAAACGCCGTCGGCCTCGCCTGTATTCGAATCCGCAAGCTGGCTGTGGCCGTTGTGGGCAAGTGACATATAACGCGCGCCGCGATCCGCGAATTCTTTGATGCGGCCGAGATCCGTGCCGATCGGATATCCATTCTCCACGCCGATCATCGCCACGAGCTTGCCTTCTTTTGAGAGGCGTCGGACATCGTTCGACGTCAATGCAAGGCCGATCTCATTCGGTGCATACTTTTCGACGAGGCGATGGATCGCATCGAACTTATCGATCGCGTTCTTGTACGCGGCCGCGTAGCCTTCTTCGGTCAGCGGTCCTTGTCCGGTGTAAACGACCATCCACGAGACATCGAGTCCGCCCTTCCGCATCTTCGGAATGTTCACCTGCGTGTCGAGGTCCTGTGTGTAATTGCGAGTATCGGTGAAATTACTCGTGCTAATGTCGTTGTGCGTGTCGAGTGTGATCACGGACTTGTGGATCTTCAACGCCTTTGCACGAAGCTTGGCCTCGGCCTTGTCGTTCGTTTGTCCGAATACCACGGCCGAAGGCAGCGATACGAGAATCGAAAAAAGTGCGAGTGTCGTCAGAAATTGTTTCATCTGTTCCCCCGGGAAATGATCTTGAGTAAAAGGCAAGCTTACTAAGGTTAGGTCGAGGCGGGCAAATGGATGCACGCCTTTCCTGCTGGGCTTAAGTTAGAAGAAAGAAGAAGCACCGCAGCAGATCGTTTCTGCGAATGGCCGATAGGCTGCAGCGCTGCTCAGTTACAAAATGCTCGCCTAAGCTGTATCTTCTTGTGAAGAAGACAGAAGCGGTGCCGGACTTGAACCCCGCCGCGTGAGCATTATCTTCAGCGCGAATAAGACCCAAGCGATCGCACCTATCGCGAAGATCGTGTCGCCGACCATTCGCATCCAGCGGAGTGTCTGCATTATGCCGGTCTGCATAAATTCCGGACTGCGCGCCGACCAATAGCCTTCCGAGATCGACTGGTAAGTCTGTAAGAGTCCGATCGGTAAAAGGCTAAGGAAGATCTCGAGGAGCATTCCGATATTTATCGCCCAAAACGCAAATGCAAGGATATCTGAACGCCATTGCCGTTCGGGCTGCATCGCACGCAGGCAGAACAGCGTCAATGCAAGTCCGAGCGTTCCGTACACACCATAAAGAGCGCCGTGCGCATGAACCGCGGTCGTGTTCAGGCCTTGCATATAGTAAAGCGCGATCGGCGGATTGANNAAACCCGAAAACGCCTGCACCGAGCAAGTTCCAAAAGGCGACAGCGACGAAGAAGTAAACGACCCACTTATACTGCGCAAGCCAAGGCCGCGCCTTCGAATGGCGAATGTTGTCGAGGGCTTCGTAGCCGACAAAGACGAGCGGAACGATCTCGAGAGCGCTGAAGACGGAGCCGAATGCAAGTGCGACCGTCGGCGTACCCGCGAAGTAGAGATGGTGAAGCGTTCCCACGATGCCGCCGCTAAGATATATCGAACCGGAAAGGAGGCCTGCATATGCGGCGTGGTCGGCTCGGATAACACGGAGCTTTGCAAAAAGAAACGCGATGACGGTGGTCGCAAACACTTCGAAAAAGCCCTCGACCCAAAGATGAACTACCCACCATCGCCAATATTCCACTACCGTCAGATGCGAGCGCATACCCCAGAAAAGCCCGGGGGCGTAGAATAATGCGATTCCGGCCGTCGTGCCAAGGTAGAGAAGGATCAACGAGCGGTTTGTTGTTTTCTCTCTAAGGCCGGCAAGGGCGGAACGCCCGATCAAGAAAAGCCATAGAAGCAGTCCGACAAAAAGAGCCGCCTGCCAAACTCGGCCAAGGTCGACATATTCATAGCCTTGGTGGCCGAACCAGAACCAAAGGTCGCTGTTGCCGAACTTGTGCATTACGCTCATCCATTGGCCCGCCATCGAACCAAGGACAACGACAAGAAGAGCAACAAAGAGAACGTCGACGCCGAGCTTTTGATATTTCGGCTCATAGCCGCAAATGTATGGGGCAATGTATAGGCCCGCAGCCAGCCATGCGGTCGCGATCCAGAAAATGGCAAGCTGCGTATGCCACGTTCGCGAGATCACATACGGCAGTACCTGATCAAGCGGTATTCCGTAGAGTCCTCCGCCCTCAACCCCGTAATGGGCCGTTATGACACCCATAACGATCTGCAGGAGAAAAAGCAGTGATACTACGAGGAAATACTTGATCGTCGCCTTCTGGGATCGTGTTAGCGGCGAGCCGATCAGCGGATCTTCGTCCGGCGTGTCACGGGCTTCGGCCGGTCTATACCAACCGGCATAAAACCATACCATCCCGCCAAGACTTCCGATGAGAAGAATGACGCTCACGCCCGTCCAAACGATCGAGCTTGGGGTCGGATAGTTTGCAACAAGTGGTTCGGACGGGAAGTTGCTGGTGTACGAGATCGTGTTATTCGGCCGATTCGCCGCTGATGCCCAGGCCGTCCAGAAGAAGAACGCCGTCATTTGGCGAAGTTTTATAGGATCGGCCTGTGCTCCCTTTTGTATTGCATAATCGGAACTTCCATTAGTGAAGACATCGGTGTAATGCCTCAGGTTATCCTCGAACGCGAGTTGGCGAACAGGATGAATCGTGATGGTACCTGTGGTCGGATCATAAGTGTTGGTGCGCATCTCGATCCGAAGCCGTTCGAGGAGTGTCGCACGTTCGTCGGGGGGCAGTGACGAGCCATCGAGTCCGTACCGGCCGTCCGACCAGTTGTTCAAAATGAAAATGGACTCACGATGGAGATAATCTGCGGTCCAATCAGGCGCGACGTATGAGCCGTGGCCCCAGATCGAACCGACCTGCATTCCACCCATTGCCTGCCAAACGTTCTGCCCGTCCAGTATCTGCTCGGGGCCGATAACCTGCTTCCCTCCGGTGGTCACGACCGAAGTCGGGATCGGAGGCGCCTCGCGAAAGATCTCCGCCCCTACCCATCCTAGAATGGCGAAGGAGAAGACGAAGACCGCTGCCAAAAGTATCCAGAGCTTTTTCATTGGTTCCGTGTCATATACCACGCAAACACGACCGATTGCAAGGCCTGTCGACCGATGCTGTCAATTTGCCCGGGAAATAGGCGCCGGCACACGAACTTTGCCGAATTTCTGCTCGAGTTTGCGAGCTTAGTAATGTGCGGGGCGAGGTTGGCGTTCTACCTCAAACGGCCGCTGTGGAGTTGGCGGGAGCGGTGTGCTAGGCTATTTTTCGTGATACGCGGGATCGCATTATTCGTGTTGCTTATGACCGTCGGCCTGTCGCTTGCGCCCTGCAATGACGCATTCGCGTTTTCGGCCGACAAGGGAACGATTGCCAGCGTCGCCAATTCGGACGAACCGACGTCTTCGGAAGAAGATTCGGACGATTGTTCGCCGTTTTGCATCTGCGCGTGCTGTGTTCACACGGTCGCATCGTGCGATGCGACGATGACCGTCACGGCCGCACATCTTGCGGCCACGATCGCAGGAACTCCCTTTCAGCATCACCCGACTCGCATAAATGCCCACCTTTCAGCGGTCTGGCAGCCTCCAAAAAGCCTCATTTAAGACGCAATAAGCAGTACTGTCTAATTTTTTCGTTCCGTGTCTTGTGAATATTCCGGATGCGAAAAGATACGTCTATTTTCTAACAGAACTTTTGGAGAAAGATATGCACAGAGCATTGATCTTTGCTGTCATTATATTTGCCGCGACATTAACAGCATTCGCGCAGGACGGCAACACACTAAAGCTGCACATTAAGAACAACGAAACACAGAAAGGCGTCGCCGCCGCAACCGTCTCCGTTCTCGGGACTGACCTGCAGGCGACCGCCGATCAGAACGGCAAGGTCGAAATTAAGGGAATCCCCAACGGCGACCAGGTGATCGAGATAGTTTCGCACGGATACGAGAGGATCGAACTAAAGCTCAGCTTTCCTCTCACGGATCCTGCAGAACGTACGGTGACAATGAAGATCACTTACGAAGCCGGCGAGGTGACGGTCAGTTCGACTCGAACGGGCCGCGAGATCGAGGCCGAACCGACACGCGTCGAGGCGATCGACGAGGAAGAGATCGATGAAAAGATCAATATGCGGCCCGCAAACGTATCGATGGTCCTGCACGAAAGCACAGGCATTCAGGTACAGCAAACCTCTCCAACGACGAACACGCAGAGCGTGCGGATACAAGGCCTTGACGGCCGCTATACGCAGATCCTGAAGGACGGCTTCCCGGCTTACGGCGGATTTTCCGGCAGCCTCAGCGTGCTTGAGATCCCGCCGCTTGATCTCAAACAGGTCGAGGTCATCAAAGGACCGTCTGCAACGCTCTTCGGTGGAGACGCGATCGCCGGTGTCGTCAACTTCATCAGCAAAGTGCCGGAAGAAAGACCCGTAACGTCGTTGATCCTGAATCAGACGTCGGCACTTGGAACCGACCTTTCGATATTCAACTCAAGGAAGTTCGAAAAATTCGGCTACACGCTTCTCGGCTCGGTGAATTATCAGCGTCCTTACGATGTCGATAGGGATGACTTCACCGAACTGCCGGCGACAAAGGCGGTCAGCTTCAATCCGAAACTATTCTTCTATTTCGACAGCCGAACGACCTTGGCGATCGGAAATTCGACATCGTATCAAACACGTAAAGGCGGCGATACTTTTGTGCTGAAGGGGCAGGCCGACAGCTATCATCAATACTTCGAACGGAACGGGTCCTTTCGCAACATTACTACGGTGAATTTCGATCACGTCTTCGGTGACGGGTCGCGTCTGAACGCAAAGCAGAGCCTTGCATTCTTCAGCCGCGACCTAACGACGCCGAACTACGCGTTCGGCGGGCGGCAATTCAACTCATTCACGGACGTGAGTTATTGGAAGGTATTCGGCAAACACGCATTGATCTTCGGCGGAAGCGCCGTCTATGACAGTTTCCGAGAACGTACGCCCGGGCCGTCCCGAAATGAGACACGTTCGGCATTCGGTGCGTTCGTCCAGGATACTGTCGATCTTAACGAGCGAGTCTCGCTCGAAGCAGGTTTACGCATCGAGAAGACCAAGGACTACGGGACGTTCGCTCTTCCGCGCGTGTCGTTCTTGTTTCGGTTAACGGATAGGTTAACCTCGCGCGTCGGATTTGGAATGGGCTACAAGACGCCGACAATGTTCACTGAAGAGGCCGAACTGCTGCTTTTCCGCAACGTGCTTCCGGTCGGAACGAACTTCAAGGCCGAAAAGAGCAAAGGCGGCACGTTTGACCTGAACTATCGCGGCACGATCGGCGAAAAGGTCTCGTACTCAGTGAACCAAATGTTCTTTTATACGGAGATCACTGACCCGATAATTCTGCGGGCGAATGGAGCGGGCAGCTACGCTTTCAGCAACGCCGCATCACGGATCGTGAGCAAGGGTTTTGAGACGAATGCAAGATTGGAATACGGCATCGCAAAGCTCTTTCTCGGCTATACCTTTACTGACGGCAAGGCAGGCTATCTGCCGGGCACACGCAAACTCACGCTCTTGCCGACGCACAAAGTGAATTCATCACTTGTTTTTGAAGAACACGAAAACTTCAAAACGGGAGCCGAATTCTACTTCGGCAGCCGGCAGACGCTCGATAACCGCAGCCTCACGCGAAACCTCGTCGAAGTCGGGCTCTTCGGCGAAAAGACTTTCGGCAAATTCAGCCTGTTTATCAACGCCGAGAATATCTTCGACCAACGCCAAGGCCGCTACGGCCAGGTCGTCTTTCCGCCGCACCAAAACCCGACATTTGCCGAGATCTACTCCCACACCGAAGGCCGTGTTTTTAATGGAGGAATAAAGATCAGGCTGTAAGCAGAACGGAGCGCGGACAGTGCGTCCGCCCTACTTTCAAAGGCCATGGGGAAAATTAACCACAGATAAACGCAGATTCACACAGATCAAGACAACTCCACCTCAGATACTCTTATCTGCGTGAATCTGTGTTCATCCGCGGGTGAAACCTGCTTCTGCCATCCTTCGTTTCAGGGCGCAAATGAAATTAACCACAGATGAACACAAAATAGACACAGATACTAAAAAGACTTCCGGAAAATCTCTCATCTGTGTTCATCTGTGTTCATCTGTGGTTGAAACCGTTCACCAACCCAAGATATAAGCAAACATCAGCGGGGCGACGATCGAGGCGTCGGACTCGACGATGTATTTCGGGGTGTCGGCGGATAGTTTGCCCCAGGTTATTTTTTCGTTGGGGACTGCGCCGGAGTATGAGCCGTATGACGTTGTCGAGTCGCTGATCTGGCAGAAATAGCCCCAGACGGGGACGTTCTCACGCTGAAGGTCCTGATGCAGCATCGGGACGACGCATATCGGAAAATCGCCCGCGATGCCGCCGCCAATTTGATAAAAACCGATCGTTGAATCGTCCTTTGCGTTGTCGGTGTACCAATCGGCAAGGAACGTCATATATTCGATACCGGTGCGCACGGTGTGGACGTTTTTGATGTCGCCCGTTATGACGTGGCCCGCAAACATATTGCCCATCGTCGAATCTTCCCAACCGGGCACGACCATCGGCAAATTCTTTTCCATCGCCGCGTACATCCAACTGTCTTTCAGGTCGATCTGATAAAACTCTTCGAGCGAGCCATTGCTCAAGACCTGATACATAAACTCGTGCGGGAAGTATCGCTCGCCTTTTGCGTCCGCCTGCGTCCAGACATCGACCATCGCTTTTTCGAGCCGCCGCATCGCTTCCATCTCGGGGATGCACGTATCGGTCACGCGGTTCATATGACGGTCGAGCAGGTCTTGTTCGTCCTGCGGTGTCAGATCGCGGTAATGCGGTACGCGTTCGTAGAAATCATGTGCGACGAGGTTAAATAGGTCTTCTTCGAGGTTTGCACCAGTGCAGGAAATGATCTGCACCTTGTCCTGCCTGATCATCTCGGCGAGCGAAAGGCCCAATTCCGCCGTGCTCATCGCCCCCGCAAGCGTTATCATCATCTTGCCGCCGCCCGCTAGATGCCTGACGTAACCTTCCGAAGCGTCGATGAGTGCCGCCGAATTAAAATGCCGATAGTGATGCTTGATGAATTCTGTGATCTGTCCGTTCATTACTGACAATAATAATGTCTTGCTGAAAAAATGCGAAGGGGTTAAAGTTACCAACTAATGAAATGTGCAGTTTGCAGCAGCGGCGATCTGACTCCGCCATACGATTACGCCTCGTTTGAAAATCATGTCCGCATCAAAGGCGCTGGTTCCGGCGGATGGCTCGGAAAAAAAGACATTGTCATTAAGCCCACAAAAGCGAGGATCTGCCGCAGCTGCGGCCATGTGATGCTTTTTGTCGTTCTTGGGGACCTGCGGCAGCTAAGAAATCCTGGTGACGGATGAGTTCCATTGGCCGTCTTGCCCACTTCGCGAAAAAGCCATAAGCTCGTCGACATTCGCACCTACTGCTTCACGGCAAGGCAGGGCTTTATCGTTGAACCGCACCGCTGCTGACCATGTACTTTTTCGTTGTCATTACATTCATGCTCGTTCTGCCGGTCGGCTCGATCGGGTTGAGCGCTGCTAGTGGCGATGTTTTGTCTTTCGCACTTGTGGCAAAGTGGTTCGTTATTTGGTCCGTTGGCGCGCGGCTGTCGCTGGCGGGCATCAGGCAGATCGTCCAACCCTGCTACACGGCAGAGGTCATACTTTCCCTCAAACATGAAGAGTCACAAGTGCTCGTCAGGGAGATTGGGTTTGGCAACCTTGCGATCGGAACTGCGGGCCTTGCCAGCTGGCTGTTTCCCGCTTGGGTGATGGCCGCGGCTCTTGCCGGTGCGATCTTCTACTGCCTTGCCGGTTTCAATCACCTGCTTCAGCCGCACCGCGGCAAGTTGGAGAACGTAGCAATGATCTCTGATCTCTTTGTCGGTTTCGTTCTGGCAACGGCATTTGCCGCCGCTATAGGATGACCGGCGGAGTTCAGATCCGGGCTAAGGCCGCCGCCGCGGAGGCTCTTCGCAAGCCGTTCCTGCCGTTTTAGACGCAGGAGTGTCTCCAGACCGAGTTCCACGACCTCGCGTTTTTGTTTTCAGCCCGGTGGCTTTGAGCGTCTCTAATCAGCCTTTCGTCTATATCGATATTTGTACGCAATGTGTATAAACTGCTTCTGTTATACACATCGTGTTTGCACTCGTCGCACGTGTCAAAGATAGGTCCGATTGTTCCTTTTCAGACGAAGCGTGAGAATATTACTCACTTGGGGGGACGGTCATGATAAAGTGTTCGGTATTTTGCGGAGCGAGTGTTGATGGGTTCATCGCGGGTGAGGGCGGGGACATTGAGTGGCTGCACCGCCCTGAGTACGAGACGAGTGAGGCTTTCGGCCTTACGTACGACGGATTCATCGCCTCGGTGGACACTGTCGTCATCGGCCGGCACACCTTCGAAAAGGTGTTGAGTTTCGGGAGTTGGCTTTACAAAATACCGGTCGTCGTACTTTCTTCGACGCTCCGTCAACTGCCCGAGAACCTTAAGGGTAAAGCCAGGCTCTTGTCCGCATCGCCCAAAGAGATCGTCGAGCAGCTCTCCGCCGAAGGCAAGCGGCATTTGTACGTTGACGGCGGCATTACGATCCAGAGGTTCTTAAAAGCCGGGCTTATCGACGAGATCACGATCACCCTGCTACCGACTGTCCTCGGGACGGGAATTCCGCTCTTCGGCTCCGTCGGCGTCGAACGCCGCTTGAAACTGATCGAGACAGCCTCAGCAAAGAACGGCTTCGTCCAGGTAAGGTATTCCGTTGAGAAGGCTTAGAGGTTTAAGTCGGGTAACTTTGGCTAATCGTAGAAGGACCTAACGATGGACCGCGAGCATATTTCTGATAGTTGGGAACGCGGCAGCCCGTATGAGCAGTACGTCGGCCGCTGGAGTCGTCAGATCGCACCGCTTTTTCTCTCATGGCTGAACATCCCGAATGGACGGCGATGGCTTGACGTTGGATGCGGCACTGGGGCACTTTGTGCGTCGATAGTTGACCATTGTTCTCCGACTGAAGTGACCGGCATAGAACCGTCGGATGGATTCCTGAGGTTGGCGCGAGAGAATCTCGCGGACCGGGTAGTGCTTCACCAAGGCAATGCTGCATCGATCCCTCTTAGTGACGCATCGGTCGATGCAGTGGTCTGCGGACTGGTACTGAACTTCGTTCCGGATCAACTCGGCGCACTTCGCGAATTCGTGCGCGTGACGTGCGAGAGCGGAACGATCGCGGCCTATGTCTGGGATTACGCGGGAAAGATGGAGCTGATGCGATATTTTTGGGATTCAGCGGTCGAACTCGACCCAAACGCTCGAGCACTAGACGAGGGCGAGCGATTCCCTCTCTGCCATCCGGAGGCACTCGAATCTCTTTTTGTGGGCGGCGGGCTTGCGAGTGTTGAGGTCAAGCCGATCGACATTGCGACGCCTTTCGCAAATTTCGATGAATACTGGCAGCCGTTCCTAGGCGGCCAAGGGCCGGCGCCAGCCTACGCCATGTCCCTCGATGAGAGAGCCAGGGAGCGTTTGCGGGATCGCACAAGAGAGACCCTTCCGATCGCTGCTGACGGCACGATCTTGCTGACTGCTCGCTCGTGGGCGGCTCGTGGTACGGTTGCACTGCAAGACGACGGTGGCCTTTGCCGCCGCGTGCGATGATAGGCTGACCAGATAGAACGTGAGAATATAACCCGCGAGGTGACAAAATGAACGAAAATGGATCGACCCCACCGGAACTGAGCTTGGAGGAACAATTCATGCTTGAACCAAAAAGCGAGGGATCGCTGTCTCTCTTTGTTGCGAATGAAGACGGCAACCGCTATATCGGTTGGGACCTAAACCCGGAAGACATTGAGGCGCTCTATTTCGAGGGCATTGGCGTGCCGCGTTGGGAGAGCCTCACAGCCGAAACCGTGGAAGAACAGACCGCGATCTACTGGGAGCGCTTCAACGAACGCATGGATAAGTTTCCGCTTCTGGGGCGCACACGTGATACTGACGTGGACGTTGATTATACTTCCGCCGAGGTGCCGCCGCTTATGGCAGAATGTGAAAGCATTGCAGCCGCAACGTCGAACGCAAAAGCTCTCCGTGCCCTTCAAAAGTTACTGCTCGCCGCCGGGCGTGTGGCCACATTGGACGCGGGATTCAGCTTAAAGCCGAGTCATTCGAGGTAACCGGATCGCCTTGATCGGTAATACTTTTTCCAAATGACAAGAAACCAAAACACCGTGACCGCGTATTTGGACGGTTTTGGTAGGATGGATCGCGAGTTGATCCTTTCTTGCCTGACAGACGATGTCGAATGGGTGATCCCGGGGATGTTTCACACGTTCGGCAAGGACGCGTTTAGCGGCCACATTGTCGATGACGGCTTTAGCGAGGAGACGGCCCCGAAGATCACCGTCCACCTATTGATCGAGACCGACAACACCGTAGTCGTGGAAGGCTCCGTCGCGGCGCCGAAAGACGATGGCTCGTTCTTGGATCTTGTGTTTTGCGACGTGTTCGATCTGCGCGACGGAAAGATCAAGAAACTCGTAAGCTATCTTGTTGAGATAAAATAGTTGGCCACTAGTATTTGGTCCAACCGAGGAGGGTCCGCACAATGATCACAGGTGCACATACCGTCATCTACAGTACCGACCCCGAAGCGGATCGGGCATTCTTGCGAGACACGCTGCGTTTTCCGTATGTCGATGCCGGTCATGGCTGGCTCATTTTCGGTCTGCCGCCGTCGGAGGTCGCGGTTCACCCTTCGGAAAAGAACGACGTACACGAGTTCTTCCTGATGTGCGATGACGTGGTGAAGTTTGCGGCCGAGATGGAGCGGCAGGGCGTTGAGATAGGTCCTGTCCAAGATCAGCCGTGGGGAAAACTTACTCAAGTCACCTTACCGGGCGGCGGAAAGTTGGGTGTTTACGAGCCGCGGCATCACCGGCCGGAATCGACCGGAATCAAAAGCTGATAGATTCCTTTCAAACGGGTGCGGTGAGCCCATTGTGACGATACCGCGGACCACCGACGGGAGTTAGGTAGAAATGCTGACTAACGAAGAATTGATAGTGCGGTTGGCGTTGGCGGCCCTTTTGGGTAGTGCTGTCGGGCTGGAACGCGAACGGCTTGAACGCGGAGCGGGACTGCGGACGCATATGCTGGTGGCTGTCGGCGCAGCACTTTTTATGCTCGTCTCGGCATTCGGCTTTGCGGACGTGCTTGGCCATCAGAATGTGGTACTTGATCCCTCGCGTGTTGCGGCACAGGTCGTGAGCGGCATCGGCTTTCTAGGAGCCGGTACGATCATCCTCCGAAAGGAGATCGTGCACGGCCTTACAACGGCGGCGAGCCTTTGGGCCGTCGCCGCGATCGGCTTGGCAACCGGCGGCGGGCTATATATTGCGGCGGTCGCCGCAACGTTCGTTGTGCTGTTCATCCTGCTCGCGATCAAGCCTGTTGAGCGGCATCTGTTTTTGAACCGCCGTCCGCGGACACTTACACTGACCATCGAACGAACGGATTTCACTCTATCTTCGCTTGAGTCGGCTCTCGATTCTGCGGACCTGCATTTGCAGAGCATTGTTTTCCAGTCGGGTGACGCGCAAACGGAGATCATCCAGTTAACGGTAGATCGAGTCACACCGGACAAACTGACCGATCTGATCGACGATCTGCGGGGGATGCAGGGCGTTAAGGAGATCCGCAGAGACAGCGAATGATAAGCTACGGCCTCACCATTGAGGAGATAACGGTGTTGACGTGCTGGGATGCGGATCGCCTGGACCTAGGCCGAGTTGGCATTCGGCCGAATGCCAGATACCTATGTACGGAGCCGGCCAAGGATCCGGCATTTATAACGTGGGCATACGAGCGCAGTCTGCTCCGTAACGGCTAACAAAGCAGCCGAAGTTAATAGTTATGACAAAAGGCACACATTGTGCGATACTGATCTGGTGAAACCGATCGTCTGGAGCGCCGAAAAGAACGACATCCTGAAAGCCGAACGCGGCATTTCCTTCGAAGACGTCGTGTTCCATATACGGGAGGGCGACATACTTGAAACGTTCGATCATCCCAATCAGGAGCGGTACCCCGGTCAATGTGTTCACGCGGTAGTAATCGAGGAATATGTATACCTCGTCCCATTTGTCGAAACAAAGGATGAGGTTTTTCTGAAGACGATTATTCCGAGCAGGAAAGCTACGAAGCGATACCAGAGTAAAGATGATGAGTAAGCTTGATAAGGAAGAGAAGGAGATTCTCGATGCGTTTGAATTGGGAAAGCTCAAGCCCACGAGCCGGGCGAAGGCTCTACAGAAGCGACACCAGAAGTATGCTGATGCAATGTTTCGGAAAGACGCGAGGATCAACATTCGGCTTTCGTCAAGAGATCTTCGAGGACTTCAGAAACGGGCGCTGGCTGAAGGCATTCCGTACCAAACTCTTATTGCGAGCGTGCTGCACAAGTACGTTGATGGCCGCTTGCATGAGAACGGCGACTAACCATTCGCAGCGGGCGGACAATAATTGAGATGTCACGCCTTAGCAATGTCGCCGTTTCGCGCCGTGAATTTCGGCAACCTCTTAGAACCTGCTATTAAACTCCGTTGATAAACTTCTGTCCGCCGTGGAGGAAATCCTGAAGATCCCCATCGAGTCCGCTGCCGTGAGCCGACGGCATCAAAACCTTTACCGTCGCCTGAAACTTTCCGCCAAGCAGCGTTAGCGGCTGAGAATAATAGCTTGCCGGCGGCGGCAGAGCACCGATAACCGTCCCGAGCGATTTTAAGAGCTGGCCGTATGCTTTTGCGGCTACATCGGGCCGGTTTGCAACGTCCTTTTGGTTGAGAACCTGGATCGCCTCGTACACGTCCTTCATCTCGGCGTAGTAAACCTGAAAGTCTTCGCCGCGTTTGATCGCTTTGGCGGCGTCCAGGATCTTCTCGTGTACGCGGGTCGGTATCAGATACTCCCAACCAAACTTATATTGTTCATAGAACTTTATGAGTTTGGATATCTTGTTCAATGTTTCGATCAGACTATTTCTGTCGATCTTTCTGTCCCATGGCCAGTTCATTTAATTTCACCTCACTCTATTTGGGGATCGCGTTCAGTCTATCCATCTAGATCATCTGCTTCCTTCGTCCTTTTCGTCGAATACGGCAAATAAAATACGTAGAAAGCTTCCGAGCCTGAATTACGAAGCGTCGTTTCTGGGTACTCAACGGTCATTCTACTCCTGATCCGGCTAAACCAACGTGAGAAAGAGGGTTATTGCATTGCCGGGAACATGTCTTTTTCACTTCCAGAATCGATCGAGTTGCAAATCGGGCAGTGCATAAGCACACCCATCCCGCGACATTCTTAAGCCGCGCATATTGTCGAATAAGATAACTTCCGTAGTAATATTGCGTATCCGTTGGTGAAAATCCGACATATTTTGTGTTGATCGGCGACTTTTTTTGCGATCTGGGCATCTTTAGCCAAAACTAGGGCAAAACTCCATATGGCAAGCATCGGTAAAAATCGGCTAGAAGCCTTTAGCGACGGCGTGATCGCGATAATCATCACGATCATGGTGTTGGAGTTAAAGGTCCCGCATGGCGACAGTATCGAAACTTTGGTTCCGCTTGTTCCGGCATTCCTGAGCTATGTGCTCAGCTTTGTTTACGTCGGCATCTACTGGAACAACCACCACCATATGCTGCATACTGCAACGCGTGTAACCGGCGGAGTGCTCTGGGCGAATCTGCATTTCCTCTTTTGGCTGTCGCTTTTCCCGTTCGTAACGGGATGGATGGGCGAAAATCACTTCGGTGCTTTGCCGTCAGCGTTGTATGGATGCGTGCTGCTCGCGGCGGCGATCGCATACGTTATCCTCCAAAATGCGATAATACGGGCTCAGGGCGAAGACTCAACCTTGAAGGCTGCGATCGGTGGAGATTGGAAGGGAAAGGTTTCGCCGGTTATGTACGCGGCCGGCATCGTTGCTTCATTCTTTGTGCCGTGGATGGCTCAGGCCCTGTACGTCGCGGTCGCTTTGATATGGCTCGTCCCTGACCGTCGCATCGAACGCTCGCTCACGAACATGGACGAATGACGGTCTATGAACACCCTCGATCTATTGACTGAGCTTTTTGACCACATGGCGTGGGCCGATGCCCTAACGTGGAAAGGCGTTCTTGCATTTCCCGCGGCGGGTGAAGACCGGGTGCTGCGCGAGAGGCTTCATCACATACATCTTTGCCAGCATGCATGGTTGAAGATCTGGCTCGGCGACCCTTTCGATCCGCATGATGGCGAAGAGTTCGATCTGTTCGAACTTGCCGGTTGGGCTCGTGATTATCATGAAGCAGTTCAAGGGTATTTGACGACTCTGAACGAAAGCGATCTCGCTCGGACGGTCATCGTCCCGGAAACAGGACCCGAATTTTCACAACCGCATCTTTCCGAGAGCTTTATCCAGATCACCACGCATAGCATTTATCATCGCGGACAAATTAGTGCACGGCTTCGAGAGATGGGCGGTGTGCCAAACCAGACGGACTTCATCCTTTGGGTTGGCAGTGGAAAGCCGGAGGCTGTTTGGCTAGGCGACTGAAACTGTGGGTAACGGGAGCAAGAGAATGCCATACTATGCGAGCCGAGCCTATCGGATCGGCTCCGGCGTCTTTGGGGCGTTTCTTTTTGCGGTCGGCATTGCTGTCCTTTATTTCGCATTTCTTGACGGCGGCTATGGCTGGATCGTCGGCCCCGCGGTCGCGGTTCTCGGTCTCAACTTTGTTTGGTCTGCCATTCTAGGGACGGAACCGTGGTTCTCAAGGATCGGCCCGCTGCCATAATTAATACGTGGATCTCTCTTCGAATTTGAATCGGTTTGTGCAAAAATCGATCTAGACTTACGTCCAAGATTGAGCGTTCAAATTGCAGACAAAGCGAACCCCGGCCGCTCGAGCCGGGCGGTTTGCTCGTTTTAGCACTTTTTACCTCATCAAACTTCGACAAACCCTGCACACCATGACCTGCGCCGGATGTTTGCCTCGAAGGAAAAGATCATTCAGGAGATCAATACAATGGCAATCTTATTTGGGATAGACGGCACCGGCCCAACGTCGAACGCGGACTACGCTCGTGACTTTAAGTACAGCTTTGTCAATCAAATGTGCGGGGATGATAACTATTCCCGCGGACCGATAGGCCCGGGCGGCGGCCTCCCCGAAGCGATCGAGATGGGAATGAATTACATTCTCAAATATCAGAAGGTTCGCCCCGACCAAAAGATCCTGCTCACTGGATACAGCCGCGGTGCGCTCGGCGCTGTTGTGATCGCAAAGAATCTGAAAAGGTTGAACATACCGGTTTACGCAATGGTCTTGTTCGACTGCGTCGATCGCCATTTGGCGTATGATGCGGAATATATCCCGAACAACGTTGCCAATGTCCTGCACATCCGCCGCGACCCGGCAGCCAGATCAAGAATGAGTTTCGGTAACGACGGGACGAAGTATGGCCCGCCGACCGTTTACACGGAGAAGTTCTATTTCGGCACACACGGCGCAATGGGCGGAACGTATTGGAAGCCGTCCGGTAATCAAGGCCTTGCGGATTACGTTGACGAGGGAACTGCCGAGGCCGTCGCAAATGTGCCGAGCCCGAGCATATTCGGCGCTCTTGATCCAAGATATGTCGCAAATGTGAAGGCTTACAAGACGAACGTGACCTTTCGACGCGATAAAGAATGTTCGCAGCAGATTGCCTCGGAGAACAATGCGTGGCTCGTCAAATACGGCTTTCCGTCGATAACCTGCATTTAAAAGAGGCTTTCGTTTATAAGGGCCGAAAGTCTTGCGTTCGCACGGGCTGCGTTCGGAAGCGTATGCGTTGGCTTGAGTTAAAGATCCCGCCGCTCATCGTCGTAATCGGCTTTGCGCTAATGATGTTCGGCTCCTGCTGGCTATTGCCGGCGGCGAACTTTGTAATGCCGGCTCAGCCGTATTTCTCGCTGTTTGTCGCCGGAGTCGGCATTCTTGCGATCGTAAGCGGCTTTCTTGCATTTCGCCGCGGCGGGACTACGGTCGATCCAATGTCGCCTGATAAGGCATCGAGCGTCGTGCGAAGCGGTATTTATCGTCTCACGCGAAACCCGATGTATCTCGGGATGCTGTTGATCCTAACAGCGTGGTCGCTATACTTGGCAAACTTCGTTTCTGTTTTCCTCTTGGCCGGGTTTGTCGTTTTTATGACGCAGTTCCAGATCAAGCCCGAAGAGCGCATTTTGCGCTCAAAGTTCGGCAAGGACTATGAAGACCTTCTCTCCAGCGTCCGCCGTTGGATCTAAGGTGCGAGACAAATGCTTATAAGGGCAACTACAGTTTGGGTTGTGATCTTGGTGCTCGCGATCCTAAATGGAGTGCTGCGCGAGGCCGTATTGTTCCCGTCATTCGGAATGCGGACCGGATTTATCGCAAGCGGTCTTATCCTTTGCTGCGTGGTCTTTGCGGTCGCATACTTCTCAATTTCTTGGATCGGTTCAGAAAGCGCGACACAGCATTTACTTGTCGGCTTTCTTTGGCTCGCCCTCACACTTTCGTTCGAGTTTTCGTTCGGCCTTTCGCGGGGCTTGGGTTTGGACGAGATCCTTTCGGCATATTCCTTTCAAGATTGGAATCTCTGGCCGCTTGTGCTTCTTTTGACGTTCTTTGCACCTCTCTTAGCGGCAAAGTGCAAAGCCCGTTCTACGCCGTAACGACAAGGCCGTCATACGCAAACTCGACATTCTCGGGCAGTAGGCGGGAATCACGTTCGTGCATGATATCGTGATTCAGGTGTGTGAGGTACGCACGTTCTGGCTTTAGCTCAGCGATGATCGCAAGAGCTTCTTCAAGACAAAGATGCGTTCCGTGCGGCTTTATCCTGACGCAGTCCAAAACGAGTACATTGAGGTCACGCAGAGCATCCATAGACTCCGGCGGAATGTGCTTCAGATCGGTAGCATAAGCAAAGTCATTGAAGCGGTAGGCTATCACGGGAAGTTTTCCGTGTATGACCTCGATCGGTGTGATGAGCAGGTCCTTGCCGATGTTAAAAGAGGCCTGCGGGACGACCGTATGCGGAATGAGTTGCGGCAGGCCGCCGCCAAAATGTGACGGCTCAAAGATGTATTGGAAGATCCGGCGAAGATCGATCCACGCGGCGTCGTTCGCAAAGATCGGCATTGCACCGTACCTGAAATTCAGCGGCCGAATGTCATCTAATCCAAAAACATGGTCGACGTGGCAATGTGTAATGAGAACCGCATCGAGAAAGTCGATGCCTGCCCTAAGAGCTTGTTGTCGAAAGTCGGAAGATGTATCAACAAGAACCTTGCGGCCCTTATGTTCGATCAGAACGGAAACGCGAAGTCTTTTGTCTCTCGGGTCCTCCGAACGACACGTCTCACAGTCGCACCCGATGGAAGGTACGCCGGTTGAAGTGCCTGTACCGAGAAAGGTCAGTTTCATCGAACTCTACTACCACAGAGGTCGCGGAGGCACAGAGTCGCACAAGCCATTTCTCCGTACTCTCTGTCTTTTCCTTCGGCTCCTATTTTTTGCCGAGGATCTCGTCGCCGGAGAATTTTGCCGCTGCCTGGGCCTTTAGTTTTTCTTCGGTCGCACGCACGAGATGAACGTACTGCATACGCAGATCCGCGAGCAGGCTCTCGATGAGACGTGATTCCTGCGGATGAAGATTACCGTTCGTCTTGTCGCGCAGCATTCCGATGATGTCGAGCCAATATTTTGCAGACTCGAGATCGAGGCTTCGTTTGCCGGTCGCAGGATGCGGCATAGCCCCCAGAGCGGCCGCGGCGTTGGTTGCGACCGTCGAAAGAAAATTTACAAAACTCGCCGGATCTTCGGCTCCCGGGATATCATCGGCTTCGTCAAGATCTTCGCCTAGTTCCTCGTCGGTCTGTGGTGTGTCTGCTGCCGGTTCTTCGATCGCTTGGACGCTCAAAGGTTCGCTCGCAGCGGACGGTTCTGATTCGGCCGGCTTCGCCTTTGGCTCCGGCGCAGCTTCGAGGACAACACCTTCGCGAAGCGTTCCGTCCGCGTTGAACTTACGCCTGTCAGCGACCTTGAAATGCACTTTTTCGTTCTCGTCGTCGTGTCCGATCATAGTTTTTAACCTTTTGAGTCTGCCCTATTTTACCATTTGGAGAGCCGGCTTATCCAAGACACGGGTCACCCGAATAGACTTCCGAGGCGGAAGTGTTCTCTAATTGTTTACAACGATGTCAAAGAACTTTGATGAACTCGTCGCTGTAATGGAGCGGCTTCGCGCGCCGGGCGGCTGCCCTTGGGATCGAGAGCAAACCTACGGCTCGCTTGGGCGCTACCTTCTTGAAGAGGCCTACGAGACCTTCGACGCGATCCAAGAGGCCGAAGAGACGGGCGATGTTTCGCACCTTCGTGAAGAACTCGGTGACCTTCTGCTCCAGGTCGTCTTTCATTCGACCATCGGTAAGGAACGCGGCGAGTTGACGATCGACGAGGTCGCTGCCGAAGTGACGCAGAAGCTCGTACTCCGTCATCCGCACGTATTTGGCGATGAAAAGCTTGCGCGCGCACAGGACGTACTAGATAACTGGGACAAGCTCAAAGCTCGAGAACGCGAGGCATCAGGGAAGAAAGAGAAGGTGAAAGACTCTCTGCTTGATGATGTGCCGATTCATTTTCCCGCACTTATCGAAGCTCTGAAGCTTACGTCGAAGGCGGCAAGGAAGGGATTTGACTGGAAAGATGTCGAAGACATCTTCGCCAAACTCGATGAGGAAGTTGTGGAACTTCGATCCGCGATCAGTAACGAGGACGTAGAGAATGCGGCAGAAGAGATCGGCGACCTGCTCTTTGTGGTCGCAAATCTTGCGCGAAGACTTGGTGTTGAGCCCGAGACGGCCCTCAAACAGACGAATCGCAAGTTCCGCAAACGCTTTGCCTTCGTTGAAAATGAGCTGACGAAGGCCTCAAGAACATTGGATGATGCCGATCTCGATGAAATGGACGCTCTCTGGAATCAGGCAAAGAAGCAGAAATAGATATTGTGGCTACGGCGTAATTACGAGGGTCTTATAGTTTCTGGCCTGTCAAGCCGCAAAGATCATTCCCAAAAGGTCATACGTTTCCTGATAGACCGCCGGCTCCTTTGAAGCACGCGGCCCCGCGACGTTCAGCACCGAAGCGCCTGCGATCTTCAGCCACTCTCTCGCCTTGTCCGCCGCATTCTCTTGTGAGAATCGGTAAAGTTCCGCGACAAGCACGGGTCGCCGGTGCTTGCCCGCAACTTTCCACGTAAAGAGCGAACCGCCCGTAAGTTTGCCGAGAGCGACGATCAATGTCGCATCGGCGGCGAGGACGTTCTGCTCAGTGCGTATCGCAAGATCGTCGGACTCGATTTCGATCAAATTCGCGTATTCATCTGAAATTCTTCCGTCTTCTGCCCAGCGTCCTCGGGGAACATAGCCACCGTACTCGAAGTTGTGGTCGATCGCCCAATCGAGAGCGGCACGATCTGCACCGGTCTGACCACCCGAAATGATCTTAGTTACCTTATTCAGCGAACATCTCCTGCAGGCGATCGAGTGTTGCCTTTCTTTCGCTTTTCCCGATCGAACCGATCCGCTTTACCAGCCTTTCTTTATCGACCGTCCGCAACTGGTCAAGCACGAGCGAGCGTTCGGAATTGAGCACGTTCACGGCTACCCGCGTCGGATAGCGGTCGGTCTTGGTCGAGACAGGGGCGACGATGACCGAATTCAGGTGGCGGTTCATCTCATCGGGCGAGACAACGACGCAAGGGCGGGTGTTCTTTGCCTCTTTTGCGATCTCTTCGTCGAGATTCAAAAGATAGATATCGAAACGTTCTACCATTGCCATTCCCTCTTCTCGAACTCGTTCGGTACGCTTTCGACGGTGTCGTCGGCATCATTCTCTGCAATGGTCCTAAAAGCCTCGTCCCAGCCGCTTCTTGGTGTTGCGGCGTTGCGGATAAGAATGCCGCGGTCGCTGACATCGATCTCGACTTCGCCAGAAATGCCGCTCTGTTCGAGAAGTATCTTCGGAAGGCGAATGCCCTGAGAGTTCCCGATCTGTATGATCTGTGACCGCATAATTACACTGTAATTACGGACGAGTTGCCGGTCAAGACTGTGGGTAGGAATTTTTTACTAAATCTTCGAAATCTGTTCGATGCCCGGCATATACGGCCTTAGCGCGTCGGGGATCACGATACTTCCGTCAGCTTGCTGGTAGTTTTCGATTACAGCGATCCATGTTCGACCGACCGCGAGGCCGCTGCCGTTGAGCGTGTGGACGTATTCGGGTTTTCCACCGCCGGAACGTCGAAACCGCGTACCCATTCGGCGGGCTTGAAAATCGCCGCAGTTCGAACAACTTGAGATCTCGCGGTAAGTTTGCTGCGACGGCAGCCAAACTTCGATGTCGTAGGTCTTTCGAGCCGAGAATCCCATATCGCCGGTCGAGAGCACGACCGTCTTATAGGGAAGTTCGAGCAATTGCAGGATCTTCTCGGCGTTGGCGGTGAGTTCTTCGTGCTCCTTCTCGCTTTCTTCGGGAAGGCAAAGCTTTACGAGCTCGACTTTCTCGAATTGATGCTGGCGAATGAGTCCGCGCGTGTCCCGGCCGTAGCTTCCCGCTTCGCTGCGGAAGCACGGCGTGTATGCAACAAACTTCATCGGAAGACTCGCAGCCTCCAAGATCTCATCGCGATGATAATTCGTAACGGGGACTTCTGCCGTTGGGATCAGGGAAAACCCGCGTTCATCCGTTAACGTAAAGAGATCCTCTTCAAATTTCGGCAATTGCCCGGTGCCGAACAAACTATCTCGATTAACGATAAGCGGCGGCTGCGTCTCTTTGTAGCCGTTCTCACGCGTGTGAACGTCGAGCATAAAATTGACGAGTGCACGTTCAAGCCGTGCACCGTCGCCATTTAGAATCGCAAATCGCGACCCCGCGACCTTCGCTGCGCGTTCGAGATCGAGAAGGCCGAGTTCTGTCCCAAGATCGACGTGGTCTTTTACTTCGAAATCAAATTCACGAGGCGTTCCCCATCGGCGGATCTCGACGTTTGCCGATTCGTCTGCTCCGACAGGGACGTCCGCCGCCGGAAGGTTCGGAAGGCCGGAAAGCAGCTCGTGCATCGCCGCGTCGGCCTCGTCACGAAGCTTCTCAAGCTCCGCCTGACGCTCCTTTAGTCCGGCAACAGAAGCCTTTTTCGCAGTCGCCTCTTCGGTCTTGCCGGCCTGCATCAAGGCCCCGATCTCTTTGCTCGCGCTATTTCGCTCGTGATTGACATCGTCAGCCTCGCTGTTGACGCGGCGGCGCTCAGCATCGAGTTCGGCAAAATGGTTAAGCACTTCGGGCGAAAAATTCCTCGCCGCCAACGCAGTTCGGACTGATTCAAGGTTTTCTCTTACGTAATTTGGATCAAGCATCTGTATGACAATTATCAGGCTTCTCGTCTTATCTGCAAACCGCGCGTGATTGAAACTGCACCGTGCGTAAAAAAGAAAGCTGCCAAGAGCGGAATGCTCCGGGCAGCTTCATTTTTTCGATACGACGCGAGATCTACCAGATCAGGCAGGCGTCTTTTCTGACCATCGCTTGGCCTTGCTTGCAGCCGAATGCATTTGCGAATTCGGGCATATTGGAAAGCGGTCCGTTGACACGCCATTTCGCCGCAGAGTGCGGATCGGTCAGTACTTGGCGCCTTTCGAACTCCGGTGTAGCCTTTGCCGCCCAAACCTGTGCCCAGCCGAGGAAGAAACGCTGTTCGGGCGTAAAGCCGTCGATATTCTCGATCTTCTTGCCCTTTAGAGCATCGACAAGTGCGGTGTATGCGATCGCAAGGCCGCCGAGGTCGCCGATGTTCTCACCGAGTGTAAGCTTGCCGTTGATGTGCAGTCCGGGTTGGACCTCATAACCGTCGAATTGATTCGCAACGCACGCGGCACGTTCGTCGAATTTCTTTCGGTCCTCGGGGAGCCACCAGGATGCAAGATTGCCTTGAGCGTCGAACTTACTGCCGGAATCGTCGAATCCGTGAGTGATCTCATGGCCGATTACCGCGCCGATCGCGCCGTAGTTGATCGCATCGTCCGCCTTGAAGTTGAAGAAAGGCGGCTGCAGGATTCCGGCCGGGAAAGTGATCTCGTTATTCGTGCCGGAATACGAAGCGTTCACGGTCGGCGGCGAGAAGAACCAACGTGTTTTGTCAGCCGGTTTGCCGATATCTGCGATGTTGCGTTTGATCTCGAATTCACGCGAGCGGATAACATTTCCAGCGTAAGACGAACGGTCGATCGAAAGGCCTTTGTAGCCCCGCGGATGTTCGTTATAGCCGATCTTCCGTTTGTAGGTCGCGAGTTTGCCGAGAGCCTTCTCCTTTGTTGCGGGGCTCATCCATTCGAGAGAGTTGATGTGGCTCTTCATCGCAACGAAAAGGTTGTCGATGAGTTGGTTCATCCTCGCCTTTGCCTCGGGCGTGAATTCGGTCTTTACATATTCGGCACCGAGGGCCTCACCGAGCGTGCGGTCGGTCGCCGAAACGCAGCGCTTCCAGCGTGGTTCCTGCTCTTTCGTACCCGAAAGATACTTCCCGTGGAAATCAAAGCTTGCATCTGCGATCGCTTTTGGAAGATAGCTTGCGGACGAATCGAGCACCATCCAGCGGAAGTATGTTTTCCACTGATCGACAGGCACGTCCTTGAGCATCGTGTTGACTGCCCTAAAGAAGTCCGGCTGGCCGAAGTTCAGTGTGTCGGGAACCGGGATGCCGCGGCGCTTCATATAATCTTTGAGAGAAAGATTCGGGATGATCGCCTGTGCGTCAGAAAGCTTGATCTTGTTGTAATTCTTATCCGGATCCCGCATTTCGACCGGCGCCTTCGACGCCTCTGCAAGCCGCATTTGAATTGCCATTACGGCTTCGGCGTGAGCCTTTGCTTCTGCAGGAGTGTCGCCCGACATATCGAAAACCTTTGTCATATACTCGACAAATTTCTGGCGGGTCTCGACCATCTTTGCGTCTTCTTTTGTGTAGTAGTCCTTGTTCGGGAGCGAAAGTCCGCCCTGACCCGCACTTACGATGACCGAGTTCGAATCCTTTGCGTCCCGTCCGCCGCCGAAACGGAAGAGTGCCGGAAAGCCATCATTATGAAGGTTCGCGATCTCGCGTACGACGTCAGCTTGCGTTCCTAGTTTCTCGATCTGCTCGAGGACGGGTTCGATCGGCTTGATGCCGTTTGCTTCGATCGCGTTCTCGTCCATACAGGCTGCGTAGTAGTCACCGATAAGCTGAACATCGCTGCCCTTCTTCGCATTCTTTGCCGCAACGGCCTTATCAAGAATGTCATGCAGAATGTCGCGATTGCGGTCGCCGAGAATGTTGAACGTTCCCCAACGAGCCTGCGACGGCGGAACCTCGGTATTCTTGACCCAAGTGCCGTTCGCAAACTGAAAAAAGTCTTCGCATGCATCGGCATTGCGATCCATACGCGAGATATCGAACGCTGTCTGTCCAAAGGCGCTCGAAGTAAGCGTCGCAAAGACGAACAGAGCGACAAAATAACGTTTAAGAGTTGAACGCATAAGCTCTCCTAGAAAGAATTTAGTTTTTATGGCGAAAGATGATTCTACGTTAAATAGCGACAAAAGTTTAATTTGGCGGCGGTTCGAGCCGTTTGAAGTTGTAGCGGAGCAGCACGCGCATGGCCAGCGGCTTGTTGTTGCGGTACGCGGGGCGCCAATTCATCTTGCGGACAGCGTCCTCGACCGACGCCTCGAGACCAAAGCCGGCCCAGCGAACGATCTTAGTTCGCAGGATCTTTCCGGCGGCGTCGATATCGACAAGGACCTCGACCGTCGCCGCAACGCTGAGCCGTTCTGCAGCTTCGGTGTAAAGCGGCTTTATTCGGCGATATGGAATCGGCGGCTGAAGGCCTTTTTCCGGCGAGTCGGGCAATGTTTCGATGCTTGAGGTGTCATCGATTTCGGCCGGGGTGACGCCGTGCGCACTTTTTGCGATGGCCGCAGCCGTTTCGCCCGCTGTTTGCAAAAGCTGCGGCAATGCCTCGGCCTCGGTCGATGCTTCGATGCGCGGATGAAGCCATCGAATCAGGCGTCCGGTACGGGTTTCGACGACAAACAAGGCCGCGTACGCTTCAAAATAGACGGGCTTTGCGAATGAACTGCGGCGGTTGATACTCGCGTTGACAATGACAAAAAAGTCGCAGCCGATCGCGGAACCTGCGGCGGCGGCCTGGTCAACGGTCAAGTTGGTCGGCGTCGCGAAATTGAATGATGCGAACGCAGAAGAAGCGAGATCTTCATCGAGTAGTGTGAACTGACCGCTCAGCTCCGCCCGCAGCTTGGCGGTGTAAGCATCCGCCGTGTTGTCGCCGATCGTAACTGTTGCAAGACTCTTTGCGTTGGCCGCAAAAGCGAAGATCAATACAAAGAGAGCTGGGAAAATTGCCGTCCTTAGCATCGTTCAGGGGCGGTAAAGAGCTTCGATCTCGTTCCGCAATTCAGCCGGAAAGCACACGCGTTGAGCACGATATCCTTCCTGCAGTCCGCGGACCGCAGCACTGACTTCTGAGATCTCACGTACTTCCGGGCGAGAATATCCGTACTCAACGAATATCAGATTCTTCTGGTCGTGTGTATCGCGGGAGTAAAAGTAATAATCTGCGTGCTTTGCGGAATCTTCAACAAGATAATATTCGGGGTCGAATCCGTTCCTCTCGACAACACTACGAGCGCGCTCAAGAAACACCGCCTTCTCATCCCCATTCATATCGAGGTCGAACGCCTTGAATATTTGCCGGTCGATAAAGCGGTTTGCAAGGTCGGACAGGATCGGGTCACCACTCGATCGCCATTGCTTGATATGGAATAAAACGTCCGTATCATCGAGTTCGAGGTGCTTTTCGAGGTCGAGCCGTTCGCCTCGGAGTATCTTTTCAACGGCGCTTCCTGAAAGGTGCCAAACATCGCCGCTTGACCCATACACAACGATCGCGCGATGGAGCAAGCTCTTGAGGACCGATTCGGCAGCTCGCAGCGTTCGGTGAAAATATACTTGCCGGAACATATAGTATCTCGCCTGCAAGTAGTCCTCTACAGCTGCAATGCCGGGGGCCGCAACGAATATCCGGTCGTTCTCTTCGTCGATCTCGATCGATTTTACGATCCACTCAAGATCGTAAACACCGTACTTCGCTCCGGTCATCAGGCTGTCGCGGAGCAGATAATCCATACGGTCAACGTCAAGCTGCGATGAGATCAGCTGGGCAAGCGCTCGGCGTCGAAACGTGCCCTTGATCATCGACGCGACATCATCGGCCAAGCTTGGGGAAAAGGCCGTAAGTACTTGATTTATGCGGGTTTGAGGCTCCGAGATAGCGGCAATGGAATATTCTTCGTGGTGAAAGCCAAGAATCGCCTCGATCACGTGCGAGAATGCGCCGTGGCCGATGTCGTGCAGTAAGGCGGCTGCTCGGACCGCGATCCGCTCCTCGTCCGAGAGGTTGTGGTCGCTCGAGAGTTTGGCAAGCACCCGCGTTGCAAGGTTAAAGGCACCCAAACTGTGCGTAAAGCGGGAATGTTCGGCCGATTGGTAGGCGAAATATGCGAGTCCGAGCTGCCTGATCCGCCGCAAACGTTGAAATTCGGGCGTATCGATAAGGTCGGCGAAGAGTCGGCCTTCGGCGGTTCGAGCATCGACACGGATGATATTGTGGACTGCGTCGCGATAATATCGCTCGGAGCCGCTCTCTCGGTTCGGCATTATGAGCCTAATATGCGGCAGAAAAGCCGGTTTTCGCAAGCGGAATGCTCGATATCTCCAAAAACTCCCGAAAAAATCTAAATTTTCGTACAAAATAATGGATGATCTTAGGTATTTTCGGTTTTCCGTACGTTCTTAAAGATTTGTAAAGTAGTGTAAATGCGGTATTTAACACGTTTTGCATGGTCTGAGACGGCTGTGGAGAGCAAATTGCATAAAAATGGCTGAAAAAGTGTCCATTGAGGCCTTTTATTAAGTTCAGAAACTCTCGAAAAGAGACTTTGAATAGGAGACAAAGTAATGAGAAATAAGTTTGCATTTATTTCCTCGATCATGCTGATCGTGCTCTGCTTCGCTTTCTCAGCGTTTGCACAGGGTACTCGCGGCAGCATCGAGGGAGTAGTGAAAGACCAGAACGATGCCGTCGTTCCCGGTGCGAAAGTCACCGCGGTTTCGACCGGTACCACGACTGGCTTTAACAGATCCGTAATGTCGGATTCTAATGGCTATTTCGTCGTGCCTAACGTTCCGGTGGGAACCTACTCGGTCACGATCGAAAAAGAAAGCTTCAAGACTTCGAAGCAGAACGTAACGGTTACACTCGACCGTTCGGCTCGTGCAGATGTGAAGCTTGAGGTCGGCGGCGGCGTCAGCGATGTTACCGTCACTGGCGGCGACAACGTCACCATCGACCCGACGGAATCGAAACTCCAGACCAACCTCACACAGAAGTTGATCGATTCGCTTCCGAAAGGCACCACGTTTACCAGCCTCTTGAAGGCCGCTCCGAACGTTCGTCCGGAAGGTCTTTCTGGTGGTTTCCAGGTTGACGGTGCTTCGGGTTCGGAAAACGTTTGGGTTATCGACGGTCAGGAAGTTACCAACTTCCGTACTGGTACGCTCAACTCGAACAACAACGTTCCTTTTGAACTCATCCAGGAAGTTCAGGTCAAATCGACCGGTTTCGAAGCCGAATACGGCGGCGCTACCGGCGGTGTGATCACGGTCGTTACCCAGGGCGGAAACGATCAGTGGCACGGCAACTTCGGTATGTCGTGGCGTCCGCAGAAGCTCCAGGGTGACAGCCATCCGTTCCTTAGCCGCTACGGCAGCGCCGCTGGTGCTTACGAGTACCTGCCGGTTCCGCAGACGGGCGGTGTTTCGTACTATCCGGTTGCTAAGCTGAACGGCCCGATCGTCAAGAACCGCTTCTGGTTCTCGGCTATCTATGCTCCGCAGGTCTTCGATTACAACCAGAACGTTACCTACTATAACCAGTTGGCTCCGGGCCGCTCGGCTATCGGTTCTGAAGAGTTCAAGGCGAAGCAGACGACGCAGGAAGCGTTCGTCCGTCTCGATGCTCAGCCGCACTCGAAGCTCCGCTTGTTCGGATCGTTCCTCTGGAACCCGATCTCGGTCAAGGGTACGCTTCCGGGTACGACCTATGGTTTGACCAACGCTCCTGGCTCCGCTGCCCAGCTTCATGATGGCGGTGGTCGTCAGAACTCGAACAGCTTGAACGGTCAGGCTTCGTGGACACCGCTCTCGAAGTTGGTCATCAACGTTCACGCAGGCCGCACGTTCTTGAACGAAAAGCTTGGTTCTTACAACATCCCGAACGCAACTCGTTACCTTTGCAGTGCTTCGAGCCTCTTCCCGCCGGCAGCTGGTACAGCTCCTGCAGGAAACCCGATCACTCAGGCACAGGCGGGCTGCAACCTTGGCCAGTCGAACTTCCCGAGCACAACTTCCAGCTCGCTTACGACGTTTCGACTCGTACACTTTTTGATACTGACGCTAGCTACATCGGCCTTAACGCCGGCGGCCGTCACAACATCAAATTCGGTTATCAGTACAACCGCATTTCCAACACGACCGAGCAGGGTTACACGAACACCGGCGTGGTCGTCCTCTACTACGGACGTGATTGTGCGGACTTCGGCTACACGGTCAGTGCTGCTAGCGCAGTTGGCTGCGGTTATATGCAGCGTTTTGGTACCGTTGGTAAAGCGAGCAGCGCGAGCAACGCTCTCTTTGTCCAGGATTCATGGACGATCGCAGATCGCCTGACCTTGAACCTCGGTATCCGTTCCGACATGGAAGATGTTCCTTCCTTCAAGTCCGGCAACCCTGGTATCCACTTCAGCTGGGCAGATAAGGTCGCTCCGCGTCTTGGTGCTGCTTTTGACCTCTTCGGCAACGGTAAGACGAAGCTCTTCGCCAGCTACGGTTGGTTCTATGATCGCTTCAAGTATGAACTGCCCCGCGGTTCGTTCGGCGGCGACTTCTACCGTCGTGACAGGTTAGATATAACACTTGCTCGCGGAACGGCGTACACCGGCTACACCTTTGCAAACATCCTCGGAAGCCATCCGGATCCGATCGGTGGAAACTGCCCTGGTGACGGTACGTTGATCTATCCTCCGGGCTACTCCACCTGTAACCTCGACTATCGCATCCCGTCCAACTCGGGTCTCGGTATCGATGTTTCGGGTGCTGTCGATCCCAACATCAAGGCCGCACGTCAGTCCGAATACACCTTTGGTGTTCAGCATCAGTTGTTCCGCAACTGGTTCGTTCGCGGACGCTACACCCACAAGCAGGTCGACCAGGCTATCGAAGATACCGGTTCGATCAGCACGTCGGGTTCAGAAGCTTATGTCATCGGTAACCCGGGCGAAGGCCTTGCCTGCGCGGTTTACACGGCAGACGGCTTCCCGTGCGTCAAGGCAGAGCGTAAGTATGATGCCGTTGAGATCGGCCTCGACAAGCGTTTTGCAAATAACTGGTTCCTGAGCGCAAGCTACACATGGAGCCGTCTGTTCGGTAACTACGGTGGTCTCGCCAGCTCTGACGAAGGCGGCCGTACCAGCCCGAACGTCAACCGTAACTTCGACCTTCCGTTCGAGCCCTGGGCTATGACCGGTAAGCCGAACAACGGCCTTCTTTCAACAGATCGTCCGCATGTCTTCAAGGCATACGGCGGTTATGATCACAATTGGAGCAAGTCGAACACGACGTCAGTTTCGTTCTTTACCACGGCTCAGTCTGGTACACCGATGACGACGCGTGCTAACTTCATCGCTTCACNNCATCGTGTATGGCCGCGGCGACCTTGGCCGCTCGGCTGCGTACTACAGCACCGACCTTAATATTGATCACAAATATAAGTTCGGCCGCGATAACCGCATCACGATCCAGCCGTACGTCAACATCCTGAACCTTTTCGACCGCAAGTCGGAAACGGGTGTTGTTGAGACGATCACCACCTCGACGGTCAGCAACGGAACACTTCTCTCAGGCGGTTGCGCTCCAACCACTTGTGTGGACATGTTCTCGGCAATGCACCTCGTCACAGGCGGTGCGGGCATCACGCAGTATGTCAATAGCTGGCTTGCTGCTAATCCGGCTGCTCGCAAATACAACGTGTATGGCCTCTCGAGTGGCTTCAGTGCTCCTCGCGAAGTCCGCTTCGGCGCACGTCTGTACTTCTAAGAACCTAACGGTTTTTGGATAAACCCTTGGCCCGTCAGCCTCGTGCGGACGGGCCATTTTCATTTTCTTCTCAAACAGATACGGCGTCGCCTTACCGTTTTCGATATTCCTCTCGCGACACGCTAAAATAGAAACTTCACTTGCTTTCGAGATGTCCGAAGAGGTTCGCAAATATCACGAAGAAGACGCTATCGGCAAGACCTACGACCTAAAGGTCGCCAAACGTCTCGCACGCTACCTTCGCCCGTATTGGAAGGTTGCCGCCGCTGCGCTCCTTCTCACATTCGTTACGAATATACTTGCGTCGATCCAGCCGCTTTTCACTAAAGTCGCGGTCGATAGCTATATCATTCCGAAGAATGTTGACGGCATCTGGCTATTTTCGTTTGCCTTCTTTGGAATATTCTTTCTCAGATTCATCTTCTCGTACGTACAGGAGATCCTGCTCAACACGGTCGGACAGCGTGTGATGTTCGATCTGCGGACCGAACTTTTTACAAAGCTGCAGGATCAGGAACTTGCCTATTACGATCAATATCCTGTAGGCCGAACGATGACGAGGCTCACGAGCGATGTCGATGCCCTGAACGAACTTTTTACATCGGGCGTTATCGATGTGCTCGGCGATCTTGTCGTGATCTTCGCGATCATCGCGATGATGTTCTGGCTCAACTGGAAGCTCGCCGTCGTCACGCTAATTACCGTACCTCTTCTATTTGCTGCTACGAACTGGTTTCGCAAGCGCGCTCGTCACGGTTTTGACCGCGTGCGTACCCGAAGTGCGAAGCTGAATGCGTTTTTACAGGAGTATGTATCGGGTGCGCAGACCGTACAGCTTTTCAACGCCGAGAAGAAAGCCCGACGGCGTTTCTCCGAGATCAACGATGACTATCGCAATGCGAACATCGAAACGATCTACTATTACGCGGTCTTCTATCCGTTGGTCGATTTTATCGGAGCTGTCGGTGTAGCGATGATCATATTTGCCTTCGGCTTCGAGGAACTCAGCGGCCTTTCGACCGCAACCCAAGCGTTGACGGTCGGCGTGCTCGCATCCTTCATACAATATTCGCTGCAACTCTTCCAACCGATCCGTGATCTTTCGGATAAGTTCAACGTCTTTCAGGCTGCGGTCGTCGCATCGCACAGGATCTTCATAATGCTCGATCGCGAAGTCCTCGTCACGACGCCTGAAGTACCGAAGCTCGCCGGAAAGGCGAAGGGAAGCATTGAGTTCGAGGGCGTTTGGTTCGCCTATAAGGAAGAAGATTGGGTCCTTAAGGATGTGTCGTTCTCGGTCGATATAGGCGAGAGCGTTGCGTTGGTCGGGCACACCGGTTCAGGAAAAACGACCATCACGAACCTCATCATGCGGTTCTACGATGTTCAGAAAGGCCGTATCCTCGTTGACGGTGTCGATGTCCGGGAATGGGATCTCGAAGCCCTGCGTTCGAATTTTGCCGTCGTTCTGCAGGATGTATTTCTCTTCAGCGGCACGATCGCTCAGAACATCAGGCTCGGCAATGACGACATCAGCGACGAAAAGATCCGTTGGGCGGCAAAAGAGGTGCGGGCCGACGAGTTCATCGGGGAGCTCGCGGACGGCTATGACACCAAGGTAAAAGAACGCGGTGCCGGCCTTTCTGTAGGGCAAAAGCAGCTTGTTTCATTTGCCCGAGCCCTTGCATTTGACCCGAAGATCTTGATCCTTGACGAGGCCACAAGTTCGATCGACACGGAGACCGAACAATTGATCCAAAGTGCGGTCGATCGCGTTATGGACGAGCGAACGTCGCTTGTAGTAGCCCACCGTCTTTCGACAATACAGAAATGTGACCGCATTATCGTCCTGCATCACGGCGAACTGCGCGAAATGGGCACGCACAACGAACTCTTGGCTCTTCGCGGGCTTTATTGGCGGCTCTACCAGCTGCAGTATTCGGATGAAAAACTGCATATTTCGGCACCGGGCCATTCTTCGGATGATCTGACCGGCGGCACTGCTTCAGTTGACTAGGGACCGCAGAGATGCGCTCGATCCATTATCGTTTTTAGCCGTTTGAGATTATAATCATCAAGTTCCTTAGCACCAACTTCCAAGCATGGACGCTGCCGCCAAAGCCTTCACAGAAACTGCTATTGCTGAGATGTATGCTCGCTGCAATGAGAACGCGCCCAACTATGGTGTTTCCGCGGCTGCATTCTCATCTTCAATACTCAAGACAATAGAGAAGCGCCTCGAGACTGCAAGCGTTGAGCCTTTGACAGCGGCGGAGATCCGCGAATTTCTCGATAATCTTCAAGCAGACGACCTTTTCCTGGCGCTCGGCTGTGCCGCGGGAAACGAACGGGCCTGGTGGGAGTTCGATCAGACGCATCGATCGTATATGGAGCGGTTTGCAAGGCATCTGGCGCGAGGCGACGCCGACCCGGACGAAGTTATCGGCAATGTCTATATCGAGCTTTATGGAACGCGTGTGGTTGACGGCGAGCGATACTCAAAGTTCGGCACGTATTCGGGCCGCGGTAGCCTTCGCGGGTGGCTACGCACGATAATTTGGCATTCCGTTGTCGATCAGCACCGTGCCGGGCATTCAGAGGTTTCGCTCGACGAGATGACAGAAACCATCGGAGAAGGCGCAGCGCATGCGGCCTTTGCCATCCCGACGCCTGATGGCGACAGCCAAATGGTCGAGCAGGTCGCCCGCGATAAATATCGTTCGGCGACGGCCGCTGCATTGTCAGAGGCCTTCGCTGCTTTGGAACCGCACGAAAAACTGCTGATCGCGCTCTATCACGTGGACAATTTGAAACTGCGTGAGATATCGCGTCTTGTCGAAGATGAGGCGTCTCCCCTTCGCGGTTGGATCAAAAGGAGATCGTCGGCAAGGGAGAAAGATCCGTCGGCCCGCATTCATGAATCGACCGTAATGCGTTGGCTCGAAAAGAGTTACGAGCGTATCCTAGATGTTTTCAAAAGAGATCTGGCCGTCCGTCAAGGCCTCAATGCCGACGAAGTAGAGATCTGCATCGGACTCGCATCAGCTGATCTTGCCGGCCCCGATCTCTACCGAGACCTTGCCGCGGGCTAAGAAAGACGGAATATTTTACGCAAAAGTTATCGATCCGCTTCGTCCATTACTCGGAGGCCTTTGGCTCACCCCCAAAGCGGGCAAATATGCAATACATCGACAACATCGACACCCGTTTCCAAGACCTTTTTGCAGGATTTCTTCGCGATCGGACAAATGCCTTGTCGGCATCGGCGAGTAGTTCGCATCTTGATGAGGACACGCTCGCAGCCTTTGTGGACGGCGGCCTGACGCTCCGTGAAATTGATCCGATAGTAGTGCATTTAGCGGAATGCGGACATTGCCGCACTTCGGCCGCCGCTCTTCTTCGGCTAGAGGCCGAGTTTGCCGACATTGCAATGCCTGCCCGTGACACGCAGGTCGAATCGCCCGGATTTGCCGAGGCGCTGAGCAGTTGGTTCTCCAAGCTCTTTGGAACGAGCGCGGACGGGGTTTTCGCCCACGGAGAAAGATCTGAGAAAGACGGCGACGATGACAAGAACGCCGGCAAAGACGATGACGGCCGAAATGACGCCGAATAAGCAGCAAGTTCCGGGCCAATTTTTATGAAATTGGTTCGATTCGGGAGCGGGATCGAAATGTCCGCTCCTTTTTTCGTTTTCGCCGAATATTGCTATTTCCGTTCTTTTTTTTAACGTCGTTGCAACCTTTACCACCTCACAAAAATCTAATAAGAATCTAGTTTTTGCGCCCTCTGAGGTTTATACTCAATATTAGGGAAAAAATGTTAGATAACGATCGACGGACCGATGAGGCGTCTGAATGCCCATGGCAAAAGCAGCAGCTTACAGTAGAAAGAGTTGCTGACGCCGAACTGCCGACAAGGTTTGGCAAGTTCAGGATCGCGGGCTATCGTTCACTCACCAGTGACGAAGAATTTGTCGTGATTTACATGGGTGAGATGCAGGCAGATGTGCCGACGCTTGTTCGGATACACTCTCAGTGTCTTACGGGCGACGTGTTCGGATCGCTTAAA
>JRYD01003130.1_pt1 | contig 48638 bp, 33 predicted proteins | sample 235311 | NCBI WGS metagenome assembly JRYD01 (sample SAMN03074213, study PRJNA261472) | activated sludge metagenome | biome: Common Effluent Treatment Plant; feature: Wastewater; material: Activated sludge; isolation source: activated biomass in a lab-scale reactor treating industrial wastewater at... | reverse complement strand
ACCGGGCCGAAGATCTCTTCCTGATTCGTACGGCAGTCGAACGGCAAGCCTTCGATCACGGTCGGTTCGATGTACCAGCCGCCGAGTTTGTCAGAACCCTCTGCGTTAGCGGAGGGCGAGTTTACCGCTGTCCCATCCGACTGACCGCCCGCTAACGCAGGCGGTTCTGACTCACCTCTGCGTCTTTGCGGGTCTGTGGGCGGATCTACCGCTTTGCCTCCGCAAAGAATCGTGCCGACTTCGGCCTGTGCGAGTTCGATGTACGACATTATCTTGTCAAAATGCTGCTTTGAAACGATCGCACCGACATCGGTCGCATCATCGGCCGGATCGCCGACCTTGAGTTCCTTTACGCGTTCGACAAAATCGCTTCTGAATCGTTCGTAGATCGGGCGTTCGACGAAAATGCGCGAACCGCACAGGCAGATCTCTCCCTGATTTGAGAACGACGAGCGGATCGTGGTTGCCAGCATTTCCTCGTAATTGCAGTCAGCGAAGATGATATTCGGATTTTTGCCGCCGAGCTCGAGCGAGAGTTTCTTGAACATCGGTGCGGCAACCCGTGCGATCTCCTCGCCGGTCTTCGTACCGCCGGTGAATGAGATCGCCTTGGTGTCGCGGTGTCCGACGATCGCCGAGCCGACCTTCGGCCCAAGGCCGTGCACGATATTCAGCACGCCGGGCGGAAGTCCGGCCTCGATGCAAAGTTTTGACAGCATAAACGCGGTCATCGGCGTAACTTCGCTCGGTTTTGCGACGACCGTACAGCCGGCGGCGATCGCCGGAGCGATCTTCCATGTAAAGAGATAGAGCGGCAGGTTCCACGGCGAAATGCAGCCGACGACGCCGAGCGGCTGCCTCAGCGTGTAGTTGATCGCGTTGCGGCCGACCGTCTCGTGCGACTCGTTCGAGAGATGCATCGCGGCCGTCGCATAGAAACGGAAGTTCGCAATAGCACGAGGAATGTCGATCGAGCGGGCGAGCGTTACGGGCTTTCCGTTATCACGGGATTCTGCTTGAGCCAACGCTTCGAGGTCGCGTTCGATCAGGCCGCACAAACGCATCAGAACCGCGAACCGATCTTCGGCCGAGGTCGCTGACCAAGCCGGAAACGCGGCCTTTGCGGCATCGATCGCGAGTTGGACGTCGTGTCCATCCGAATCCGCGATCTGCGAATAGACCTCACCCGTTGCGGGCTCAAAATTGTCCAGATAAGCGTCGGACCGCGGCCCTACGATCTTCCCGTTTACGTAGTTTTGTATAAGTTGCATTCCGAAACTATTGTAGTTCACTTGTGAACGATCTTCGCTTCAAGCCGGTCTCAAAAGAACGGGACACGACAAAGACAGCGAGTTTTGCGGATCTTTTGTTCAGCAATTTGGCACCTTTCGGCTCGATCTTTCGCATTTTTAGGTAAGCCAGGTTGAAAAATGCCTCCAAATGCCGCGAACTCAGGCCTGATTGCTTTTGTTTATGACAAGACTGACCTATATTATCACCATCGGATCTTTAACACAGTCGCCACGCCCATGGCTACTTCCGGGCGAATTGTGCATTGTGTTCAGATATATTTGCAAGACAAAGGATTTCGACCCGACGATATGACCCGAACTTGTCCAAAGTGTAATCAGACGAATCCACCGGATGCCGCATTCTGTCTTAATTGTGCCGCTGCTTTGGGCCTCGGCGCACCGACTCAGCACCAAAATCCGCAGGGCGGCGCTCAGACACCCTATGCCGGCGCACCTCCTCAGGCTTATGGAGCTACGCCGAATTTTGCCATGCAAGGAAGCCCGCAGGCTCCGCCTAGCCAAAGGCCGCTGATCTCGGTCATACTCGCGGGCGTAGGGTTGATCTGCTGCGGGCCGCTCACGGGTATTCCCGCTGCCCTTGTCGGCTGGCTTGAGCTAGACGCGATCAAGAGCGGCAAATCATCACCCGATGGCAAAATGATGGCCCAGATCGGCTTTTGGGGCGGCATTGGCGTAACGATCATCCACGGTATTCTTTGGGTCCTTTATCTACTCTTTGGAATGTTCGCATCAATGAGTCCGTACTAAAGATCTATGGCCACCGGTATCAAATGCAGCAACGGACACGACCAGCCACAGGCTGGCTCTAGGTTTTGTATTTATTGCGGCGTTGCTCTGGCGGCATTTCCGCAAGCCGCTGCCGAAGCACCTCTGCCCCAGGCTCCGCTGCCAAACCCGCAGCCTATTCCGGGACAATTTCCGCCCGCACAGCAGGCCGCCGGAATGTATCAAAATTACCCGCAGCCTCAGCAGCAGCAATTTCCGCAGCAGCAACCGCAGCAATACTATCCTCAGCAGCAGCAATACGCTCCCGCGTATCCGCCTCCGGTTCAGCAGATCAGTTGCTACACTTGCGGAGGAAACGGAGCAAATCTGCCTGATAAGGTCGTGATCTGCACGGAATGTCGGGCTCTAAAGCCGATCGTCCCGGGATATCAGGTCGATAATTCGGCATTCGCTTGGGCCGCCGACGCAAAGGCGATGGCGGTGCTTCGATCGATCAAACCGATGAGCCTCGCGGCAAAAGCTGTTTCGGACAAGGTCGGACGCCGCTGGATCGAATCTACTTTCAACGGTGTGCAGCTTGGCGAGAAACAGCTTCCCCACGTGTTCGGGCAAGCCGTACGCGCGGCTCGCATCCTCGGAATGCCGAAAATGCCGAATGTCTATATTTCCGGCGAACGAGCCTGGGATATGCTCACATTCGGTACCGACCACGATTCTTTTATCGTCATAGGATCGGCCCTCGCGGGAAACTTCCAAGGCGTCGATATGCTCTTTCTGCTCGCACGCGAGATGGGACACTGCAAGGCCGGGCACGCTCTTTGGAAGACGGTGATTCGATTCTTTCTTGGCGAACAGGGCCCTGCCAAAGGCTTTATGGCGGGCGGCATTTTGGCGAACATTCTCAGTCCTTCGGCCCTGATCGGCGGCGCGATGGAGATGCCGCTGCTGGCTTGGGCACGTCAGGCAGAGATCACCGCTGATCGTGCGGGCCTGCTCGCCGTTGGCAATGAAGAGGTCGCTCGACGCGTCCTTTTGTCGTGGACGCTCAAGTCTTCCTTCATTTTCAAGCAGATCAATATCAATACCTGGCTCGAACAGCAGTCGGTTGACGATGATTCTTACGGAAAGCTCTCCGAGCTTACGACAACGTCAACACCGTATATCGGCCCGCGTCTGAAACTATTGACGCAATTCGCCGCAAGCCAGGAATTTAAGCATTCGCTCTCCATCATCTCTCAGACGATAAAGGCCGGCGCACCAAAGCAGCCGGCTCAGCAAAAGCCAGAACCGGACGTTCTGCGCTTCAAGTGTTCAGCATGCGGGACGGCAATGCGTATCCCGAAGAAGGCCTTAGCGGGCAAGACCGAGCTTCCGGTCAAGTGTCCTGACGCAAAATGCAAAGCCATAACGCGTCTAACAAAAAATGCAAAGTCCGGTGGGAATGCCGGGCCAAAGGTTCCAACAAAACAGGAGAATTTGAACTATGGCGACTAGCGATAATATTACGATCACCGAAACCGGAGCTGACGGCTCGGAGCAGGAATTTGAGATCACGACCGGAAAGGTCGAGGATCTCGCGGCGGACGATCAGGGCTTTGCAGAAGGCGCCGTAGAGGCGATGTTCGATGACGGTTCTACCGATCACGATGCCGCCTATATGGACTATGACGGCGACGGGAGACTCGACACTGCGGCCGCAGACACGGACGGCGACGGCGTTACCGACACCGTTGTTGCGGACACGGACGGTGATGGAAAGGTAGATGCCGCCGGAGTCGATGCCGATGGTGACGGTAACCTGGATGCTATGGCGTTCGACACGGACGGCGACGGCGTGGTCGATGCCACGATGACCGACACCGACGGTGACGGCCAAATGGACGAGGCAGATATAGACGGCGACGGCGTTACTGACTACACTCTCGATGCTGACGGCCTCCCGACCGCAGAAGAGATCTCGACGAATTCGGTCGAGTTCACGGTGGGCGAAGACGGGTTCCCCGTCGAAGATGCTCCGACGGACGAGGCGGATGCGTTCGCAGACTACGCCGAGCAGCCGGCGGCCGACTATGGCGTCGGTGCTGATCCTGCGTTCGTCGAAACGCCGGTCGATGCGGGCTACGCGGCATCACCGGTCGAACCTTCCGATACCGCGACAACCTCCGACGCTGACGCCGCCGCTGCCGAACAGCAAGCTCACGCAGATGCTGCGACCGACGCTCAATCGGCTGCTGACGATTTTGTCGCACAAGGTGATTATGCGGCAGCTGCCGACGCGAGAGAAACTGCGGAGAACGAAGCTTATGCGGCGGGTGATTCGTCGATGCTCGGATCGTCGGACTCTGCCGATCTTGATAACGCCGCCTACAAGCAGGAACAAGCCGAGGACTATCAGGCACAACAGCAGGAACATATCGCCGAAGGGGATTACGAGGCGGCGAAAGAGGATGCTCAAAATGCGGGCTACGCGACCGGCGATGCCGATTACCTTGCGGGCGGCGACGATCACACCGGCCAATCGGACAACGACGTTTATAATCTCGACAACGCTGTCTATGACCAAAAGAATGCCGAGTCATCCGCTGCCGATGCGGAATGGTACGCGAATGCAGGAATGGACGATGCCGCCCAGTCTGCCGCTGATCATGCTGACGCTTATGCCGCTTCGGCGGATGACTATGCATCGCGTGCTGATGAGGACAGCTATTCCTACGATGCCGACCCGTCGTCCGCAGTAGAAACGGGCGGCAGCTACGACGCTCCCGATCTTGATGCGGGTGCGTATGACGCCGGTACGTATGACGCGGGTGGTTACGACGCCGTCGATACCGGAATTGATACGTCGATGCCGATCGACACATCGTCAAGCTACGATCCGTCGTCAGACGTTTAGTCCATCGAAAAATAATGTGTGAGGCCGTTCGGATCACTCCGAGCGGCCTCATTTGTATTCTGAGTTGGGAAAAGGATCATTTCTGAGCGATCGTGACCTTTCCCTGCTCGCTAATGCTGTTTACAATATCGCTGACCGTATTTCCCGTGAATGGCCCAGTAACTTTTGTGTGCGGATCGCCCGAGACTATCGAATAACGGAGACCGGAAATAAACGATAGCTCATCGACGACCAAACTCGCCGAAACCGGCCCGGCACAAAGCTTAAAGCCGCCACCCGATTGCAGATTCTGTCGGACTCCTTTCCAAAATTCAATATCGTGGCCATTGATCAACAGGTCGCCGTTCTTCGCAAGATATTCAAGGATAACCCAATGCGAACCCTTCGAAGCATCGGTCAAAGGAAAGTCGAACTTAAAATTAGGATCGCCAGCCTTAAACTTGACAACCTTCTTGAATGCCTTCGAAAGGACGGATCCAAAATTATCTACGCTTTCTTTCTCGAGCTTTTTCACCAAACTAGGCTCGGAAAGATCCATAAATCCAGAAATCTTGCTGCAGGATGAGGAACAGCCGGTAGCCGAACATACGCAGACCGCAGCATAGCCATCGGGGCAAGTTTGAGATGCAGAACAGTGTCCCACCTCTGTGCACGTGCATGACTCTCCCGGACCTGGGAGCGCCGACTGAGCCGAAGCTGAAAGAGCGAATGCAGCGATTATTGAAAACGTAAGAGTGACGAGCCTTAAAGTCTTGATCTTCATAGATACCTCCTATTAGATGTGGGTCAAAGACAATACGGGATGTTTCAGTCTAACTCTACGCCCCCCCCAAAAAAAATGTCAAGAGCCTTAAACCTTTGCGAATGTGAGGCCGGTTTGTCCCTGATATTTGCCGCCGCGGTCGTCGTATGAGACGGCGCAGTCCTCATCGGATTCGAAGAAAAGGATCTGGCCGATGCCTTCATTGACATAAACACGGAGCGGAAGGTTCGCGAGGTTCGCGATCTCGACGACGAGTCGGCCGGTCCAGCCGGCTTCGAGCGGTGTCGTGTTAACGAGCAGCCCGGCACGCGCGTACGTGGACTTTCCCAACGCGACGCCGGTAACATTGCGAGGCATCTTGAACGTCTCGACTGTCACGCCGAGTCCGTAATGATGCGGCGGAAGCAGATAATAGTTCGCTCCATCCTCTGCAATTTGGAGTTCCGGTTCGATGAGCGAATGCTGTTCGTCGAAGCGTTTCGGGTCGATCTCCTTGCCGTGAACTGATGAAAAGATGCGGAACCCATCGTCCGCAAGCCGCATATCGTAGCCATAGCTCGACGCACCGGCCGAAATGATCTTGCTGCCGTTCGATTCGCGTACGAGTTCGGGAAGGAACGGCGTGATCATCGCGTGTTCTTCCGCCATTCGCCTAAGCCAAAGGTCTGATTTGATCGCCATAAATTCTCTTTTTCTAAAGCTGGAGCAAGGTCATCGTCCCGTCGCCGACCGTCAATTTTACGGCGGTGCCGCCGTTTCCTGCACGTGCGGCAATTCCCTTTTCGGTGAACGGAACGTTGCGCACACGCGGCTTAAGGTTCGTAAGCTCGTTCTTTATCGCGCCGGTTCGGAGGATCACCGCGGTGAGGTCCGCACTTAAGGCTCGCGGAAGATGCGCGGTCAGCGAACCATTCGCCACCTGCACATCGATCAGACTTCCGCGCCATGCTTGATTCGGCATCGTAATGGTTACATCGCCTTTGCCCACGGTCGCCGCAAGTGTTCCGCTGGCCAGAGCGATGTCAACTTGGGATTCGATGCCGTTGATACGGAGATCGCCATCGATCCCCGAAACGGAAATGTCGCCCTTGCCCGCGTTGATCTCGACATCGCAGTATTGAGGCACGCTGATCGTGTAATTTATCTTGTACGGCATCCCTGCGAGTTTTTTGAGCAGCTTGCGGTCAGCCTTTTTTGCGGCCTTTCGGTTGTCGGGCCCAACGCTGAAAATGCTGACGCGGCTGACGCTTTCCTGCATCACAAAACCTGTGACGTCCGTGACCTGTTGGAGCTCACTCTCGCTGCCGCCCGAAACCTCGATCACCGCCGAGATCGAAATTTCATTACTCCGCGAACCCACCACCTTCACCGAGCCGTTCGGAGCACCTTGGATCACGACCGTGCCGCCCGCCCCGAAATCGAAGCGATCGGTCTTCGTCGTTGAACGCTTCAGGTTTTCCGGCTGTCCGATGGCGAGCGCCGCAGCCGAACAAAGGATCAGCAAAATGGTCAGGATTCTAAAAGTTTGTTTTGTCATTTCGATTGAACTTAACAGTTGGCATTTTTTGATGTTTCAAACGCGATCCACAACAGGATAGCACGGATGCCGCCGCTCTGCCGCGGTCAAAAAGTGCCCCGCTGTCCCCGGACCTTCGAGCCTTGCTGAAGGCTCATGGCTCTTGGCTCCGGAGGAGCCGAATGTTTGTAGCACTCGGTCATCACAAACGATCTAGTAGGCGGCTTGCCGCCGACAAAACCTCGATGTTTGTTCCGTTCCGCCCGCTACGGAACAAGCGGAACAAAACGGAACAAACATCGGCGTTTTTCGAGGCTCGTGTTACAAATTCTGTCACTTTCCGCCATTCCGCCCGAAACCTTGATCCTTGTCCCACTCCAAAAGCGCCTCTGGCCTCCAACGGTTCCGAAATAGGTGATAAGTGAGAAGTCAGAAGTCATCTTTTACGTTTCAAACAAGATCGTAAACGCAAAGAACGCAAAGGAAAAAGGCCACTCACCACTCACCACTCACCACTCACCATTCACCATTCACCATTCACCATTCACCATTCACCACTCACCATTTATATTTTTTCAAAGAACCAACGGCCGGCCCGACCGTGTTGTCATCATAGCCAAACGCCGCGATCGTTAGAAGCACATTCCGCACAAAATGTATCAAACCGCACGATTTGCACGATTTGCACAAAATCGATCGTTATCGACGGAAGAACGAGATGCTGCCTTGTTGGTTGGTAACCGACAGAGTTGCGCTGCCGTCGCCGAACTTTCCGACGACGCGGCGTCCATCGCCGATGTAGTTGATGGCACCGCCGCCGAATACGCCGAGCGAGATATTGCGTGTCGTCGGTGCGGTCGCAACAACGCGGAATGAAGAGTTGAATGGAATGCGCAGGTTGATCGCACCTCGGGTCGATGCGAACCGATACGTCCCGCCCGCGACTATATCGCCATCGTAGAAGATGTCGCCCGTCACATTCTCGGCCGAAACGGCACTTGCCCCGATATTCGTCAGAGTGATGTCGCCCTCGGTCGAAATGCGGGCTCGCACGAGGCCGCCGCGAACGTTTGAGACGTTCAAGTTTCCCATACGCGTCTCAATATCGACCATCGTCGTGTAAGGCACGCGCACAGTAAAATTCACGCTGCCGATATCGCCGCGATCTTGATTATCTTTGACGAGGTTGATGACGATCGTTCCCGAGAGATTTTGCGGGGCGACGTTCGCAGCCGGAGCTTCAAGCGTGGCGACGATCTGGATCTCAGCACGGTTCCAACCCTCGACCGTGACAGTGCCGCTCTTATTCATCAACTGCAGGCGGACGTTACTTGGCGCCGGATACGTTTTCGAAAACTTCTTCTGCGAGAATGCTGAAACCGAAAGGACCGCGACCAACGCGGCGAGAACCGTGAATCTGAGAGCTGAAGGAAGATGGCTGGAGAGTTTCTGGCAAAAGGACATTGTGCTAAAGATCCGAGAAATCACGCAAAAGATTCATTTTATCCGTTAATACGGAATCAAGCATCTCCGCAGAGAGATCGTCCTCCGGATCCTGTTTCAGGATATTCGTATATTGTGCGACCGATTGATCGATGACGCGCATATTTCGGTCAAATGCCTCGCGCGTTTTTTCGTTCCATTCGGCACGGCGCATCTCGACGCGAGCGTTCCAGTATTCGATCGCCTTTTGCTGTTCGGCAAAATGGCGCTCGCGGGCCTGCTGCGGCGTTGAGATCAGGCCGAGCTTCCCAAGGACCTTCTCCATGGTCGTCTCTTCGGCAGAAGAACGCAGCGGTGAGGCACTCGCCTCGGGCCTTGAGTATGTTCGAATGCCAATGATGGTGAGTAAAGAACTAACGATCGCGATCAGAGCAAAACCGGCCGCAAGCTGCGGCAGCGAAAATCGCCAGAATCGGCGCGTCGGCGGCTCAGGCTCGACCGGCGGAGGTTTGATCTCGCTCTCGATCACGTTGCTGATGCGTCGCCAAAGAGCGGGTGAGTTCGGCGGAGTGAGCAGATCCTCGGCGTCTTCGCGGCAAACATCGAATATCGCAGCAAGGTCTTCGCAAACGGCGGAACATTCGAGGCAGACCGCAAGATGCTCGCGAACCCCGTCCGCAAGTGCCGGATCAATCTCGTCGTCGAGGAACGGGCTGATCGTCGCTCTGCACTCTTCGCAATTCATTGTCTCTTGCTGCCTTTTGCGAGCAATTCGGCCCGCCAACTCTCTAACTTTAAATAGATTAGCCCGGCAAGCATTTGGTTGCCTTGCAGAAGGCCGTAAGACGCAATAAAAGGCACGAACAGTGCCATATTATCGGCGTTCGTGCCTTCCCTTGGGATCTTGCCTCTCTAACCCTTTACCTGCACGAGCAGGCCGCGAAGCTTCAGCCTTGCCTTGTGAAGCTGTGATTTCGATGTTCCGACCGAGATTCCAAGCCGTTTTGCGACCTCTTCGTGCTCAAATCCGTTCACATCGTGAAGAATGAACACATTTCGGTAACCGTCAGGCAGTTCGGCGATGGCATTCTTTAAGGCAATGCGGTCGATCACCTGCATTTTCCCGGGATTTGCGGTGCCGAGAACCGCCTGTTCGGGCATTTCGCCGTCATCGCTCGTACGTTCGTTCTTTACGGTCCGCCGTCTGAAGTGCATAAGCACCTGATTGACGGTCATTCGATGCAGCCAGGTCGAGAAAGCGGAATCTCCCCGGAAACTGCCGATCTTTTTGAAAAGCTGAACAAAAACTTCCTGAGTGAGGTCCTCGGCGTCGGTCTGACTTGCCGTCATCCGGAGCGCGAGGCTGTATGTCCGGCGATGATAGCGCGAATAGATCACCTCGAAGGCCGCAAGACTTCCTTCCGCCGCCATTCGGCAAAGCTCAAGGTCCGGTGCGTCCGGGTCTATCTCAATTTCAGCTTGTACGGGAGACCGAAGAACACCAACTCGGGCGTCCTCAAGCCCATGGGCGACATTCGAATCGATCGCCAATGTTGCAATATCCATAGTCGAACCTATAAGATCGCTGCCTGATTGTAGTACTTCTTCGTGGGCTATGATGTTCGACCTCCTATGAATAGTTGCTTCTACTGCCCACATTTTAATCTTTTTTTTCAAAAATAGTAAAGAAAAAAGTGCCCCGTGTAGTGAGCACGTCGTTTGTCCGCTAGAAGATTTGTTCTATTCAAGAAACTAATACCTTCGAGAGCAGCCCGGTTGTACCGAGCTCGACCGTCGTTGTGGTCAAAAATTGTACTTCACGCCAAAACGGATCGTTCTTGCTTCGCTTGCAAGGTAGGGACGACCAAATAGGGGCGAGGTTTGAATTCCCACGTAGTCCGTATAATTCGTCTGATTGAAAATGTTTTCGGCAGTTACATAGAACTTCAGGAGCATACGCTTGCCGCTTTCTGTAGAATCAAATCCAGTTCCCGCTTCGCTTGAGGACGATATCGCCGCAGAACCGCGTGAATCATTACCCGCTCGATCGAAAAATGAGAACGCATAGCTTAAGCTCAAGTCCGTCCGGGTTTGCATCTCACCACGTTCAGTATTTGGTGCAAGACCATTCGGTCGATCATTAAAATTAGTGTCACCATTGTCGTCAAAGCCTGTGGTGATCGAATACGGCAATCCTGATCGAAGGTTGTAGATCCCGGAAACCCTCAGGCCTTTGCGAATGGTGTAACTTAAGGATGCGGTAACTTCGTGAGGTCTCTCGTTCTCAGCCGTTCCGCGTTCGTTTCGGAGGTCGTAGTTATCGACCGGCAATCCAAAAATTCCGCTACTGTCGGAATTGCTCTTCGACCATTGGTAATTGATATCAAAGTTTATCTTTCGTCCGAAGCTGCCCGTCATCCCAAGCGAAAGCGCATGATGAACGAAGAATGCAGACGATTCAATGTTTACGATGTTGCCGTAGTTTGGATCCGGTCTAACACCGCTAATCGGCGCGTTTAGATCACGGCTTCTGAATATATTAGTACCCTTTTCGAAGATGTATTTGACCCGAATGATCAAATGTTTCGTCAAACTTATTTCCGATCCGAACGATGCGTTAAAGATCATCGGCAATCGGAGTTGGTCGTCAATGCGCCAGTAGCTTTTCGGTAGTAAGGTCGCGGATCCGGTCCGCAACGCCTGGGGAAACGCCGGATCGATCATAATTATCGCGCTCGGCTGCGAGAATCCGTAGCTTCTAATAACGGCCAGGTCAGTTGCCGACAACCAATCGTAATAAACCCCGGCACCGCCGCGAAAAGTGACCTTGCCTGATTCGAGCGGCGACCACGAGAACCCGATTCGTGGAGAAAGGCGGCCAATACCTTTTATGTTATTTTGGTTCTCGTACCTTAATCCAAGGCTTAACCCCAACCCTTTTCGAAGCCGAATGTCATCCTGCAGGTACGCCCCAAATTGGAGTTGGGACACATCGACTTTCCTTTGAAACGGATTTCTAGTAAAGATCGACGGTCTGTTCAAACGATAGTCTTGCAGCGTTGAAAAAATGTAAGTTCCATTAGAGTTTGTGTTAAACACGTTACGGAGCGCTTTGAATTCCAACAACCCGCCAATTTTCAGAGCGTGATCTCCACGGCCAAAATAGAGGTTATCCGCAATCATCAATCCGCGGGTCGATCCATATTGTTGGTTTTGTGCTCCACCGCCGTTGAATGAACCGATCACGTTTATCGAAGGGGCCTGACTTCGCGGAGAGATATGCGAAGTATCGTTGTTAAACTCTAATCGCACTTCATTCAAGAAACCGCTTCCTAAATATCCTGATTCGGAAACTCTGAATCGCTGTCCTGATCTGTCAGAATCGTACCCACGTTCTGCCAGATTGAAGCCACCCACGCCGCGATTATTGTACCTTGAAGTCGAAAAGATATATTCAAATCGAGCGTTGTGCGATTTTGAAAGATTCTGGTTAAGCGAGGTGCTTAGCGACGTAGAGTTATCACTTCCTTCGGCAAAACCGTTAAACGCTCCGCTTGGTAGGATGGCATTTATCAGACGATCATTTGATTTCCTTGTATCAAAAAGGAGCAGTGAGAGTGATGTTTTATTCTTAACCACCGGTACCAGCAAATACAATATTGTATTTTTCGTCTGCTCGCGCGGTCGAACGGTGGCAAACGAGTTGCGAGCATTCAACACGTCGTCGTTAAAATTGAACAACAAAGACCCGCTAAACCTGATCGCCGTTGGCTTCGTCGTGATTATCACATACGGAACACCAAGTTCGTGATTTTCAGCGTCGAACGAGCTTCGAACGATTCGAATGGAGGATATCTGTGATTTTAAAGGGAGAGACGTTCCCGGCGTAAAGCCGTCAACCTTGATAATAGCGTCGTCGCCACCCGCAAGTTGCTGCAGGGCCTTTTTTAGCTCTTCGGGATCATCCGGCAACGCGGCTATTTGATCAGCGGTCAGGAAGTTACTGAATGCGCTCTGCACAGCGACTTCCTGGGCGGCTTGCTTGACCTCAACATTTTCGCTGATTCCGGCAATTTCGAGACGAACTGTTCTGTCGTTCATGCCGGCTTTTATTTCAACTTCCTCGGAAAATGTCTTAAAGCCCGTAGCTCGAACTTCCAAGATGTAGGTTCCCGGCAGAATATCTGGAAAGATCGTTTCAGCGTCTGAGTTTTGAAAGCTCTTGATCGATGAAGCTCCGTTCGAAATGAGCCTGACGGTAGCATTTGGGATCGGCGCCGAGTTTTGATCAACAACCTTTAGGCGAAATGTCGTTGTTTGGATCGCAAACGCCGCTTGGATTAGCAGAAACGCAAAGATCAAGTTGGCGAGACTTTTACCCATTTATTCCTTCTACATTTCAAGACTCATTTCACACTAAATACTTCGGCTTTGAATTCTGGATTTATCTCGACGCTTTGAATATTTGTTGTGCTCGACCCGACGGTCTCTGACTCACTTTGCATAACGATCTTGTGAGAGGTTAGAAGGCCCGATTCATTTCGATAATCCGAAAAGAACCATTTCGTCAACACTGGCTTGGATTCCTTGCTCACCGAAAGGGATTCGATCATCATCAACAGCAAATGGCTCTTTGCATCAAAGAACATCTGATACGTCTTATCTCCCACTACAGCTCTGACGACATTTGCCGTCCCATCCTTTGAATCCGCGACACCAAGATACGTGAGATCGAGTTTCTCGTAAATTGACGTGTTCAACGTCATCGGAAAAACGATCTGCCAGGCGGTTTCCTTTAGCCGTTGTATCTCCTTCTCCTTTGGTGTAGCGAAAGAAAATGTAGCGTTTACTTTTTTACCTTCGGAGAACATCTCCATCGTACGGTCAAAGTCGCTTCCATTGGCGATAGAACTTCTGTTAGATCGAGTTTTTTGGTCACCGTGGTCAAGATTTGTGTCAAGGCGGATCTTGTCGGTGCCGGAAACTCGAAGGTCGTCTGTCTCTTCGAGGCTCCAAACCTTTGCAGCATCCTTATAGTTTCGAGAAGTACTGTACTTTATTCGCAGACCAGAGATTTGATCGAGATCAATATCCTTAGCTATCGCTTCTTTCGCATCCGCTATCACAGATTGGGCCGTTACTTTCTTCTGAGCGGCTTGTCCACATACAACAGTGGCGAATATCAAACCGGCCAAAATCATGTTGATCACTTTCATAGATCGTCTCCAGCTCGGGCGAGTTCTAAGAATGCCCCTTCGTTCGGAGCTGAACCAATAAGAGCTTTTTGAATAACACCGTTCTTCACCTTCAAATTTGTCGGTGTGTATTTCAACGAAAGCGCCTTGAAACTCTCGGCGTTTTTGTCGATCAGAATTTTGAATTTCAGATTATTTATGTTTGCGTAGTTTCTGATCACTTCGTCTTCTTCAGCGGATATGAGAAAGATACTAGCCTTCGTTTTTGATTGAACCTGCGACAGAATCGGGAGTTCTTTCTTACATGCTTCGCAGTTGCTTGAAAAGTAAACTAGAACAAAGTCGCCGGTTTTCAAGTTGGCTGAAACGTCCTCTTTGGTTTCAAGATCGATCAAGGGACTAGCCGGAAAGCTAGTATTTGCCAAGCGTTCCGATTCCTTTCTTAAATTATTGTCAAAACTCTGGTAATGATTATTCTGCCACACCTTGTACCCGATAACAGAAAAAATCGATATACCGAAGACCAAAGCCGAAATCAGTAGATTTATTCTGGGAAGTTTCATTGTCATCACCTGAGCAGAATCAATTAGTCACAAAAGTAAACGTCCCAAACTCGTCGGAAATACCCATTCGGACACCAAATGTGCCATTCGGTAAAAATCTGATCGAGTCGGCCGGAAGGTCAAAACGGGAATGCATCGTTGCGCAGTCGTGTTTATTTCCGATATCTTTCAACCGTTTCTTCAAGGTCTTCGAGCACAACTTCCATTTGAGTTCGATCAAAAAAGTTTGGGAGATGTTCGATCGAAATCTGTCCAATATTTTCGTATCGAAAATTACATCCCGCAAGATGATCCTGTTCTCAGAGAACGCAAGGCTCTTCCTCCGCAGTTTCCCTTTCTCGACGGTCTTCGCTTTAACAATTGATTTTACAAGCTTGCCGCTGCTCTTAGAACGTTCAAGATTGACCGTATCGGCGATCCGAATCTTGTAAAAAAGCTTCCAGATCGCATCTGGATCATCGAGGCCTAGCTCGCTAGCTGTGGGTTCTAGTTCCAGGCTAAACTTCAGCGTAACTTTGCCAGGACCTTGTCCATATATCGCCTGCGCAAACAATATCGCTACGAGCCAAATACCTAAACTCAAGTGTTTTAGCATATCTAAAACGGAATGACCCATCATAGGCCATCCCGTCCATTCAACCGCAAAAAACCTAGGGGCAAATGTAAGCGCAGACGCAGACCGAATGGTCCTCATTGCAGCTTGATCCAGCAAGTGTACATCCGGGCATCGGAGCGCAATCGTCGGGATTATTTGCCAATAGTGAGATCGGCCCTAAAGCAAGCAAAAGCCCAAAAGCAACAGAAAGAACGAACTTCTTCATATTATACTCTCCTTTAGTTTGAATCGGTATTGATTTGGTTACAGATCGAATATCAGTAAGCGGGAATGAGGCCTTAGGGATATTCGAACACAAAAAGGATACCCCCCCCCCAACCAAAAATGTCAAGGGGCTTATTTGGCATGTAGTTTTACATCTTCCTCCGGCGCAAGTCACAGGCGAGATGTCTGCCGTTGGCGGTCGTCTTACCCTAGAAGATAAATTGCCTTTTGTCGTAAGGCGAGGGGTACAATCCAATGATGGAATCTCAATGCAATTTTCAGCACTCGATTGGCATGGTGTAAAATCATCCACAATGATCACGCACGTCCCAATCTCTCACGGAACACGACAGGTGTACAAGGCGATACCGACTCGTATTACAGCAAGTCAGGCGTGTCGCGAAAGGACTCGCGGGCGAGCCAAAGCAATAGGAGATCGCCGATTCGAATGAATAATACCGAACTGATTATCTATCAAACTGAAGACGGCAGGACGAGGATCGAGGCGCGGCTTGAGGACGAAACCGTCTGGTTGACGCTGGACCAGATGTCCGAGCTGTTCCAAAAGTCACGTTCGACAATAAACGAACATATTCTCAACATTTATCAGGACGGCGAACTTTCCGAAGCCGTGAGTTTGAGAAAAATCGGAATTTCCGATTTTTCTACCAAGCCGACAAACTTTTACAACCTCGATATTATTATCTCGGTCGGCTATCGGGTCAAAAGTATTCAAGGCACGCGATTTCGACAGTGGGCGACACAGCGTTTGCGTGAATACATTGTAAAGGGTTTCACACTGAACGACGACCGGTTAAAAGAATCCGGCGACGGAAGCTATTTTGACGAACTGCTCGAACGGATCCGCGATATCCGCTCGTCTGAAAAGGTCTTTTGGCGAAAGGTGCTCGATATTTATGCAACAAGCGTTGATTACGATCCAAGATCTAGCACCTCAGCAGAGTTCTTTAAGAGCGTTCAGAATAAAATGCATTGGGCGGCTCACGGAAATACTGCCGCAGAGGTTATTTACAAACGCATTGATGCGCAGAAGCCGAATCTCGGCCTCACAAACTTCAATGGCAAAAAACCGACAAAGCAAGAAACCGAGATAGCAAAGAACTATCTGAACGAAACGGAATTGAACATTCTCAACCGCATAGTAACGGCCTATCTGGAATTTGCCGAACTGCAGGCGATGAACCGCAAGGCGATGTATATGAAGGACTGGGGCACAAAGCTCGACGATTTTCTGCGAATGGCAGGAAATGAGGTGCTCGACCACTCCGGAACGATCAGCCACGAAACTATGCTGAAGAAAGCCACCGCCGAATATGAAAAATTCCGTGAGGCTCGAAAAAATGATCTCAGCGAAGGCGAAAAGGATTTTATCAAGCACCTTGAGAGCGCCGAAAGGAAGTTAAAGCCAAGACTCGCAAAGCCACAGAAGAAGACGCCGAAATAAGATCTTTCACGCACCGCTGGTCAAGACCATTTTTCCACTTCTTGCGGATACGGCGTATAATCTTGTTACGAGCGTGGTGGTCGCGGTGTTTTATCTATGCTGAAATTTCACAATTCTTTGACGAGCAAGATCGAGGAATTTGTGCCGATCGGCGGCGAAGTAAAGATGTACACGTGCGGGCCGACGGTTTGGAATTTTGCGCATATCGGCAACTTTCGCACCTTCATTTTCGGCGATGTTCTTCGCCGTTATCTAAAATACAAGGGCTACGAAGTGCGGCAGGTGATGAACCTGACGGATGTGAACGACCGCACGATCGCAGAGGCCGAGCGACAAGGCATCACGCTCGACGAGCTCACGCGGCATTTCGTCGATATCTTTTGGGAAGACATCGACGCTCTCAACTGCGAACGGCCCGAATACACGCCGCGGGCTACGGAGCATATACCGCAGATCATTCGGCTGATCGAAAAACTGATCGCGAACGGCCATGCGTATGAGTCGAACGGCTCTGTCTATTATCGGATCGCTTCGTTCCCCGAATACGGAAAGCTCTCGCGGCTCACCGTAGGTTCGATCTTCGACTGCGAAAGGATGGACGCCGACCGTTACAGGAAAGTGAACGCGTGCGATTTCGTGCTTTGGAAAGCTGTCCGCAAGGACGAACCTGTCGGCTGGGATGCTCCATTTGGACGCGGGCGGCCGGGTTGGCACATCGAATGTTCCGCGATGGCTATGGAATTTCTGGGCGAGACCTTCGACATACACGTCGGCGGCGTCGATCTGAAATTCCCGCATCATGAAAATGAGATCGCACAATCGGAAGGCGCTACAGGCAAGCCATTTGTCAATTATTGGCTCCACGGCGAAGCTCTGAACGTCAACGATGAACGGATGTCGAAGACCTCGAACAACGTGCTCACGCTTCGCGATATCACGAAGCTTGACGTGAGTCCGCTCGCGGTCCGTTATCTCCTGCTCTCTGTTCCCTTCGACAAGCCGCTGAATTTCACACACGAGAATCTCCACGGTGCGCAGGCGACCGTCAAGAAGCTTCATGACTTCTTCCGCCGACTGCGGGACGAGCATCTTGCGGATGGCGAAACGCCGGATCTTCACACGACGGTCGATACCTTCACGTCAGAGTTCGAAGCGGCAATGGACAATAATTTGAATACCGCTGCTGCCCTCGCCGCTCTCCATTCGCTGATACGCGAGGTCAATATCTCGCTGTCCAACAACGCTTTTCGTAGCGAAGATCGCCGCGAAGTGTTCAAGGCACTTGAAGGCTTCGACGCTGTTCTTGGAATATTTTGTCGAGCTGAAAAGGAATGGCTGCCGGCCGACATCGCCGCACTTATCAAGCAGCGGAACGATGCCCGAAGATCTCGGGATTTTGGCCGTTCGGACGAGATCCGTGACCTGCTTTGCGACCGCGGATTCGTCCTCGAAGATACACCTTTCGGCGTACGCTGGAAACGCAAATAAACTCAAGCCGAAATAACGGACGCGACCTTTGCCTTTAATGTCGAAGCCGCAGCGGCAAGATGCTGCGTTTTTGCGTCGAACCATTTTTGATCTGCCGATTCTCTTTCTTTCTCGACCGACAATGCACGCCTCGTTTCTTCCGGAGCGGTTCCGCCGTAGATCGTTCGGATATTAACGAAATTCTCCGCTGAAAGCGCCGCGGTTATCTCGTCGGCCGACATCGAAAGCTCGCGGCCAAGAACTTCACGGGCCGCGGTTTGCACGATCTCGGGCGACAGTTCATGCTTGTCCACTTCGAGTGCCGCCTTAACGGCCGTCCCGACGATCTTATGCGAGATGTGAAATGAAAGACCTTCGTGCCGAACGATCGAATCGGCCAACTCGGTTACCGTGATGAAATTTGCTTCGGCCCGGTGCCGCAAGGTGTCGGTCTTGAACGTCGCGGCCTTCAGGCTGTTCGAAAGGAGCGAGACGGCTCGTGTTGCATCCCGGACGGCACTCGCGACCAGCGGTTGGATGTCGTCTTCGGAATCGTTGATGTCGCCGAAAGGCGTGTTGTGAACAGCGGTGAGCACGCCAAGAGCCTGGCCGAGGCCCTTGCTCGCGATGGCTCGAACGTGTTCGATCGCAACGGGATTTCGCTTCTGCGGCATTATCGACGAGCCCTGAACATAACCGTCCGACAGGACGATCACGTCAAATTCCTGCATCGCCATCAAGAGGAATTCCTGTGCGAATTTCCCGACGTTCACGAGCAGAGCGCTTACCGCACCCAACAATTCCGTAAAATAATCGATCGAGGCGATCGAGGCATATGAATTTACGGTCGGGGCTGAAAACCCGAGCAGGTCCGCCGTGCGTTCGCGGCTGATCGGAAAGCCGGTCGTCGTGATCGCACACGCACCGAGCGGGCTGTAATTCATATTCTCGAACGCACTCTGCTGCCTTCGAATATCGCGGCCGAGATTCTCTGCGATCGCGAGCAGAAAATGCGCAAGTGTCGATGGCTGTGCAGGCTGCGTATGTGTGTAAGCCGGAATGAGCGTCTCGTGGTGCTGCGACGCAAGATCAAGCATCACTCCGCGAAGCGCCATCGTTTCATTGAGAAGTTTTAGCGCGACCTTTCGCAGATGCAGGCGATAGATCGTAACGTCGATGTCGTTGCGGCTCCGGGCGGTGTGGAGCTTGCCGGCAACCTCTTTGTCTTCACAATTGGCCTTGATCTCCCGCTGGAGCAGGAAGAAAAGATCTTCGTACGAGCCGTCGTATTTTGCCGCACGGATCGCGTCGAGGTCGAGTTTACTGAGCGCCGTGAGCAGCATTTTCAGTTCAGCTTCCGAGATGATCTCCTGCTCGGCCAGCATGATCGCGTGTGCATGATCGACGTCGATCAGTGCTTCGAGAAAGTAGTTCTTGGCATCCTCAAAACAATCGGCCAGCACATTTTCGGTATAGCTTGGCGCAGGAAATTTCTCTATTTCAACTGACACTTTCTAGATCTCTCCGTTTCAATAAAGCAATGGGCATCGTCCAACTCGATTCAAGTTCGTGCCGAGCGATGCCCGCAATCATAAAAGTTCCCGCCGAAACTATTTCGACGGAGCTTTCGGCAAGCTCAGCATATTTGCGAGCATACGGTAGGCACCCGGCGTGCCGACCGGTAACTGTCGGAAGAATGAAAAGGCGTTGTAAACATAAACTCCTTTTCCAAGCTTTGCGTAGATCAGCCCGCCGGTCACGGGATCTTCGCCTTCATCGGCAGTTTCGGTCAGCGAGACCCATTCGGGCCCAAGCTGCGTAAGCGTGTAAAGATTTCTCTCCTGCACCCAGTTGTCCCAATCGCTCTGCCCGATCTTGTTCGGATAGGTAAAGATCGGATCGTTCGGAATGAGCATTTTCACGGGTGCGGTCTCATCGACAACACGCACATTCGAGATCCGCTGCTTTCCGTTGACCACGCCGTCCATCTTCGCTGCAAAAGGCAGCATATTGTTCAGGATGATCTGGTTCTGCTGGTACTGAACGATCAGCGTTCCGCCTTTCTTGACGAAATCGAGCAGGCGTCCGTTGTTAGCAACGAAATCAGGCCGAACCTGCGATGCGCGTATGCCGACAACGATCGTGTCGAACCGCGATAGGTCGCCGGTCGCGAGATCCTTTTCCTCGAGCATCGTTACCGACAGGCCAAGACGTTTGATCGCGGCCGGAACCGAGTCACCGCTGCCCATAATGTAGCCGACGCGGACGGGAGCGACCTTTAGGTCGAGAACCTCCGTGGCGACCGTTGCTGTCGAATATCGACGATGCGTTTGAATGTGCGGATAAGCGATCTCCTGCATCGACTGGTCGAAGACCTGGCCGCCAACCTTCGCATTGACCGTAACGTCGTACTTGCCGATCTTCGCACCGGCCGGAACGACCACATCGAAAGTGACCGCGGTCTTTTCGTTCTTGGCCTTGAGGTCAAAATCTGCCGACGCCGGCGTTGCACTCCAACCTGCAGGTAGTGCGAGGCTCACTGAACCTTTTGTTTCACGCGGTGCCTGGTTCGTGACCGAAACCGCGATACGCTGCTTCTGCTCTTTTGCCGAGGTCGGAACGATCAAAAGATTCGTGTCCGGCGCGACCGTTACGAGCGGAACGACATTAAGATCACGGCGGAGTTCGCCGCGAATGTCATCTGCAAAGCGATATTCGACGGGCTGTGAAACCGTTATATCGACGCCGCCGATCGACATCGTGACCTCGGCGGTCACGAGTTTGTGTTGGAACGGAGCGTTCTTGACGGCATCGGAGGCGCTCCAATCGAATGTAAAATTGTGTCGCGGCTTTTCAAGCCAATATGGTTGTGTCGGAGCCGCATTCGAGGGCGCTGTCAATTTGAAATATGACGCGGCATCCGCCTTTTCAGGCCGGAAGAAGAATGAATTCCCTGCCGGCTTGGGTTCAGCGGCAGTCTCGGCGTCCCAGCCCGCCGGCGCGTTCAGCGTCACGTTCTTCACGGCCGCAGCTTTACCAAACACCTTTACCGAAACTCCGGTCGAGTCACCCGCCACGATCGTGTCAGTGTCGCTCAAAGCGTCAACAACGACGCCTGCGGCGAGCTGAAGGGCGTGGGCAAATTCCTGTTCTTTTTCGGCGATCAGAGCCTTTGCATAAGGATTCTTTGCGGCATCCTTCGCTTCGCGTGCTTGCTTTACGCCGGTGGCGAGAACCGGGACGATCTTCTCGGGAGCGTACGCATTGTATTCATCGAGAGCTTTCTTCGCGGTCGCTTGAAGCGCAGCGAGTTTGTCGGAAAGTCCGGCCTCGTTGTCGTCGGTGATCTTTGCGATGCCGCTGATCGAGGTATCGACCCCTTCAAAAATATCGTTTTCCGGTGAGCTCGTCGGAACCTTCGAGTCGAGCAGCTTTTCGCCCGAGAACTGATCTCCGCGACGCTCGATCGTGCCCATCTCCTGAGTCTTGTGCTGGCTGCGGCCCTCGCTCGCGATCTCTGCATAGGAACGCCCGATGAGCGGGTCAAAATGCCCGGTATCGACGGTAACGGAAACCTTCTCACCTGCGGGTGCGGTAAATCCCTGACCCATGTAGAGCTTCTTTGCCTGCCACGGGAGCAGACCTTCTTTGATCTGCTCAGGGAACTGGTTCGGGTCGGCCGCCGCCTTGTAAGCGAGCGGCGTCAGGTAGCCTGCGAGTTGATGCTGTCCGTGGCCGTCGGCGGGAGTACCCGAAAACCGCGAAATGATGACGAGCGGACGGAATGTCCGGATCGCACGCACCATTTCCGCAAGCGTCGGCTGTTCTCCCCATATACGCGTCGCTTCTGCACGCGTTTTCGAGAATCCGTAGTCCATCACATTCGTGAACATCTGCTGGCCGCCGTCAAGACGCCTCGCCTGCAGGAGTTCCTCCGTACGGATGACACCGAGAGGCTCGAACAGCTCTGGCCCGATGACGTTCTGACCGCCTTCGCCGCGATTTAGGGCGAGATAGACGGTTCGTGCGTTCTCGCCGCGAGCGAGAAACGCGATCAGATTTGAATCTTCGTCATCAGGATGCGCACCTGTGTGCATCGCGCTTGCGGTCGTCTGCAAACGCTTGAGCTGCTGCCCGAGGCCGATGGCTCCCATATCGTAAACAGGACGGACCTGCGCACGTGTGTTCGGAACATTCAGAAACGCCAGAACGAACAGCAATGAGAGAACAGTAACTTTCCTAAACCTTGATAGCATCGACTTCTCCTTTATCGGTGAGACTGATCAAGTAACCAGAGATCACCGTCACTACACACCCAACCACGTTGAACCACAAAAACTCGATGTCCGTAAAGTGGCTTGCGACCCAAACGGAACCGATCCCGAATAAGAGGCCAAAGAATGCCCCGCGAGCTCGCGCTCGTTTCACGGCGAATGCCAGGACGAAGACTCCTAAGAGCGAGCCGTAAAAAAATGATCCAAATTTATTGACGACCTCGATCAGCGAACCGAGGTTCGTCGCATATGTCGCGACAATGCAGGCGAAAATGCCCCAAACAAACGTTGCGACCCGGCCGAAGAAAACATACTGTCGGTCGGTTCCGTCTTTCTTAAAATGCCGGCGGTAGAAATCGATCGTCGTCGCGGTAGCCAGAGCGTTAAGCTCGGCCGAGATCGACGACATAGCTGCGGCAAAGATCGCGGCAATGATCAAGCCGATCACGCCCATCGGCATATTCTGTACAACAAACGACGGGAAGACGTAGTTCACGTCATTAAAGCTCTCGTTCTTTGTCGCGGTCTTTACGTAATCAACACCATTCTTTCGCGAAGCGTTAAAGGCCTTGTCGGCAGCAAGATATTCCTGTCTCGTCGCCTCGGTCTGCTCCTTAAGAAAAGCTTGAGCGGCCAACTCACGCTGATGATGAGCGGCGTCAAATTCGCCCTTGAGAGTTTGGTATTGCGCCGTTTGCGCGACCTTGCCGACCTCGACCTGATTGAAGATCATCGGCGGCGCCGTGAACTGATAAAAGACGAAGACCAAAACACCGACTAGCAGTATCATGAACTGCATCGGGATCTTGAGAAACGCGCTCATCAAGAGCGATGTTCTGCCTTCGGAAACCGACTTTGCGGTTAGGAACCGCTGCACCTGGCTTTGGTCGCAGCCGAAGTATGAAAGGAAAAGGAACAGGCCGCCGATCATCCCGGACCAAAGCGTGTACTTCTCTTTTAGGTCGAAGCTGAGGCTTACTGTCGTAAGTTTTCCTGTCGCACCCGCAAGTGTGAGGCCGTCAGTAAACGACACGCCGGCGGGAAACTGCGAAATGATCACAAAGATACAAACGAACAGGCCGAAGAAGATGACGAACATCTGCTTCACGTCTGTCCACGTAACCGCCTGAACTCCGCCGATCATCGTATAGATGGTCGTCGATAAACCGATAACGAAGATGGTCGTCATCTCATGCCAGCCGAGCACGATCGAGAGAATGACCGAAGGGGCAGCGATGATCACGCCCACACCAAGGCCGCGGGAGATGAGAAAGAAGAAGCTCGTCAGGCTGCGCGTTTTTGCATCGAAACGCCTTTCGAGATATTCGTATGCAGTGTAAACGTTCGCACGGTAAAAGAAAGGTACGGCCGTGATGCAAAGGATGATCATCGCAAGCGGCAAGCCGTAATAGAACTGAATGAAGCGCATTCCGTCCGAATACGCCTGGCCGGTGGTACCGACAAGCGTAATAGCGGAAAGCTGCGTCGCCATTACCGAAAGCCCGACAGCCCACCAAGGCAGACTGCGATTCGCGAGGAAATAGCCTTCGACATTACCGCTGTGCTTGGTCATCCGTATGCCGTCCCAGATGACATAGACGAGATACGCAACGACAACTGCCCAATCCAAAGGTCTCATTTTTGTTCAGTGCGAAAAATAATAGGAAAAGGCCTCTAAGAGCGCGATAACGGCGACCGTCGTCACAATGACAGCAAAATAGATCCGATACCACCATTCATCGGGCCGTTCAACAGGTGGCTCGTCCGGCTTAGTTGTATGATCTTTCATCGCAACCGAAAAGCGGTTCGCCGATGCCCCGTGGGAGTGGAGCATCGGCGAATCTTTTACTTCCTTTAGAAGTGGAACTTGAGGCCGATCTGAAACTGTCGGGCATCAAGCGAGGTCACCGGCCGCGTGGTCGTGCTCGGCAACGCCTGGGTCGGGTTTCCAAGAGCATCTGTCGTAACGGTAAGACTGTTGATCTGATAGATGCTGTTGATGTTGAAAACGTTCACGAATTCGCCAAAGACCTCGAGGCGAAGTCTTTCGGTGAACGGGAAGAATCGCGAATAGCGGAAGTCAACGTTGAACTGCTTCGGCGTCACTCCGGAATTACGTGTGATCCCGACAGGATTGTCGGTGCCCGAAAAGCCGTCGTGGTTAATGTCCGTTGCAGCAACGATGTTGTAGCGTTCGCCGCTGTTCGCCGTTGCGATGATACCGAACTGGTTATTGTTCACAAGGTAGTTCAAGGCCTTGTTCTCAAAATGGAAGTCCGGACGGCCCACAAAGCTCAGCACAAAGGTATGACGCTGATCCGCAAGTGACGGACCGTAATCACGTTTGCGATTTGTCGGATCCTGCTGAACAAGTCCGCCTGACTGTGTGGCCACGAGGTTCTGTTCCGGGGCGTCATCCATCGACTTCGAGAGCGTGTAGTTCGCGCTGAACTGATACCCCTTCGAGAATCGCTTGTTGAGCTGAACCGTAAACGCGTTGTAGTTCGAGTTGCCGGAAGCTTCAGCAAGCAGGATGTTGTTGAACCGCGGATCCATTCTGGTCGCGGCACTAACGGTATCGCTATAGATCGGACGTCCATCGGCAAGAGCACCGACCGGATTGATGCGGTTGACGCTCCTGTAGATCGGAATATGACGGCCGCTCGAGTGTATATAGCCGACCGTGAAGGAAAGATCCTGGGTCAATGCCTGTTCGACCTGTACGTTCCCGTGGATCGCATACATATTCTCAAAATCAGAAGCGATCGCCGTAATATCCTGTCTCGGAGGTGTTCCGGTCGAAACGTTATTCGGGAAGCCGGGAGCTCCCGGCGTTGCCGGATTTGTGAACGAAACCGTAAAGAATTTCGGACTGCCGTTCGCTTGTAGTGCTCTCTGATAAGTATCCAAATAGACGGTATCAAAGTAGATGCCCGCACTTGCGCGGATCACGGTCGGACGCTTGCCGTCTCTGACACCGTAAACAAGGCCAAGTCGAGGAGCGAAGTTATTCTTGTCAACCTTGAACTTTCTCGAAGGCTCGTAGGCCGCTTGCGGATCAGCTTTCGGGATGTTGTAAAGATCATACCGAACGCCGTAGTTGAGTTTCAGCTTACGTGTGATCTTCCAGTCGTCCTGTAGGAAGAAGTTGTAGAACGTACTGCTAAAATCAATGTTCGTATCCCCGAAGATCTGGTCGAACCGTGTGTAGGCGAACGGGTTCGCACCCGTATTTGCAGCAACATAGTTCGCAATGCTCGAGAATGTATATCGAACATATGAGTTAGTTCGGCGTGTATCGGCGATGTGGTTAAAGCCAATGCCGAACTTTGCCACGTGGTCGCCGTTCGTCCACGTAAGGTTGTTCTGTAGTTGGTTGGTTATCTCAAGAGGTGCGATCGTATCGGCGTTCTCAGGTGCTCCAAAGTTTGCAACACCTGTGATCACGATACTCGGCCCCGTACCCGAATTTCCGTTTGCGATATTCCGCGAATCACGTTTTGCGTACTGATACCGAAGCTCATTCAGGAAGTTCGATGAAAGGGTCGAAACGAGCTGAAGCCCGACCGAGTAAGACTTGTCCAAGAAGTCAATGCTTCGTTCGAGCGTCGTCAGGCCGCCGCCGATATTGTTCGGCGAAATGTTCTTGAAATAATTGAACCGACCGCTTAGCCGATTACTTTGGTTGAGCTGCGCGTCGGTTCTAAAGATGAAGAAGTTTACCTTCTGCGATGCAGGGATCGCTGTTGGGAATGCCGATGCCGGGACTCCGGCTGCGATCAGAGCCTGCTGGTTCGCCGGCGTGACAGTAATGACACGCTGCGGTTCGCCGCCGAGATCACGCTTCACCCACTCGTAGCCTGTGTAGAAATGCCAGCGATCCTTGATGATCGGGCCGCCGATCGACGCCGTAAAGTCATCAACCTTGGTCTCGGGCTTTGTTGACAATGGTGATGTATTAAAAGGCCGCGATGACATCGGAGTCCGACGGAAGCGATAGCTAACCTCTCCATGGAACCCATTCGTGCCCGACGGAGTGATCGCGTTCATGATCAGGCCCGGCGTGTTTCCGAATTCGGGAGCAAAACCGTTCGTCACGAGCTGAACTTCGCTGACGAAGGTATCCGAGATCGGCATCAGTCGGATGCCGCCGCGATCCTGCTGGGTGTTGTTGTTACCGTCAAGCTGGTAGTTCGTGCGGCGAGTGTAGCCGTTAGCGTTGATACGCGGCACACCGAACTCTGCGTTCGGACGGCCCGTAACGTTCGCCTGAAGAAGAGCGTAGTTGTATGGGTTACGCGACACGAGCGGCAGATTCTCGACCTCGCGTGCGTTCATCACACGTCCAAGGTCGATCTTTGCCGAATCGGCTATCGGCGCGTCTGCATCAACCGTCACGGTCGCCGAAACGTCACCTATTTCAAGTACCCCGTTCACCGTGGCCNNGATTCCCTCTCGAACGAGCCGCTTATAGTTCGGGGCTTCGACCGTGACCTGATAGGTGCCAAGCGGGAGCAGCGGAGCCCTGTACACACCGTTGCCGTCGGCAACAACCGTACGTTCGGTGCCGGTTTGAGTATTTTTTACAACGACCTTCGCACTGGGTACCGCTCCGCCCGAAGCGTCAGTGATCGTGCCCTCGATCTGGCCGTTCAATGCCTGTGATTGTGCCCGCGCAATGTAACTGGTGCCTATTGTAAAGACACCGATCAGCAGACAGTAGAAGAAGATTCTGGTAGCGGTTCTTGCCTGATTCATATTAAGAGGCTTCCTTATAGATCTTAAATTTTTCCAACGGCTTTTTGAGCAGTTTGATCGCCTAAATGGAAACAGGCTGATGAAACCGGCCGTCGAGCCTTGACCCGATAAATTTTCGGTGAAAGCAACTAACGAACGAGAAAGACATTTTCGTTCATCTACTATCTATACCCAATATGGTGTATATAAGCAAATCAAAATTAATAGAAATGTTCGCGCTTTACAATACTTTACATTTGCGCGGAACATCTCGACACGTCGCCCGCATCTTGGACGCAAAAGGCCCGTGATCGCTCACGGGCCCGTTGAAGTCTGTAGGAGAAAGGTTGCCGTGCGCGACACTACTCGGCAACTGCCATTTCCTTATCTTTCGCTTCCTTTTTGATTCCGCCGATCTGAACGAGGTTATCGCCCTTGATCTGGTTCTTGTCCATGACCATCTGCTGATAGAGTTTACGCATCATCTGCATTTCCTCGGCAGCGGTCTTAGGACCTTCCATGTGCGGTTTGTTCGGACGCGAAAGATCGACCTCGTTCAGAGTAAGGTTGTGCTCGGTCGAATCGAGTTCGACGTGCTTGCCGCGAGCAAAGACCTCGTGACGGCCGTGATCCTTGTACCATTTCGCAACGGTCGCGTTCTGGTGCATATTCTCGATGATATTGCGCCAGCCGATGCCCGTGTTATAAGCACAGAATGATATCTCGCCCTCCTGCGTTCCGTACGGAATGATACACATTTCCGTTCTGCGGAAGTCGTAGTTAAAGAGATCCTGGAACCACATTCCTGCAATAAAGAGGAAGTTCCACGGATCCTGACGACGCTTCTCGACATCTTCGATCGTGCGATCTGGGCCGACCTTTCCGTAATCTTTGCCTGAAAGGCCGAACGACTTGTCGAACTTCTTGAATATCGCACCGAGTGTAAGGCTGTGCGGCGCACCGTACGGATCGAAATTCTTGAGCAAAGCAAGGCCCATCATGATATTCGAGAACCACTTGCCGCGGTTCGTATCGGAGATGTGCTGCATATCCTTAACAAGGCCCTGAATATCCAGGAACTGCGGTACCGGAGCCATATCGCCAGTTTCCTTGTTGATCATAACGGCCGTGCCGACACCGCAGTTCGGGTGGCATCCGCAAGAGACCTGTCCCCAATCCGCATCTTCACCGTGCACAACGTCTGCGAAGTCTGCGAAGGCTCCCATCAAGCTGAGCGGGAACCAGTCACGCGTAGGTTCAGTGATCCCGAGCTGCTTTTTCACGTCAAGTGCCATGTGCGAGAGCGTATAACGCTGCTGCAGACGACGCTGCTCCGTGATGTGCTCATCGCGGCCGGTGAATGACACAGGCTGGAATGCGATGAACGAGATCTTCTTCGGGTTCTCCATCGCAAAGCGGATGATCGTGCCGACCTGATCGTTGTTGATGCCGTTGACCAGCGTCGTAACAAGAATGATGTCAACGCCGGCTTCGTGAAGGTTGTTGATCGCACGGAGCTTTACGTCGAAAAGGTTGCCGATCTGGCGGTGCGAGTTAGCGTCGTTGCCGATGCCGTCGAACTGCAGATACACGAAGCGAAGTCCCGCCTCGGCAGCCTCGCGACAGAATTCTTTCGATTTTGCGAACTCGATGCCGTTGGTCGCGGCCTGGACGGAGTTGTAGCCGACCTTGCGGGCGTATCTGATCGCATCAAGGAAGTGCGGGCTGATCGTCGGCTCGCCGCCCGAATACTGAACGGACATCTGGCGACGCGGCTTGATCGAGATCGCGTTGTCGAGGATCTCCGTCACGTCCTGCATCGAGAGCTCGTGAACGAATCCGACCTGGTTTGCGTCCATAAAGCACGGATCGCACATCATATTGCAGCGATTCGTAAGATCGACCGTGAGAACGGCGCCGCGGCCGTATTTCACCGAGGACGAACCATGATTGTGAAGCTTTTCATCATTGTGGGCTTCCATATCGCGGCCCGGGAAGAGCGACTCGACGTGCTTCAGGAAGTTCGCATCGATCGCCATCATATCCTCGACCTTGCCGTGGATCGGGCACTCTTTGATCATCCAGACCTGATTGTCACGCTCGATGATCTGTGCCTTGATCTCGCCGACCTTTTCATTAACTAAAGTAGCGACATCGCGTTTGCCCGAAAGGATCTCTTCACGTGCCTCAATGACGCACTGCGGACAGAGCGAATCGGTCGTACGCGGAAAGCCCAGCGTCGGCTTCGTCTTCTGCCAAGATTTTAGGATCGGCTTGTCGGCCCATTTTGGCGTGAACGACGGATTCGGTTTGTATTTATTAACACTCCGGACGGCATTGAACGCCGCTCCTGCAATGAAGCTAAGGCCTTTTTCTACGTGTTTGATGGGTCTCATAATATTATTTGCTGTTCTCCACGAATACAGGATCCGGTCTCGGATCCAAACCTCATTTTCGAGGCATCGACTGCCCAAACGCGGGCGCTCTGTATATCTTTAATAGCAAATAATGTGCCGAACCGGCCTGTTGAAACAATGCAGCCCTAAATAGTTGTGTACACAGGCTTTAGACGCGTCAGTGGTCGGTCGCAAGACGATCGTCGAGTGACACACGAAGCCAATGAGAGCCATGTGTGTGTATCAATTCGATACACGCGGCGTCGGCACAGCCCCTTTTGCGCCAGTGCTTAACCAAATCGGTCAAACTGATATGAACTGCTTAAGATGCTTTGAATACCAACCTCAGATAACACCTCGTAAACCTTTGAAAATGCACAGGATAAAAAAAATTAAAAAATGGCTTTACAACCGCATAAAGCTGTGTTACATTTTTTAGCACTTCAAGGGATATCAACAGGACAACTAGATTTAAGGAACGCTCTTGAGGGCCGGTGTGCCGGACAAATTTCCCAAATGGCGATCAAGTTTGGAACTTCGGGATGGAGAGCGGTCATCGCAGATGAATTTACATTCGCGAACGTCCGGCGTGTTACCGAAGCGATCTGTAGATATTTGAAAAGCGAACCAGGATCGGGCGGCACCCTGATCATCGGACACGACACACGGTTCATGGGCGAGGCGTTTTCGGACGTGGCGGCAAAGTTGATCGAGTCCAAAGGCATGAAGGTGCTTAGGTGCACACATCCTGTGCCGACGCCGACAGTTGCACACGCGATCCGAGCCTTGAAGACGGACGGGGCGATGAATTTTACCGCATCGCACAATCCGCCGGAGTATCAGGGCATTAAATTCTCGACACCCGACGGAGCACCGGCTTTGCCGGAAGTGACCGGGAAGATCGAAGCTCAGCTGATCGTGACCTCGCCGGTCGCGGAGGAGGAAGGCGGATCGATAGAAGATTTTGATCCGCGGCCGGGATATCTCGACGATCTTGCAACAAAGATCAACTTCGATGCGATCGAGAAAGCAGGCGGCAAGTTTGTGTATGACCCATTATGGGGCACGGGCCGCGGATATTTGAATAAAGCCCTGGCAGATCGCGGAGTTTCCGTTGAAACACTGCACGATTGGCGCGATGTAACCTTTGGGGGACAGGCTCCGGAGCCGGGCAAGGACCATCTGGGGGACCTGTTCACGGCAGTAAAGGATGCGGGAGCGGTCTTGGGATTGGCGACCGATGGTGACAGCGACAGGTTTGGGGTGATCGCACACGACGGAACTTTCATCGAGCCGAACGAACTGATCGCACTTTTGACAGATTATTTAGTTGAGACCCGCGGCTGGAAGCTCGGAGTAGCACGCAGCGTTGCAACTTCGCACCTGGTGGACAGAGTCGCGAAAGCGAGAGATATAAAAGTTTTTGAAACGCCGGTCGGCTTCAAGTATATCGGCGAATTGATAAATAAGGACGAGATCATTCTCGGCGGTGAAGAATCCGCGGGGCTTACGATCCGGGGTCATTACCCAGAGAAGGACGGCATCCTTGCCTGCCTGCTCGCGGTCGAAGCGGTTGCGGTACGGCAAACGCCATTGGTCGAACAGCTCAAGGAGCTTTGGGGACGGGTCGGGAGGCTCTATTCAGGCAGGATCGGCATAAGGCTCGATGATGAGGTCGCTGCCAAGCTTAAGGAAAAGCTTGCCGAAGACCCAACGGAATTTGCGGGCCGCAAGGTACAAAGCACGGACAGGATAGACGGCGTCCAATTCCGATTTGAGAATGATTCATGGATTCTTTTGCGGCCATCAGGAACGGAACCTGTGGTCCGGATCTACGCGGAAAGCGAATCGAGCGACGACGTTAACAAGCTGTTGGAAGAAGGAAAAAAGTATCTTTTAGGCTAGAGAGCTAAAGAAATGAAAGCGCGACGCAATACAGCAAAGGAGAGGAACGAAAAGACAAAGCGGCAGCGGCCGTTCTGGATCTCGTTCCTTGTCGTTCTTACGCTCGCGGGAACGCTCTTCGTTTCGATCACATATAGGTCGTTCTCAGCCGTAACCGCTGAGGTTCGCGAGAACGAGCAGTTGAATTCGATGATCCAAAACCTGACGGACGAAAATCTTCAGCTACAGGATGAGATCCACAGTTTGAAGACGGATCCCAAAGTTATTGAACGAGAGGCGAAGCGCCTCGGCATCGCGGTCAAGGACCTCGGCGCCAAAACACAAGTTCCAGTACCGGCAAAGTAAGTTGCGGAGAATTGCTTCGCCGGTCTTTTCCTGCCCTTTGACAATCTGCCTTTTGCCTATCTACTCCGCACGGCCTACAGTTAAACCCAATCAGCTTTACTTTGCGGTCTTTTGATCCCCGAAAATCAAAAGGCCGCTTTCCTTTGTTCGAACCTCCAAAATCCAGATCGACAGCGATATATCGTAATATTGCAATATTACGGTTTGAGTATGAACTGAGATCAACTGAGATCAATTGCGTAGTGTCTATTCTGAGTAGCTTCTGGCTCGCCGGCGTTTTGTTTCGCGAGTTCCGCCGAGGTACGCGAAGATCATCACTACGAGATGGGCCGCGAACCAGATATTGTCGTAGCCCATATTCTGATAAATATAGATAAGGATGAGCACTCTCGGCACAAACCCCCCGAGCAGAACGTCCGCCCATTGCGGGACTGTGTTGGGCGGGAAGATCTGCGGGTATGCGAGCAGATAGACGACCATCACGATCCGCGGAAAGAAAAGCGAGAATAATAAGAAGTAAAAGTCCATGATCTTCCCTGCTTTGCAACAAATATCGGTGCAAAGTGTCTCTCAGCTTTGAAGGCGCCAAAGCTCCTCGAATATTTGTGTCATTTTCTTCTGATTTCAGATTATAATCAAGCAAATTCTTTCAGTCGGACCGTTCTAATTAGTGACCGCGTATCAGGGTGTTAAGCCCGATCTCTTGCAGATATGAAAAGACTTCTAACCGTTGCAGCCTTCTGTTTTGTTCTGCTCATTGTCGAAGCAGCTTTCCTGGTGAACCACTCTGCCGCAAAAGCAGACGTCGTCGGGCAACTGCTGCAGCTTCCGGCACCGCCGCCGCCGAATCCGCTCGTCGTGCGAACGGTTTACTCGGATGGTGAAACAAAGGCCGAACCACCGGGGGATGACGCTCCGATGGCCGATCTTTGGGCATTCTGGTCTAGCGTGAATATCCCGGAAAGATCCTTGGGCTACCGTCCAAAGATGTCGGACAAGACGTTCCAGAGGATCAAAGCCCGTATTGAACACGATCCGACGGAGATCAACTCGGTCCTTGGTGCATTTGATGACAGCGAACGATCATACGAGCTTGTCAAAAAGACGTTCGACACGCTCTCCGCAACGGAGAAGCTGGAAGAAGGCGAGCTTAATCTGGTTCGCGAGTGGCTTGTGATGCACAGCCCGTATTTTACGAACGAACTTCTCGAACGGGCTCAGACAACAAAAGACACCGCCACATACGTCGAGAATCAGGAAGAGCTGCTTCAGCTTACGCGTTTTGATTTCGACAAGGCTCGTCCTTTGATCGACGAGATGTATGCGAGAGATGAGGACAAGGCGACGCACGTTCTCGCACGCTGGGCCCTTTATCGCCATGCGATCGAAAGCGGCTCCTCGATGGACGCCGATCGTTATCGCGATGAACTCAAAGCGATCGTCGAGAATAAGGATCTGCGGGCTCCGCTGCGTGATCTTGCGATGGACGCCCTTGTTACCGAACCGGAATGGCCCGGCCGCGAAGAATGGTGGGTCTCGATGTTTCAGGATAAGACGCTGCAGGATCTGGGCGGCTACACCGGCCTTACGACGCTTGTGAATGTCTCATCGCCGGGGATGTACTCATCGAGAATGCTCGAGCTGCTCAATTCAGGCGATCCGGTCGTACGCTCGGCGGCCGTCAAGAACCTGCTCATCAAGATCGAGTTCGCTAAGCCCGAGGTCTTGCAGGCCCTGCTTCCGTGGCTGGAAAATCCAACGTGGGCCGAGGACCCGACTGGAAACGCCCGCTCATCGATCATCAAAGCTCTCCAGAAAGTAAAGCTCGCGGACAGCGTCCCTGCTCTCATTCGCCTTCTTCACGAAGAGAATCCGAAGGCCGTGGTGCGAAAGGGATCGGGTTCCGGCTCGGCAAACGTAGTTACAAACAGGGCGGCCATAAATGCCTCGGTCGCAAATGCGGCGGTTGCAAATGCGATCGCTAATGCGGCTGCTAGTGCCGCGAATGCGGCGATCAGTGCTGCGGAATCGACTGAAAAGTACCCATATCGGGACGATGCGGTCGAAGCTCTCGGTTTTCAAGGCCAAACGCAGGCCGGCCCGCCGCTCCGGCGTCTTCTGGCTTCACCGACGACAAGCTATGACAGGATCCGCATAATGAAAGCTCTGATCCTGGTCAAAGGATTCTCTATTCCCGAACAGGTCGATGCCCTAGAATCTTCTGTTCGCAGGGATCTTGCCGCAGGCGACGCAAATACGATAACCAACGAATGGTCAGTCGACGCAAAGGTTGCCACGCCCGCTCAGATCAAGGCGTCTCTTGCCGAACAGATAACGACAGATCCTTCTCTCGTGACAGACGACCTTGCCGCCGCCGTCGTTGCCCGCATCGATGTCCTCGAAGCCCGCGAACCTCTCGTCGCTCAGCAGCTCCGTAAGATCGCGCTGGAGTGGGTATTGCCGCCGATCGACGTGATGTCCATCCGTGATGTGAAGCGTGGCGTCGCTGACCAGGAGGAAGTGCTGCGTGTGCTTGCACGCCGAAAGGTGCTCACCGAGAAGAATGCGAACGACGTTTTTGACCTTCGCAGCGGCCCGCCGCTCGCCGTCGCGGTCGCGGCTTGCGTTCTTAATGATGCCGGAGCATACGAAGCGATCTTGAACGGTCAAAACGCAGAAACAAAGCGTGCCGTGCTCGCCTGCGGACGTCTCGTGCGAGCGAAACTTCCTCTTGCAAAGGCATTCGAGGCAGCCCGAGGCGCTGACAAATTGATGGCGTCTGCAGCCGCCGCATACCTTGAGAGCGAAGATTCCCCCGAATCTAGACAAGTTGTCCTATCGCTGCATCCGAACGAGGCAAAGATACTTGGTTCGACGACCGCGTTCAAGACGAGCGAGAATGAGCCCGAAAGCTCGACATGGCTCTCTAATCTGTTCACTTCCGCGGACGAGGGACTCCAATATTACAGCTGGTATGTCGGCGGCGAAGACACGCTGATGTCGATCGAAAAGCGGCTGCAGAAAGAGGTCAAGGAAGACGATTCGCTCGTCGGAATCTACGGATATGATGCAAATTACGTCCGCATCTATAAAGACCGCGTCATCTATTCGTGGGAAGAGGACGACTCTCGCTACAAAGAGCGTCCGCTCGAACCGGGAGAGTTCGACTACCTAAAACAATATCTCGCTCAGAATCAAGTAGATACGCTTCCGCCGTTCCTGGAATGTTTCGGCGATTATTGCGAGGCGAAGGAGCTTGTAATGCTCAGCCGTGCAGGCGGCCGTCGTATATTTATGACCGGCCAGCCCGGTGAGTTCTTTGCCGGCCTCGATAAGTTCTTTGCCGAGGTCCGAAAGCGTCCTGCGACCGTTAAGTATGCACTCAGCCGCGAGGTTCCCGGACTTGATCTGATGCTGGCCGATGACAATTACACAGCATATTCTGTTTGGAAGGACGGCGATGACCTGCGCGTTGTTGTCAGCGATAATGCCGAACGCGAACGCGTTGACAAAGAGGTCGCGGATGTATTGGAGCACCCGACCGGTGATGGTTCCAAGGAACCCTGGCAGGCATCGGCGGAGATCGCAGAAAAGCGAAAGTATGACGGATATTCGTGGCGAAAAGTTGTAAGCGGCTCGGTTGGAAGCTCCGTATCGCAGCCTGCGGGCGTCGAATACATCGTTCCGCACGACGGCCTTGCCGGCGACCGCGTACAACAGGGATGGAAAGCACGTGTTGGCAGCACCGAATATCGCGGCGGCGACGGCCTGTACAAGATCGTAAACGGCCGAGAGGAGAAGGTCTCCGCGGGAGTCTACGAAACTCCGCTGCTAACATCCGACGGCAAATGGGTCATAACTTATCGCGGTTGGGATGCCGCCTCATCTCAGGAGATGGGCATTAGGCGTACCAATACGCTGACCAAGAAGGAGTTTACCGTCAAGGGCCTTGAAGACTATATGCCCTATCGCGCCGCGGCGTATTTGCCGAATCTGCGGCGGGTCCTGCTCGCCATCACGAATGAATATGACACGGAGGTGCAGGCCGAGAGCCTTATGCTGCTCGACCCCGAAACCGGCCTTGCCTATCCCGCAGTAGGTGAATATCGCCCGCTTGCCCAGCAAACTTTCCGGCCGCTCCAGCGTGCATCGGTGCCCGGGACATTTTGGGCAGCGTTGCCGAACAGCGAACAAAATTCGACGGAAATCGGTGTGTATGACGCACGAACCTTCAAATTCAGGGCCGTACGGACGATTCCCAAGATCATTTTCGACAGTATGGCCATGTGGGTCGATGAGGCAGCCGGCTCCGTATATTTTGTCTATAAAGGCCAACTCTTGAAGCTGCCGCTAAAACCGCCCGAGCCGGCCCCGAAATAGGCGAGCGGGCATTTTCTCGCGTTTGCGCTTGCATCTTCGGCTCGGGACGCGCTTTAATAATCGTTTGCTCTAGGTGCGTCCGGGGCAGATCCAGGCCGCGAGCCTTGGAGACCTTTAGCCGAAGAGGAGGTGAGAAAATAAATGGCATCAGTAACAGTGAACGCAAATGAATCTATTGAATCAGCACTGCGCAGGTTCAAGCGAAAGGTCATCAGCGAAGAGATCATCAAGGATTTCAAGAAGCATTCTCACTTCATTCCGCCGGGTCAAAAGGCAAAGCTGAAGTCGGCTAACGCGCGCAAACGCAACCGCCGCCGCTTCCGCTCGCAGCGTCCGGCAACGACCGCACCGCGTCCGGCGACGACCGGCCGGTAAATAAAAAAACCGATCTTTAGGAAAAAGTGAAAAAGTGTGCCTTGGGTCGCTTTTTCACTTTTTGATTTCTGCAAAAGCTAATGGCGAAACCGCGAATTCTCATCACAAATGACGACGGCATTCACGCCGACGGCATCAAGGCTCTTGAGGGTGCCCTTTCTGACCTTGGCGAGGTCTTTGTCGTCGCTCCGGAAGCAGAGATGAGCGGGGCCTCGCACAGTCTAACGCTTGCCCGCCCCTTGAGAATTCGGCGCATAGACGATCATCATTGGACGGTTGACGGAACGCCGACTGACTGCGTCGTGATGGCGCTGAACAAGATATTGCCGCCGGATATGCCGCCGGATATTTGTTGTTCAGGTATCAATCACGGTCCGAATCTTGGCGATGACGCAAGCTATTCCGGCACGGTTGCAGGTGCAATGGAAGCCACGATCCTTGGCGTGCCCGGCATCGCATTCAGCCTGGCCGTTTCACGCGACCCTGACTTTCGCGAGTCGGCGAGGGTAGCGGCCTCGATCACGGAAAAGGCACTGAGTACAGGCATCCCCGGCGGAACGCTGCTGAACGTAAATGTCCCGCGAGGCGTGCCCGCCGGAACGCGTATCACGACCCAGGGCTTCAAGACCGCTCGTCCTGTTATCAGCGAGCACACGGACCCCCGCGGAAAGCTGTATTATTGGATCGGCGAGGTTCGTAACGGCTACCGCGCAGAAGGCGGAACCGATTTTGAAGCGATCGATGCCGGCCTCGTTTCCGTAACGCCGATGCGTGCCGATCTGACCGACCATATGTCACTTACGCTTCTTGATGATTGGAACGCCTAGCACGATCTGAAATTATGCCGCCCGGAGCAATGCTCGATGATATGACGATCCGCCGCGAACAAATGGTCGCGGCTCTCGCCGATGAATTTCGGATTTGTGATCCGCGGGTTCTCGCGGCGATGAGACAGATCCCGCGACATCGCTTTGTCCCCGAAGCACTCAAGGCTCAGGCATATCGTGACGGTGCTCTACCGATCGCAAGCGGACAGACGATCTCGCAGCCGTTCATCGTTGCCCGTATGACCGAACTTCTCGAACTCGACGGCACCGAGACCGTACTTGAGATCGGCGCAGGCACAGGCTATCAAACTGCGATACTCGCAACTCTCGCAAAGAAAGTTTTCGCGATCGAGCGGCTCGACAGCCTCGCGCGTGAGGCAAGTTCGAGGCTCGCGGGCCTGGGATTTCGAAACGTTACGCTCAAGACCGCTGACGGCTCCAAGGGTTGGTCAGCATATCAGCCCTTTGACGCTATACTTGTCGCAGCGGGCGGTCCCGGTGTTCCGGCACCGCTCGTCGCTCAACTGAAGGTCGGCGGTAAACTTGTCATTCCGGTCGGAGAAACACGTGAGAATCAGCGACTGATTCGAGTAACGAGAACCGAGAGCGGCACGAGAACGGAAGATTTCGGGCCGTGCGTGTTCGTTCCCCTCATCGGCGATCACGGTTGGAAGGAATCACAGCAGTAAATGGAAACACTCATCGACATCTTTAACACGGTACGCGAATTCCTGAATCCGGCCCATTTGATCGACTATCTTCTTGCCTTGCTCGGGAATTGGGTATATCTCGGCCTCTGGTTCGTCATTTTCGCGGAAACCGGACTCGCGGTCGGGTTCTTCCTGCCCGGAGACTCGCTTCTCGTCGTCTCTGGGCTTTTTGCCGCGGCGGGAAAACTGAACGTCGTGCTCGTGATGCTCGCGTTCTTCCTCGGCTCGGTGATCGGCGACAGCACCGGCTACTGGACGGGCCGCGTGATGGGCAAAAGCCTTTTTGGACGCGAGAATTCCTGGGTCTTTAAACCTTCGCGCGTGCAAAAGGCACACGATTTCTTCGAACGCTATGGACCGAAGACGGTCCTCCTCGCCCGATTTGTGCCGATCGTACGCACCTTCGCGCCGATCGTCATCGGCTCGGTGAAGATGGAATACCCGAAGTTCCTCGCCTACAGTGTCGCTGGCGGAGCACTTTGGATCTCAACTATGGTACTCGCGGGCTATTTCTTCGGCGGCATCATCGAAAATGCACTCGGCATTAAACTCCAGGATCACATCGAAAAGGTCGTGATCGTCGTCGTCGCACTTTCGCTCCTGCCGCCCGTGATCGAATACCTGCGGCATCGCTTCACAAAGAAGCCGGTCGAGGATGCTCCGCAGGATATCGCTTGAATTTGGTTGACAGCGGTACGCTCGATGCCTAAACTTGTAATTTGACTTATCGGGGCGTGGCTCAGCCTGGTAGAGCGCACGGTTCGGGACCGTGAGGTCGGATGTTCAAATCATCTCGCCCCGACCACCTTTAGAGAAGAAAGCCGCTTGGAAGTTATTCCGGCGGCTTTTCTGCATTTTCCGCATTGTGCGCATTTTGTTAGTTTACCTCGCGGCAGGGTTGGGAACTCTTGAGAAGGGTCGGATAGTTTGACCCTTGTTCTTTGAAAATCAAGTATTTTGTCCGCGGCAACTCATGGCGAACCGATAAAGCGCTACAATATTGAGGTGAGCAACGAAGAAAGAAGAGCGAGAGCTGAGAAAAGGCGAAGTATCGCAACTGTTCGGCTCGTAAGCTTGGAAGAGGCGGCGACCGACCNNCAAAGCAGGCGTGGTCGCTGAGCGGAAAGCCTTTCCCGAGCTATGATCGCGCGAATCTGCCTATCCGGCTCGTCAAGAGATCAGATTGATAGACCTAAACGAACATTTCAACGATATCTTGATCGAGTTGGCAGACTCGGGCGCTGATTTTGTCCTTATAGGCGGATACGCGATGGCCTTTCACGGTCACGTAAGAGCGACAAAAGACTTGGACGTGCTTGTGCGGGCAACCCGCGAGAATGCAGCAAAGGTATATTCGGCGCTAGCCCAATTCGGCGCACCCATGAGCAGCCTTAAAACCTCCGAAGGCGATCTTTCCGAAGCGGGAAATGTTCTGCAGGTCGGCGTGCCGCCAAATCGCATTGATATTCTCACCGCAGTCTCAGGCATCACGTTCGACGAGGCGATAAGCGGCGGGCGGATCTTTGAATTAGACGGGAGACAGATTCCCGTAATTGATGTAAGCGAGCTGATCGTCAACAAACGTGCCGCGGGCCGGGAGCAGGACATTGCTGATGTTAAGGTTTTGTCTCAAAGCGTTAAGGATGGCGAATAGCTCGCTTTGACTCGCTCTCAGGTCGATGGTCAAGAGAGTTGATAGGTTGCGACGCTTGTCGGGGTTTCGTAGCAGCGGACCTTATAGACCTGGACGCGGTCGTCCGAGATGCGTGAATTTAGATAATCAACAAAGAATTTCGCGAGATTCTCGGCCGACGGATTTAGTTCCTCATCAAAGGGCGGGAGTTCGTTGATGTTCCGGTGATCGAGGTATCGGACGATCTCGTCAGCGGCTTCTTTGAGATCGCCAAAATCGATCAAGAGACCGATGTTGTTGAGTTCTTCGCCTCGTGCAAAGATCTCGACCTTGTAATTGTGTCCGTGCAGATTCTCGCACTTGCCCTTATAGCCTCGCAACTGGTGGGCAGACGAGAAATTCCGCTCGATCATTACTTCGTAAAAAGCCGGCATAGTCTGTTGAAGAGTATAGCGTTCTAATCGAGAATCCGGCGAATATCGTCGAGTTCGCTCGTGATCCGCATACGCGGCAAAGACGCAAGGAAGTCGCGGCCGTAGCCTTTCGTTCGAAGACGCGGATCGAGGATCGCGATCACGCCACGGTCCGAACGGCTGCGGATAAGGCGGCCGATTCCCTGTTTGAGCGTGATTATCGCCTGCGGCACGCTGTATTCAAAAAACGAACTCCCGCCGCGTTCATCAATAAACCTTGCTCTCGCCGCAACAAGCGGATCGGTCGGCACGGCAAAAGGCAGCTTGTCGATAATGACGCATGAGAGCTGCTCGCCGCGTACATCGACACCCTGCCAAAAACTCTGTGTCGCAAAAAGAACGGCATTCGGCGTCGATCGAAAACGATCAAGAAGCCCCGTCTTCGACATCGTCCCCTGAACGAAACATGTGAATCCTACGCGCGAACTCACGAGCTGATAAAGCGCGTTCATCGATGCGTTCGATGTGCAAAGCACGAACGCACGACCATCGGTCGCACGCAAAATGTCAGTGATCTCGCGTGCAGCGGCTGCGGTATAGTCTGGCGAACGCGGGTCCGGCATCGTCTTTGGCAGATAGACGAGAGACTGCGTCTCATAATCGAACGACGAAGGCGCCGTAAGCGTCATCGTCCGCGAGGTCGGAAGTCCGAGGCGGTCGCGTATGAAGTTGAAGCCGCCTTTTGTTGCGAGCGTTGCCGAGGTCAGGACGCAAGTGTTGGTCTTTTCGAACAGCTTTTCGTTCAACAGAGCCGAAACATCGACCGGCGATGCCTGCAGGAACATCCCTCGGCCGCGTCGTTCGAGCCAATAGACGTAGTTCGTATCTTCCTGCTTCGTAATGAACGCGAGATCGGCACGCGTCTGTTTCAGACGGCGGACGATCGATTCCGCTTCGACCATCTCGCCTGAGAAAGCGTCAACGAGACCTTCCAAACGGCTGAGCGCCTCGGCAAGGGCAATATGCGCATCGCCGAACGACATTCCGTCGCCGCGTTCGACCGAGATATCGGGAGAAAGCTGAAAACGCCCTTCGGCCTGACGTTCGGGCATCAAACGCTGCCAGAATGATTCGGCGATCGAAAGCACCTTGCCCGCGGCCTTCGTGATCGCGACCGACGAGACCGTATTGCTGATCGGCAATGCCTCGGCGTCGTGAGCAAGTTCTTCCAACTGATAGTTCGATGTTTGCACGCCGAAATAGTCCGCGGCGATGTCTTCAAGCAGATGTGCTTCGTCGAAAATGACCGCTGAATAGTCCGGCAGCACCTTGCCGAACTGATTATCGCGGACGTTCAGATCAGCAAAGAAAAGATGGTGATTTACGACGATTATCTCGGCATTGTCTGCATTGTTTCGCATCCGCGTGATGAAACACGGCTCAAAATCAGGACATTTCTGCCCAAGACAGGTGTCCGATCGGGCATTTATGCGGTTCCAGAACGCGAGGTTTTCAGGAAGGTCGGTCAATTCGGCGCGATCGCCCGTCTCCGTCTCGTTGAGCCATTCACGAACGATGCGAAAATGATCGACGTCGTCAATGCCGTCGAGGATCGGCTGGTGGCCGGAGTTCGAGATGCGATAGATACACGCGTAATTCGCACGGCCCTTCATATAGGCGGCCTTGAATTTCGTGGGCAAAGCTTTTTGCAGGAAAGGGAGATCCTTCTCCATCAACTGTTCCTGAAGGTTCTTTGTACCGGTGGAGATGATGATCCGGCATTTGCCCTTTATGGCGGCAGCGACGGCAGGTATCAGGTAGGCGAGCGTTTTGCCTGTTCCCGTGCCTGCTTCGACGATCAAATGCTGCTTCTTGTCGAACGCCTCGGCTATCTTTTCGGCCATTTCGACCTGGCCTTCGCGGTATTCGTAAGCCTCGTGAAACTTAGATACAAGGCCGCCGGGCGAGAACACCCTTTCACTGCCGTTTTGTTCTTTTGCCTTTGTCATTGCCGCGACGTTGACTGCATCCAAGTTTCTGATAAACTTTTTTGTTCACGATAAGGTCGCATGAATCTGCCCGAATGCAGTTTCTTTTTCGGCCCGCACGTTTTCCAGAGAAAACTCTATTCTACCTTGCGCACGCCGGCGTTTGCTACGCCTGACGAATGCTAATTTCACGTAAGAACGCACATTTTGTAAATATTTTCAGGAGACAAAACCAGATGTTTTTCGCTTCCGTTTCCCTTAAGAACAACCGCCGACTAGTATTCGCTGCAGTTGCAGCGATCGCCGTTACCGCCGCGGTTCTTTTGTATCCGCATTTTGCCGCAAAGGCGGCAAAGGGCCTTTTCGTCCAAACCGTGTCGTCGGAAGATTCGCTTCCGAATTATGACATCCGAACCGATAAGGATGCGGCCGCGAAGATCGAGTCTTACCGCGGCGCCTCAGGCCTTTCGTCCCTAAATGTGAAAGCAGAACGAAACGGATTCTTGAGCGGCGAGACATCGCTCCGCGAGCGGGTGCCTACGCTAAAGATCGAATACAACACGGACATAAAGATCCCCGAAGTGATCGGGCCGGATGTCTCCAAGGGCCGTCATTTCCTGACGGCTCCGACCGCGGTGCGTGATGGAATGCGGGCGCCGTTGCTTGTCGGTTTTCTCAAAGAGAACACATCTCTCATCGGCGTTTCCGCCGGCGAGATCGATTCGCTAAAAGTTGCGGCCGACTACACGAATCCGGACGGCAATCTTTCGTTCGTCGAATTGAACCAGGAGTTCAACGGCGTGCCGGTGTTTCGCGGCGAGGTCAAGGCCGGTTTCACGAAGCAGGGCGAGATCATCCGCGTGATCAACAACCTTGCTCCGGGACTAGCAAACTCTGCAGTCTCGGATGATTTTGGTGATGCGTTGGAAGCAGTTCGGGCAGGTGCAAGACATATCAACGTCGAAGCCGGCAGTATCGATCTGAGGGCAAATGCTGAAGAGTCATCGGATCTGAAAAGAACATTCGGAACAGGAGATTCTGCGACGACGGCCGAGAAGATGTATTTTCCGACGGAACCGGGCGTTGCCGTTCCGGCGTGGCGAGTGCTGATCTGGCGGCCGGTGAACGCGTTCTACATCATCGTGGACGCTCACACCGGCACGATGCTCTGGCGCAAGAACATCACAGAAGATCAAACGCAGAGTTCCACTTACAGCGTCTATACGAACCCGAATGCGATGATGAACGTCGCCGATAATCCGTTCCCGATGACGCCAGGCCCGACATCACCGAATGGCGTCCAAGGTACCGCCATCTCTCGCACGACGATATCGAGGATCGGCAACGAAGCTCCGTATCAGTTCAACAACAACGGCTGGATAACCGACGGCGGAACGGTAACGGACGGAAACGCAATACAGGCAGGTCTCGACCGCGACGGAGTTGACGGTGTCGATACGAACAGCGAAGCGTCGAGCGCATCCAGAAACTTCAGCTACGCCTTTTCGCCGTTCGATCCGAATACGAACAGCGGCGATGCGCCGGTTCCCTCGCCGCAGACGTATCCGGGCAGCGCCTACCAGCAAGGCAGCGTCACGCAGCTCTTCTACATCACGAACTGGTATCACGACGAACTCTATCGCCTTGGTTTCACCGAGCAGGCACGTAACTTTCAGCAGGATAACTTCGGACGCGGCGGCGTTGGGAATGACCGTGTTCGCGGCGAAGGCCAGGATACTTCGGGCACGAACAACGCGAACTTTTCGACACCGGCCGACGGCGGCCGCGGCCGCATGCAGATGTATCTCTGGAGCGGCCCGAACCCGGACATCGACGGCAACTTCGATGCCGACGTCGTGATCCACGAATTCTCGCACGGCCTCTCGAATCGCCTGCACGGCAACGGCAGCGGCCTGTCGCTGAATATGTCTCGCGGAATGGGCGAAGGCTGGGGAGATTTTTACGGACACAGCCTTCTGAGCGAGCCGACAGATCCGATCAACGGGATCTACACGACAGGTTCATATGACACGTATCTTTCATCGGGCTTTGTGAATAATTACTACTACGGCATCCGACGTTTTCCGAAAGCTGTTCGTGCCTTCACGGGGCCGAACGGCAAGCCGCATAACCCGCTCACCTTTGCCGACGCTGACCAAACACAGCTCAACGTTTCTGACGGAGCATATCCCCGCGGGCCCTTCGGCTCTTCGACTGCGGATCAGGTGCACAATCTTGGCGAGATCTGGAGCTCTGCTCTTTGGGAAGTGCGCGCCAAGTTTGTCGCTCGTCTTGGTTGGGCTGTCGGCAACCGCAAGACGCTTCAGCTAGTGACCGACGGAATGAAATTAGCTCCGCTCGGGCCGACCTTTTTGACCGAGCGTGATGCGATCATCGCGGCGGCTCAGGGCAGCTCGCTCGCACCGGAAGCCGGCGTTGACGTCGTCGATGTGTGGCAGGGTTTTGCAACGCGCGGAATCGGTTACAGTGCGTCGATCCAGAACGTAGGAACGGGCGCCGGCAACACACGGGTCACTGAGGCCTTTGATGTTCCGAATGTCGTCCAAACTCCGGCAATGACGATATCCGACCTGCCGGGCAACGGCTCCGGCACTCCAGATCCGGGCGAACGTCTAGAATTCACCATTCCGCTTACGAACTTTGGTGCGGCTCCTGCGACCGGTGTTTCGTTGACCATCGTTGGCGGCAGCTCGACGGATTACGGTACGATCGCAAGCGGCGAGATGGTGTCCCGCTTGATCTCATACACCGTCCCTGCCGAAACGCCGTGCGGTTCGGTCATCACGCTAACGTTCAATATCACCAGCAGCCTCGGTAGTTCCTCGTTTACAAAACAGCTCGCGATGGGTCAACCGTCGGTAACTGCGTCTGAGAATTTTGATACGGTGACCGCGCCGAATTTCCCGGCAGGTTGGACAGTTACGACCGTACAGAGCGGAACGCCTTTTGTAACCACGACAACAACCCCGAGCACGGCCCCGAACGCGGCGTTCGCGGTCGATCCGGAAACAACCGGCGGCGGCACTGACCTGACATCGCCTTCATTTGCGATAGCAACGGCGAACTCGACCCTGGAGTTCACACATAAGTTCAACACCGAATCCGGCTGGGACGGCGGCGTCCTTGAGATCAGCATCGGCGGCGGCAGCTTCACGGATATCGAAGCAGCCGGCGGTGTATTCCTTCAGAACGGCTACAACGGAATGCTTCAGGGCGGAACGAATAACCCGATAACTACCCGCCTCGGATGGAGCGGCGATTCGGGCGGTTACATTGTGACGACGGTGCGACTGCCGGTCGCGGCGGCAGGTCAGAGCGTTCGGTTCAAATGGCGTTTTGGTGCGGACGACAATACGGCTGTCGATGGCTGGTATATCGACACGATCCGTGTCTATGGAAACGCCGCCTGCACACCGGTTTCGAACAATTCGAGGCCGCCGGCCGACTTTGACGGCGACGGCAAGACCGATGTTTCCGTATTCAGAGACTCGGCGGGCGATTGGTACCTGAATCGCTCGACCGCAGGATTTACTGCGATGCACTTCGGATCATCCGGAGATATCCCGACTCCCGGCGATTTCGACGGCGACGGCAAGGCGGATGTTGCGGTATTCAGGCCTTCGACAGGAGTCTGGTACATCTTCCGAAGCAGCGACAGCCAATACGTCGTGCGTCAGTTCGGCCTGAACGGCGATATTCCGAGAGCCGGGGATTTCGACGGTGACGGCAAGGCTGATCTCGCAGTCTTCCGTGGCTCCGAGGGACGCTGGTACTGGCTGAACAGCTCGAACGACGCGTTTAACGTTGTCAGCTTCGGCCTTGACGGCGATCAAGCCCTTTCGGGCGATTGGGATGGCGACGGCAAAGCGGACGTTAGCGTCTTCCGGCCTTCGAACGGCGTCTGGTATCGGCTAAATTCATCGAACGGCTCATTCACCGCGGTCGGGTTCGGGCTTGCGACAGATCGGCCGGTTCCGGGCGATTTCGATGGCGACGGAAAAACCGATGTGGCGGTCTGGAGGCCCTCAAATGGCACGTGGTACAGCCTCAGAAGCAGTGACGGGCAGTATTCCGTAATCCAATTCGGGCTATCGGGCGACGTGCCGGCGCCGGGAGATTATGACGGGGATGGAAAGTTCGATCAGGCGGTCTATCGGGCCGGATTGTGGTACCTGAACCGCTCAACGGCGGGTCTTCAGGTCGTATCATTCGGACTTCCGGCCGACACACCGATCCCGAGCAAATACATTCCATAATTCTCCGGCCATACCGGTTTGGGCCTAAGGTCAACTTTTTTGGTTGACCTTAGGCCTTATTTATGTTAGAAGTTCTGCTAATTGTTACTACAACTTGGTCAGGCAACTGACGATCCTTGATTTTGGTTCCCCCCCCACAACCAAAATTGGCTGGCCCGACAGGGCTAGATTTATCCGGTTGACGAGGCGGCCGCAACTCTAGCGTCATCTCGACATTAGAGTTCCTTGGCAAGAACGAGCAACCGGGCTTGAAGGCTCAACGATCATTAAATAAAAACGTAGATAAAAGCTTTAGGAGGGCTTCAATAAATGCAGAGACGTTTTTTAGGAGATTGGCGTGGCGGTGTATTGCTATGCCTACTTATTCTCGGCATCGCGGCGACTTTGGTCGTCCTGCCGACCTACTTCCACTCAGAGGCCGGGACAGGTTTGGGCCTTTTGGAGCGGACATCAAGCCTTGACGATGGCATCCCCAAAATGTGGGATATTCGCGAGGCAAAAGATGGAGAGGCCGGCCTTGCGTCTCTCCGCGAACGTGCGGGAAAGAACGAGGCTCTTGTTAGCGATCTTCGTATGGGCTTCAAACGAGGCGAAGAGGCACTCCGTCAAAGGATGCCGAGCGTGAAGATCGAATACAACCATGATATTCAGATCCCGGAGGTCATCTCGCCGGATGTTTACAAGGCCCGCGTAGAATGGCTTACGGGTCCGTCCGATGCGAAACGCTCGGATATCTTGCGCAACTTCGTTAAAGAGAACGAGGAATTGATCGGTGTCACGTCCCAGCAGGTTGATGATCTCGTGACAGTTGCCGACTACACCAACCCTGACGGCGTTCTCTCTTATGCAAATCTTGAGCAGCGCATCAACGGTATTCCTGTCTTTCGCGGCGAAGTAAAAGCCGGTTTTAGGCAGGATGGCAGCATCATCCGTGTCATCAACAACCTTGCACCGGGAATCGACTACGGTTCGGTCTCGACCGAGTTCGGCGATCCGGCAGCGGCCGTCAATATTGCGGCCGGCCACATTCGCCACCAGCTCAGAAGCGAAGAGACAACGCTGAACAAAATTGAATCGTCCGATCTGAAGGCCGTTTTCGGTAGTGGCGATTGGGCGACAACGGCCGAGAAGATGTACTTCCCGACCGAGCCCGGCGTTGCAGTTCCGGCATGGCGTGTGCTCATCTGGCAGCCCGTGAACGCTTATTATGTGATCGTTGACGCTCAGACGGGCATCGTTCTGTGGCACAAGAATATCACTGACGACCAAACAGCTTCGGCGACCTATCAGGTCTATACAAACCCGAACGCGTACACTAACTTTGCCGACGGCGTAGCACCCCTCACGCCGTATGGCGGCCCGACAAGCAATCCCGCTGCGGGAACGCAAGGTGCGATGCTATCGCGAAACAACATCACTTTGATCGGTAATGAAGGGCCGCTTTCGTTCAATAACAACGGCTGGATCAACGATGCGGACAACTTCACCGACGGAAACGCCAACGAGGCCGGCCTTGACCGCGTTTCTCCAAACGGCGTTGACGCGCCGATGGCCGGCGATACGGGTTGCCCCGGAGCCGGATGCCGTGTGTTTACATCGACGTGGAACCCGCCTCCCGGAAATCCCGCTCCCGGCGACGATCCACTCACCGCTCAGGCTCAACGCGGTGCGGTCATTCACATGTTCTATGTGATGAACCGCTATCACGACGAACTTTACTTACGCGGGTTTACCGAAGCGGCGCGGAACTTCCAGAACGTGAATTTCACCGGCCAAGGCGTTGGAAATGACCGTGTTTCCTCGGAAGGCCAGGACTCTTCGGGTACCAATAATGCGAACTTTGCCACACCGGCCGACGGCGGACGCGGCCGTATGCAGATGTTCTTGTGGACGGGACCGACGCCTGATCGCGACGGCACTGCCGACACGCACATCATCATCCACGAAGTTACACACGGTACATCGAACCGCCTGCACGGCAACGGCTCCGGCCTTGGCAACCAGGGCGGAATGATGNNAATGATGGGCGAAGGCTGGGGTGATTTCTATGCTCACACGATGACTGCCGAACCGACCGACGATCCGCTCGGCATTCACGGAATGGGCGGTTATTCGCTGCTCAACCTAGGCTCCGGCTTTACCGCGAATTACTATTACGGCATTCGTCGTTTCCCGACGGCCGTTATGGCCTCGACGGGCGGCCCGCAGAACAAG
>JRYD01001531.1_pt1 | contig 49517 bp, 44 predicted proteins | sample 235311 | NCBI WGS metagenome assembly JRYD01 (sample SAMN03074213, study PRJNA261472) | activated sludge metagenome | biome: Common Effluent Treatment Plant; feature: Wastewater; material: Activated sludge; isolation source: activated biomass in a lab-scale reactor treating industrial wastewater at... | reverse complement strand
GGTGCTGGGCGAGATCTCGGCGGACGTGGTGGTGCAGGCGTATCACCCGGGGCCTCATGAGTGTGGTGTGTTGTGGGTCCGCCATCCTGGGAGGCGTGAGACGGACTCGGGCGTGCTCGGGTCGATCTATGCGGTGACGCACAAGGAGTTCCCGGTGGTGGAAGGTGATGGCGTGCGGACGCTCGAGGAGTTGATTCTCTCGCATCCGCGGCATCGTCGGCAGTCGGGGGTGTTTCTGGACCGGTTTTCGGCGGAACTGTCGCGCGTGCCTGAGGCCGGGGAGAAGGTGAGATTGGCTCAGGCCGGGAATCACGCGCAGGGGACGCTCTTTCGGGATGGGGCGCACCTGGTGAGCCCCAAGTTGAGCGCGGCGATCGATGCGATGGTGCGCGACTTTGGCGGGCTGGACTTCGGGCGATTCGATCTTCGGTACACGAGCGAGGAGGCGTTGCGAGAGGGGCGGGAGTTCGGGATCGTGGAGCTCAACGGGCTGACGTCGGAGCCGACGAATATGTACGACCCCGGTCGTTCGCTGGTGTNNGTACGCGTTGGGAGCGGATCGACGCGACCGCGGCGCGCGGGCGATGGGCCTGGTGGAGATTGTCCGGGTCGTCGTGTCGCACGGGCGTGGGAAATCGCGCGGTGCGAGGTCGAGCGCGTCGGTCGCGGATTAGGACGGACGCCTGGTGGTCGAGGCCTGTTCGAGGAGCCGGCCGAGCAACTCGAGGTCGTCGTTGGGGACGATCGAGAGGCCGAGTGCGGTGGCGATCGTCGAGGCGGACTCGTCGGAGGGGAAGAAGGAGTGTCCGACGAGTCTTTGGCCCTTGGAGTCATAGAGGAAGGCGGTGAGTTTGCCGTTGCTCTCGCGGAGGATCTCGATGCGGTGTCCGCCCAGGGTGAGTTGGGCGAGGGGCTCGTCGGGGCCCGGGCCCATGGACTCGAGGAGGAGTTGATCGACCGTGGCGGCGAGCAGCGTCTGCATGCGCTCGAGCATGGCGTCGGCGATCTCGACGGGTTGTGCGATGTCGGTGAAGGTGTCGGCGAGGAGTGCGTACTCGGCGCGTGCGGCGGTGAGTGCGGCCTCGGACTGGTGGTGGTTGATGGTGAGGAGTCGCTCGGCGATGGCGTGGCGTGTGGGGGAGGCGACATTGGGGAGCGTGTGGGGTCGGATGCGCGCGGGTGACGCCGTGAGTTCCACGATGCCGACGGCATAGGCGAGTCGGTGGAGTCGATGGACCGGCTCGGGGCGTGTGAGATCACGCGGGACCTGGTGGTGGTGGGCGATGGGGAAGGCGAGCAGGTCGGGGAGTTTCCACATCAGGGTGAGGGCGGCGGCGACGTCGGCGTGGGAGACGCCGAGGTGCTCGCGTTCCCATGCGGCGCGAACGGCGGGGGAGAGATCGCGGGACTCGCGCGTGGGGTAGAGGCCAGGGAAGAGTCGTGTGAGGAGCGTGACGCCGACGTCGAGGAGGAGTCCGATGACGAAGGCCTCGCCCTGATAGGTCGGGTTGGAGAGTTTGGCGAGCGAGGTGGCGAGGCAGGCGCGGAAGAGCGACTCGCCCCAGACCTGTCGCGTGAAGGAATCTGCGGTGCCATCCAGGGCGGCCCTGGAGAGGTGGATTCCTAAGGCGACCGCGCGAACTCGACCGACGCCCAGGAGCATGCACGCGCGCTCGATCGTGGTGACCGAGGAACGTTGGGCGCAGAAGGCGGAGTTCGCGAGGCGAAGGAGGCGCGCGACACAGGCTGGATCGGAGCGGAGGACGGCGGCGTACTCACGGATGCCGGCGTCGGGGTTGGACCCGAGTTCGAGGATCCGGAACGCCACGGGATCGGGCGTGGGGATGGCGAGCGTCGCGAGCCGGTCCATGAGCGAGGACGCGATGGGCGCGGGGAGCGTTGCGGTTGTGGAGTCGGCTTTAGGAGGCATCGTGTGGGATGGGGAATGGGCGCGACGGAATAGGAAGTGGAGTCCACCTCCACCACAAGGACATCGGCATGACGCGATCCTCCCCTGAGTGTGGGTTGCAATCCGGCTTGTTGGCGGGAGTTATCGGATGATCCGGTCGGTAAAGGCGGCGTCGTATGCGAGCGACGTCGTCAGGGGTTGAGCCGAGTGACGCTCCAGGGGCCGGTCCGTGGTGCGGAGGGGTGGAGCGTGACGGATCGTGACCAGCGGGCGCGGTCGTGGAGGCGCCCGGGGCCGCCGAGCCAGAGTTCGACGCTAGAGGCGATGAGGTGGTAGCCGCCCCAGTGCGGCGGGCGTGGGATGGGGGCATCGTTGCCCCTGGAGAGGATCTCGTCGGGGGAGAGATTCAGATTCTGGAGGATGGCGGGGACTCGCGCGAAGAGTTCCTCTCGGCTGGTCAGGGGCTTGCTCTGGTGGCTCATCCAGGCGCTGAGGCGGCTCTCCCAGGGTCGGGCGTTGAAGTACTCGTCGGAGGCGTGGGAAGAGGCCTTGAGGATGGGGCCCTTGATACGGACCTGTTGCTCGGCGTGGTCGAAGTGGAAGTTGACGCAGGCGGTCGGTTGCGCGTCGAGGGCGGCGGCTNNGGTCTGTGGGGGGTGGGGCGGGTAGCGGATGATGGGAGCGGAGGCGCTCGAGGAGGGCGTCGGGAGTTGGCGTGGGGTTGTACGGGTTCATGGGTTGGTCCTTGGGGAGTGGGTGTGTCCCAAGGGCAAGGAGGCGGAGAAGGAGGAGGCCCGGGCGGGTCGCCTGTGCCGCTTGAGGGTGTAGGTCATTGAGAGGTTTGCCCTTAGGAAAGCCTAGGACGGGGTGTGTGGGGGTTGTCGATTGTGCGAGCGTGGGAAGCGCCTACAACACGCTTGGAGAACAGCATGGACGCCATGGGCGAGAACCAATTCAACAGGGATGGTCGTGGACGGGGCCGCGGGGCGGGCGCGGGAGTTTCGGCGCAGCGACTGTTTGAGAAGGATCCTCCTCGGAGCGTCGAGGCGGAGATGTCGCTATTGGGATCGATGATCCTCGATCCGCGGGTGATCGCGGACGTTTTGTCGCACATCAAGAGCGGCGAGGATTTCTATACCGAGGCGCACGGTCACGTCTTTCGGGCGTTGGTGGAGGTGTACGACGCGCGGAGCGATGGCGACCTGGTGATGCTGCAGGACACGCTTCGGAGCAAGAACCAGTTAGAGTTGATCGGGGGGGATGATTATTTGCGGGAGTTGGCCGAGGCCGTCCCGAGCGCGGCGAACGCGAAGCACTATGCGCGGATCGTGGCGGAGAAGGCGAAGTTACGCCGGTTGATCGACGCGGCGGGGCAGATTTTGTACGACGCGTACCACTCTGGTGATCTCGGACCCGAGGGTGCGAAGGAGGTGCTCGACAAGGCCGAGACGATGGTCTTCGACATCGCGCAGGAGCAGGAATCGGCGGACCCGCAGAGTTTGTCGGAGTTGCTCGACGCGGAGATGCAGCGGATCGAGGCGGCGGACTTCGACGGGACGGGCGGGCAGGGGATCAAGACGAGTTACCACGAGTTGGACACACTGCTTGCGGGGTTGCAGCCGGGAGAGTTGATTATCGTGGCGGCACGGCCGTCGATGGGGAAGACGGCGCTGGCTCTGAACATGGCGGAGCAGATTTCGATCGGGGGGGTTCCGGTCCCTGGGGCGTCGGCGACACGGAGCGTGCCGACGGCGATTTTCAGCCTGGAGATGGGGAAGAACGCGCTCGTGCAGCGCATGCTGAGCGCGCGTTCGGGGGTCTCGTCGCAGATGCTTCGCGGCGGGCACCGGATTCCCGACGATGATTTCCGGCGTCTTCTGGAGGCAGCGGACGACCTGAAGAACGCGCCGGTGTACATCGACGACACGCCGAACCTCACGGTGCTGTCGTTGCGGGCGCGGGCCCGGCGGATGGTGGCGCAGCACGGCGTGAAGGTGATCATGATCGACTACCTTCAGTTGATGACGGCGCCGGGTGCGGCGCGGGAGAGCCGGCAGGTCGAGGTCTCGGCGATCTCGCGCGGCGTGAAGGCGCTGGCGCGCGAGTTGAACGTGCCGGTGATCTGTCTGTCGCAGTTGAATCGCGCCAGCGAGCAGCGTGAGGGGAATCGCCCGCGCATGAGCGACCTGCGTGAGTCGGGGTCGATCGAGCAGGACGCCGACGTGATTATCCTGCTGCACCGCGAGGAGTATTACCACGTCCAGAACCAGGACTGGGCGATAGAGAACCCGACGAAGGTGGGGATGGCGGAGTTGATCGTCGCGAAGCAACGGAATGGGCCGACGGGGATCGTGGAGTTGAAGTGGGACAACCGGCGGACGCGGTTCATGAACTATGACGCGACGGCGATGGAGCCGCACTCGTTCGTCGGGGGTGGGATGGGTGGATCGATGATGGAGGCGAGGCCGAGCGGGGTGGCCGTGGCTGGGTATTCGTCGCCGAGTCAGGCGGCCCAGAGTTTCGGCTCGCCGTTCGAGCCTGGGAGCGTGGCGTTCTCACCGGGGAAGAAGTCGGGGCCTGTGCCGGGGTTCCGTGATGGCGGCGGGCCGGACGCGGACGACGAGATGGGCGGCGACGACCTTGGGCTGCCGACGTAGCGGACGTCGCGTCACACGGGGCATAGGTACAAGCAGGATGCCCATGGGGGGGCGCTTGGGCCACGGGATGTGGCGTGGATTCGAGAGTGCGCTCAGCCCTCGAAGCGGGCGATGATGAGGGTGACGTTGTGCCCGCCGAATCCGAAGGTGTTGTTCATGGCGTACTTGATGCGGCGTTCGCGGGCGTGGAGGGGGACGAGGTCGATGTCGAAGCCCTCGTCGGGTTCGTGAAGGTTGATGGTTGGGGCGATGACGCCGTCGTGAACGGCGTGGATGCAAGCGACGGTCTCGATGGCTCCGGAGGCGCCCAGGCCGTGCCCGTGCATGGACTTGGTGGAACTCATGAGGAGTTTTCCACCGGCGGATTTGCGGGCGTGGTCCTTGAAGGTTGAGAGTACGGCGGCGACCTCGGCCTTGTCGCCCAAGGGGGTGGACGTGCCGTGGGCGTTGATGTAGTCGATCTGGCTCGTGTTGAGGCGTGCGTCCATGAGGGCGAGTTTCATGGATCGGGCGGCGCCTCGGCCTTGCTCATCGGGTGCGGTGATATGGCCGGCGTCGTTGCTGTTGCCGCAGCCGACGATCTCGGCGAGGATGTGTGCGCCGCGGGCTTTGGCGTGCTCGAGCGTCTCGAGGACATAGAGGGCGGAGCCTTCGGCGAGGACGAAGCCGTCGCGGTTTTTGTCGAAGGGTCGGCTGGCGCCCGGGGCGTCTTTGTTTGTGCTCAGGGCCTTCATGACCATGAAGGCGCCGATGCAGAGGGGTGTGCAGGCGGCCTCGGCGCCGCCGGCGAGCATGACGTCGGCCCAGCCGCGTTGCAGGGCGACGACAGCGTCGCTGATGGCGTGCCCGGAACTCGCGCAGGCGGTGGCGTGGGTGGAGGCGGGTCCCTGGAGGTTGAAACGGATGGAGATGTTTCCCGCGGCGGCGTTGGCCATGAGACGCGGGACGGTGAAGGGGCTGATGCGATCGGGACCTTTGGCGGAGAGCGTGATGACGCCATCCTCGATGGTCTTGATGCCGCCGATTCCGGCGCCGATGACGACGCCGCAGCGTTCGGGATCTTCCTTGTTGAAGTCGATCCCCGAGTGTTGGATGGCCTCGTGGGCGGCGCAGACACCCAGTTGCGAGAAGCGGTCCATGCGTCGCTGCTCGCGGATGTCGATGAGGGGTGTGGGGTCCCAGTCCTTGACCTGGCCGGCGACGGAGACCGTCCAGTTTTTGTATTTGGTGAAGTCGTCCCCCTCGAGGGTGGTGATGCCGGATCGGCCCTCGCGCATGCCCGCCCAAGTGTCCCTGGCGTTGAGCCCGAGGTTGGTGATGGCGCCCATCCCGGTGATGACGACCCGCCGCTCGTTGGGTTGGGCTGGATTGAAGCTCACGGTGCGTGCGGCTCCGAGGGGAGGTGGTTGGACTCGCCCGGCAACAGGGTCGGGCGTCGTGCCCGTGGGAACGCGGGTTATTCGACCCCGTGCTGGGTCTTGATGAAGTCCACCGCGTCGCCGACGGTCTTGATCTTCTCGGCCTGCTCGTCGGGGATGTCGGTCTCGAAGGCTTCCTCGAGTTCCATGACGAGTTCGACCTGATCGAGGCTGTCGGCGTTCAGATCTTCGGTGAAGCTCATGGTCCGGCTGATTTTGGCCTTGTCGTGCCCGAGTTGCTGGGCGACGATCTCGATGACCTTGGATTCGATTTCCTGTTCGGTCACGGTGATTCTCCGAAGAGGGCTCGTTGAGCCGGTGCTTGAAGGTACGTTCGGTATCCTTTCCGGACGATCCTTGGGGGGAGGATATCACGCTTGGGTAGGGCGTGTCCGGCGAGGCTGTATGGTCGGGTGGAGTCGCTGGTGGGGGGAGGGTTGAGGTTGGTCGTGGATGGAATCGGCGGTCTGTGCCCGGAGTAGGTGGGGGTAGTGTGGATCGAGCGTTGATTATAGGCGGTTCCGCCGTGGCGCTTTGGTTTGGGCGTGGTGTGTGGGCGCGTCTCGGACCGTTTGGACCGGAATCACAGGCGTTCCGACTCGAGAACCCGAATGGGAGGTTCAGATGGGTGTCGCATCGGTCGATGGATGGCCCACGGCACCGCCGGAGGGGCGTGGTGGGTTCGCGTGGAGCGGCCCCGCTTCTGTGGTGAGAGGCCCACGGACGACAGCGGGGGGGAGCGGGGATGGGTCTCATGCCTCACGAGCCGGAAGCCTTTGCCGAACAGGTCGCGACGATGCTGCGCGAGCGTCAGCCCGGGTACTCGATCGATCTGGTGGGGCCACGCGAACTCCTGGTGAATGGTCGTCGCCTGGACCTCGAGAACCTGTTCCGGATGGTGAACCACGAGCCGGGGCGTGGGACGGAGATCGTGTCGCACTACATCGAGCAGTTGTTCGCGAGCGACTCGGTGCAGGCGAACGCGATGACGCTGGACTTCGCGCGGCATCGGATCATGCCGCGGATCCAGCCCGAGTCGATCTTTGAGCACCTGTCGCGTGAGCAGGTGGCCCACGTGCCGTTTGTCAATGACACGGTGGTGGTCTTCGTGACGGACCTCCCGAATATGACGGTGAGCATCACGACGGAGCAGATGGTTCGGTGGAAGTTGGACGTGGACGAGATGGAGGAGATCGCGCGGAAGAATCTGGACGAGTACGCGCCGGATCTCGAGGTGCAACTGGTGGAGAGCAAGGAGGGCGGTCGGGCGGCGATCCTGTCGCAGCACGACGGGTACGACGCGGCCCGGCTACTCCTGAGCGGGTTGCACGATCGGCTCGCGCCGCAACTCGGCGGGGATTTCTACGTGGCGACGCCGGCGAGGGACATGTTCGTCGCGATGTCGTCGGGTCCCGACCCGTTCCTCAAGCGTCTGCACGGGCGTGTCGAGCACGACTATCGGCGCCTGCCCTATCCGATCTGCGCGGACTTCTTCTACGTGACGCGGGACGGCGTGGCGGGGACGAAGGCGTGGATGCCCGACCAGAGCAGCGACGCGGCCTGATGCCCACCTGACGCGCATCTGGCGCTCGCCTGGTGCGAAACACGTAGAGTTTGTCATGTGCGGGCGTTTCACGCGGGATTTCTCGTGGGCCGATCTCCATGAACTGATGCGGGTGTTTCTCCCCGACGGGGTGTCGCTGTCGCCTTTCGCGGGCGGGATCGGTTCGAGTTTCAACGTGGCGCCGACGCAGAGTTCGATGCTGATGTGCGCCGGGGACGCGGGCGGGGAGATCGCGTGCGTGCTGGCGCGGTGGGGGCTGGTGCCGGCGTGGGCGAAGGACGCGTCGATCGGGTCGCGGATGATCAACGCGCGGGGGGAGACGATCGCGGAGAAACCGGCGTATCGCGGGGCGTTTGCCAAGCGGCGCGGCGTCGTGCCGATGAGCGGGTTCTATGAGTGGGAGCGGTCGGCGACCGAGGGCGGGCGGAAACAACCGTGGTATCTGACGCGTGCGGACGCGAAGCCGTTGCTTGCTGCGGGTGTGTGGGAGCCGGCGAACGCGTCGTTGGGAGATGGGGCGTTGCCGACGTTCTCGATCGTGACGACATCGGCGAACGGGTTCATGTCGCGTATGCACGATCGCATGCCGGTGATTCTGGAGGCGAGAGACGCGTGTACTTGGGTGGGCGGGGCGGTGGAGGCGGCGCACAGCCTGATACGTCCCGCACCGGAGGAGGTCCTAGTGGGGCATTGTGTCCGGTCGCTTGTGAACAATCCGCGGAACGACTCGCGGGAGTTGATCGCGAGCGTGCCCGAGCGTGGGGGTGGGCGTGCGCCTGGTGGGCGCGATGAGGGCGTGGATGGGGCGCGATCGGGGTTCCTATTCTGATCGGCCATGATCACGCCTTCACCGACGACGAAGATTGATGCCGGGCTTGCTCGCGGGGTGTATGAGGGGATGACCTCGTCGGTGTCGGGGCGGCCGGCGCTGTTGGTCTTTGGCGTGCCGAACACGAGTTACCAGTTGCACCTGGTGCCCAAGGGTGAGATCCGCGCGGCCAAGGGCGGGCGGCTGATTGGGACGATCCACGCGCAAGCGAGGCGGATCGATGTGGTGCAGACGGGCGGGAGGTTTGTGGAGCCTGTGGCGGGTCGGCCTCGGCGTGTGCAAGGAGTGGTGGTTCGTGTAGAGGGTGGGGCGGTGGTGGTGGATGCAGGGACGGTGATTCATTGCACGCCGACGGATTCAAGGCAGGTCGCGGAGAAGTTCGAGGCGGGGCAACTGGTGAGTTTCGATGTGCTGGCGGGGGCGACGTTTGTGCCGAAGGCTTAGGCAATCGGGATTCGTGATTTGGCATTCGTGGGTAGTGGCGCTGGTGCCTAGGAGGCCATTGGGTCTGGTCTGGGAGTTGTCCAGTGGCCGGTGGCGGCGGAATGTGGATTTGGTGTGAGTGGATGGCGGTTTGGCCGGATTCTGTTCACCGCGGTGATTGGATTCGGATACCATGCGCGTATGGGAAACTTCAACAAAGTGTTTCTGATGGGCAATATCACGCGCGACATCGAACTGAAGTCGACGCAGAGTGGGCAGCAGGTCGCGACGGTTGGACTCGCGGTGAATCGGCGTTGGTCCACTCCCGATGGGGAGCGGCGCGAGGAAACGACGTTTGTCGATTGCGAGGCTTGGGGAAGGACCGCGGAGAACATCGCGAAGTTCTTTTCCAAGGGGCGGCCGATTTTCATCGAAGGGCGTCTGAAACTCGACACCTGGCAGGACAAAGAGAGCGGCCAAAACCGCTCGAAACTCAAGGTCGTCGTCGACGGGTTTGAGTTCGTTGATAGCAAGGGCGGCGGCGGTGGGGGTGGCGATGGTGGCGACGGGGGGAACTACTCGTCGGCGCCGAGGCCGTCCTCGCGGTCGGCGTCGGGGTCTGGTTCCGGGCGGCCCGCGCCGGCGCATGAGCCTGAGCCGGATGACATTCCGTTCTGAGATGTCGTCGGAGTTGGTCCAGTCGAATGGGGAGTCACAGGCGTGACGCCTGTGCCACGAGATTGGGTAGATCGTTTTCTGGACTGGACTTAGATCGCACGCGTGGGACGGGCGGTCTCGGGGTCGATCGCCTACACTCTCCGCTCACATCCCATCCCCCCGTTGGGGTCGGTTCGACGTGTTGTCGTGTTCCGGCTCCTCACTTTCCCCGCCGAGCCAATGCCGCGGGAGACAAGGACAGCATCATGGCCAAGACCGTCAAACTTCTGCTCACCGAGTCCGTCGATAGCCTGGGCATCGTCGGCGACGTGGTCGGCGTTCGTCTCGGGTACGCCCGGAACTTTCTCCTGCCGCGTGGTCTGGCGACGACGCCGAGCGACGAGTTGATCCAGCAACTCGCGTCGAAGCGGGCCGAGGCCCAGAAGCAACTCGCGCTCCTCCGCAAGCAGCGTGAGGACATGATCAAGAAGATCGAGGGGATCTCGATCGAGTTGGTTCGCTCGTGCAACGACCAGGGCATCCTGTACGGCGGCGTGACGCAGCAGGAACTCTCGACGGTGCTGACGGAGAAGGGCTACAAGGTCAAGCCGCGTGAGATCCGCATCAACGAGACGATCAAGCGGCTCGGGACGTACGACATCCACGTCAAACTGGATGCGGACCTCGACGCGACGCTGAAACTCAAGATCAATCCTGATCGCGAGCTGGATCTGGACGAGGAGAAGCCCGAGGCAGCGGCGAGCGAGCACGCTCCGGTCGAGGGCGCGGCACCGGCCGAGAATGCCGAAGGCGGCGAGAAGAAGGCCCGCAAGCCGCGCGCGAAGGCCGAGACCACGCCGTAACTCGCTGGTTCCACGGCGGATTGAATGTGCAAACACGTCTCAGGCCCCGGCAGATGCCGGGGCTTGTTTCTTTGGTGGTGTGGTTTTTGTGTGCGGGATATCAGCCGCGCCAGGCGACGCCGAGATGCCACGCGAGCAAGACGGCGATGCCGGCGTAGACACCCGCGAAGAGGTCGTCGATGAGGATCCCCCAGCCGCCGGGGACTCGCTGGAGCGAGCGGGCGGGCCAGGGTTTCAGGATGTCGAAGATGCGGAAGGCGAAGAAGGAGAGGACGATCGTGAAGATTGCCGTACGTACGTCCTTCATCGCGGCGGTGGGGAGCATGAGGAGAGTGAGGGCCTGGCCGGCGGTCTCGTCGGCGACGACCTGGCCCGGGTCCTTCTTGCCAAATCGTGCCTCGGCGTAGTCGCCATCGCGCACGCACGCCCACGAGAAGACGACGACGATGAGGACCATGGCGGCGTCGAAGACCGCGCGGTGTTCGGCGGGGCCGAGGCTGGCCGCCACGAGAATGAGGGCGAGGACAATGGGAGGGAGCGAGCCCCACGTGCCCGAGGCGGGGCGCATGTGTCCCAGGCCGAAGGTGGTGATGAGGCGGAGAGGCCGCCGCTGGAAGGGATCGATCGCCATGTCGCTCCTGGGTGTGCTCGCGGCATGGAGTGAATGACCCGGCCGCGAGAGCATCAGGGTAGACCCGCCGGTGTGTCATGCGGCTGTGTCGTGTGGATCGACGGCGCGATCAGTATCCCTCGGCGAATCGGTCGAGGTCATAGAGCGGGTCGTCGAAGGTAAAGCCGGCATCGGGAGTGTCGGTGGCGACGCTCTGGAGTCGGATCGGTGGTCGACGGCGAGGGCGGGGAGGGCGAAGAGACCCGCACCGGGCACGGTGACTCCGAGTGTTGTGGCGTGTCGGATGTTCGTGCTGAAGGCCCGCCTCTAGAAACAGAGACCCGCGTGCGGCCGACAACCAAGGCACAGGAGAACCAGCACAGGGCCAGTGGAGGACCATGCGGCAAACGGGCTAGGGCTTTGGGCGTCCGAACAACTTGATGGCCCTGTGGAGATAGGGAACTCCGCTCAAGATGGTGACACCCACGGTGAGCCAGACGGCGATATCGATCACCCATCGCCCCCAGGTGCCTGGGGTGATTCTGGTGAAGCCCAGGACGATCAGGATGAGAGGGATGACGCAGGCCTGGAGGATCATCTTGGCCTTGCCCGACCAGGTGGCGGAGAAATCGTGCCCCTGGGACTCGGCGACGGCGCGGATGGAGGTGACGAGGAGTTCGCGTCCGAGGATGACGACGACCATCCAGGTGTGGACGCCGCTGACGTGGAGCATCTCGAGGCCGCCCTCGCCGTCGGCGATTGGTGTGCCGAAGGTCGGGCCGGCGAGCATGATGAACCCGCCGACAACGAGGACCTTGTCGGCGAAGGGGTCCATGATGCGGCCGAAGGCGGAGACGACCTTCCAGCGTCTTGCGAGCGGACCATCGATCGCGTCGGTGACGGCGGCGAGGCCAAAGAGTGCGGCGGCGACGAGGTACGCGATCAGGGGATGTCGCGGGGAGACGACGAGTTCGCGGGCTGGGTAGTTCCAGACGGCGAGGAGGGTGAAGAAGGCGATGGCGATGAGCAACCTCAAGCCGGTCAAGGCGTTGGGGAACCATCGTCGCCAGCCATGGGTAGCTTGAGCGGGAACTGTCGAGGCCACCATGTGCGTCATCGCACCCAGAGCGTAGCGGCACAGGAGTTGGAAGCCGACCGTGCTGTGGAGTTGGTTGGTTGAAGATCGGGTCAGCGTGCACTATCCTCAGGGCCTTATGGGGTGGCTTGCCGGAATCGGCGGCGCATCTCATTTCGGCCTCGATCGGCTGGTCCCAAGACCGAGGCCTGTGCCCGGTCGGCACGCCGTCTGTCCGCTCCGCCTCCGCATGGAATCGCCCGAGTGAGCGACCTGATCCATCCGATTCTGCTGTATGCCTGCGTCACGCTCGGGGCTGTGGGTGTGCTGATGTCGCTCCCTCGAAAGGGGCCGAACCCGCAGGTGCTTGGCGCCCTACTGGCGGGAGCGGCGGCGGGGATCATCTTCATCGTGCTGGGTTTGAACGGCAAGCACGCGGCGGACGCGGCTCCCGGGGCCGCACTGGGCCTGACCAATCCGTTCTTCTACGTCTTTGCGTTGCTCGGGTGCGGGTCGGCGCTGCGGATGATCACGCACCAGAGGCCGGTCTACGCCGCGTTGTGGTTCATCATGACGGTGCTATCGACAGCGGGGATCCTGGTCCTGCTGTCGGCGGAGTTCATGGCGGCGGCGCTGGTGATCGTGTACGCCGGGGCGATCCTCATCACGTATCTCTTCGTGATCATGCTCGCGACGCAGGCGCCGGCCGAGGGCGAGGACGAGGTTCTAGCGGAGTACGACACGGTGGCCCGCGAGCCGATCGCGGCGACGGTCGCGGGCTTTTTGGTGCTCGCGGTGCTGACGACGCTGCTCTTCCGGGGCATCCCGAATCTTCCCGAGGCGACACCCCGGGCGGTCTCGTCGCAACTCGTGGACATGCCACGAAAGGTTGACCGGATTCTGGAGGCCCACGGTCTCCTTCGGTCTGGCGACCGGGCGGTGATGGGGCCGAGTGGCGAGTTCCTGACGATCGTGAGGGCCGACCAGAGCGAGCGGGTGCTGGCTCGGAACGAGTGGCCCGAGGATCTGCGTCTGACCAATGTCGAGCAGGTGGGGTTCAACCTGCTGCGTGATCATCCCGGCTCGATCGAGATCGCCGGGGTGATCCTGCTCATGGCGATGCTCGGGGCGGTGGTGCTGTCGCGCAAGCAGGTGCAGATCGACGAGGATCGCAAGCTCCACGAGTCGCGACGATTGAGCGACGCGAGCGAGAAGGTCGAGGGGGCGATGCCATGATGACGACCTCCATCTCGACACTCGCGCAGTTGGCGTACCCGGCCTTTGTGTCGCACCCGACGCTGGCGCACTACCTGTTCCTGTCGGCGGTGCTCTTCACGCTGGGGCTGATCGGGTTCCTGACCCGGCGGAACCTCATCATCATGTTCCTGTGCACGGAGCTGATGTTCCAGGCCGCGGGGATCGCGCTCGTCGCGTTCGGGCGGTACCACCTGGACATGAACGGGCAGACGTTCCTGATCTTCGTGCTGACGATCGCCGCGGCGGAGGCGGCAATGGCGTTGGCGCTCGTGGTGCTGCTCTTCCGCCGGAACGAGTCGTTGTCTGCCGAGGAATGGTCCGACCTGAAGGGATGAGTTCCCACGCCGATCGCGATCGACGCTGCCATGCTTGACGCACTCCACCAAACCTTGTTCCTCGCCGCACCGTCTCTCGCCGGCATGGCCAGCGCGACGCTGGGCGTTGGCGACGCGGAGCACGGGACGTTGGGTCTTTCAAACGGCCTGGTGATGGCGATCGTGGGTCTGCCCATGCTCGCCTTTGTGCTCAACGCGATGTTCGCGGCGATGCGGGTGAAGACGAAACTCCCGGCGTTTGTGACGGTCGCGTGTCTTGCGCTCGCGTTTGTCTGCACTGCGGCAACGTTCTTCACCGCGAACGGGCACGGCTGGAGCGGTGGGGAGGGGCACGGTGTCTCGTTCCAGGTCGTCCAGGCCTTCCGTTGGCTCGACATCAAGACCTCGGACACGTCGTCGTTCGTCGCGAACTTCTCGTTCTATATGGACTCCCTGAGCGTCCTGTGGATGCTCTTTGTGACCGGGCTGGCGACGCTGATTGCGCTCTACGCGAGCGAGTACATGTCGCACGACGTCGGCGCCGGGTACAACCGTTTCTTCGCCGCGTTCAGCCTCTTCGTGGTCTCCATGGCGTGCCTGGTGATGGCGGACAACCTCGTCCTGCTCTACCTGGGCTGGGAGGGCGTGGGTCTCTGCTCGTACCTGCTGATCGGCTATTTCTACAAGAAGCCGTCGGCGGTGGCGGCGGCGAAGAAGGCGTTCATCGTCAACCGCATCGGCGACCTCTTCCTGGCGCTGGGGATCATGCTGACGTTCGTCCACTTCGGGAGCGTCGAGTACAGCGTCATCTTCGAGAAGGCCGCGGTGTACATCGAGGCCCTCAAGGCCGGACGACTCGGGGATATCCCGACGATCGTCAAGATCATCCCGCTGCTCTTCATCGGTGGGGCGTTCGGCAAGTCGGCGCAGTTGCCGCTGTACGTGTGGCTGCCCGACGCGATGGAAGGCCCGACGCCGGTCTCGGCGCTCATCCATGCCGCCACGATGGTGACGGCCGGCGTGTACCTCATCGCGCGGATGTTCCCGCTCTTCCTGCTCTCGGAGACGGCGCTTCCCATCGTGGCTTGGATCGGGGCGTTGACAGCGTTGTTCAGTGCGACGATTGGGATGGCCCAGTTCGACATCAAGCGCATCATGGCCTACTCGACGGTGTCCCAACTTGGGTACATGTTCGCCGGGCTGGCGGTGCTCTCGACGGCGGGCGGCGTGTCGCACGTCGTCACCCACGCGTTCTTCAAGGCGCTGCTCTTCCTGTGCTGCGGCGCGGTGATGCACGGCTTTGGGGGGCAACTCGACCTGCGCAAGTTGTCGGGCGTGATGAAGATGCCCGGGTGGCGCATCGTGGGTGTCGGCATGCTCGTGGGGTGCCTCAATCTCGCGGGGTTCCCCTTCACGGCCGGGTTCTTTTCGAAGGACATGATCCTCGCCGAGGCGTTCGTCACGCCGGGCATGGCCACCGTTGGTTGGATCCTCGTGCTGACGGCCGGTCTGACGGCGTACTACACCTTCCGCGTCTTCTTCCGCGTCTTCATGGGTCCTGTGCAGTTCGAGATGGGCGATGAGGGGCACGGCAGCGACGATGCCCACGCGGCCGATCACGGGCATGACCATGGGCACGATCACGGGCAATCACACCGTGCCGATCATGGACATCACGACTCCCATCCGCACGCGCCGGGCTGGGCGATAAATACAGTCCTCGCGAAGCTCGCCATCCTGTCGATCGCGGCCGTCGGACTGTTCTTTATCGGCGGGAAGCACGGCGCGATCGCGTCGCTGGTGGAGCACTCCACGGCCCAGTTCGCCTCGCCGTTCGCCCACCACGAGGCCGGCGCGGGTGAGCACGTGGCCGAGGCCCACGTGGTCTTGAGTGTCGTGCCGAACTCTGTTTCTCATCCACACGAGGCCCACGCCGGGACGATCTTCGGGATGGACCCGCACAAGGCGATGTACTTCGTCTCGGGCGTCGTCGGGGCGCTGGGCATCGCGGTCGCGTTTGTGCTGCACTTCATGGGCCGCACGACCGCGGCGACCGCCAAGGCCGACAGGTTGCTCCCCATGCTCGGACCGGTGCCGCGCTGGGCGCAGCACAAGTGGTATGTGGACGAGTTCTATGAGTTCCTGATCCGCAAGCCGATCCTCGTGCTTGCGCACATCTTCCACTTCATCGACCGCATGTTTGTCGATGGGCTGGTGAACCTCGCGGGGATCCTGCCCCGCCTCACCGGGAACGCCATCCGTCCCAGCCAGTCTGGCGTGCTCCATGGTTATGCCCTGGGCATGGCCGGGGGCATCGCGATAATCCTGGCCATTGTCCTTGCTGTTGCCTGGAACTAGTCACACGAAGCACACACCTCCATGATTCTTCTCTGGCTCATCCTGCTCCCCATCGTCGCCGCGATCGTTGTGGCCTTCGGGCCGACGCGTCACGCGAGGCCGATCGCGCTCTTCACGACGCTCGCGGCACTACTGGGTGGCGCGTACGCGTTGTTCACGTTTGATTACGGCAACAGCGCCGACTTCCAGTTCGCGGTTCAGGTGCCGTGGCTGAAGCAACTGGGGGTGACGCTTTCGGTCGGAGCGGATGCTGTCTCGCTCTTCCTGATCGCGCTCACGGTGCTGCTGGGCCCGATCTGCGTGCTGGCGTCAACGACCGCGATCACGACGCGCGAGCGGACGTACTACGCGTGGTTCCTCGTGCTGCAGGGCGCTGTCACCGGCGTCTTCGCGGCCCGTGATCTCGTCTTCTTCTACGTCTGCTTCGAGTTCACGCTGATCCCCATGTTCATCCTGATCAGCCTCTTCGGCTCGACGAACCGCAAGAAGGCCGCGATCAAGTTCTTCCTGTACACGTTCACTGGGTCGATCATCACGCTGGCGGGCCTGGCATACGTCGCCTGGCGCCACGTGGACCTGGGGCACGCGCTCACGTTCGACATCAAGACGCTCGAGGCGACAAGTGCCGCCCTTCCCGCCGCGGTGCAGGGGTGGGTGATGCTCGCCCTGCTGCTCGGTTTCGCGGTGAAGGTGCCGCTCTTCCCGTTCCACACGTGGCTGCCCCTGGCGCACACCGAGGCGCCGACGGTCGGCTCGGTGGTTCTGGCGGGCGTGCTGCTGAAACTCGGGACGTATGGCATCTTCCGCTTCGTGCTTCCCTTCACGCCCCTGGCCGTGCAGGAGCACGCGCCCCTGCTCGCGGCGGCGTGCATCGTCGGCATCCTCTACGGCGGCCTGATCTGCTGGGTGCAGACGGACGTCAAGAAACTCGTGGCCTACTCGTCGGTCGCCCACCTGGGCTTCTGCATGCTGGGCCTCTTCGCGATGAACAACATCGGGCTTCAAGGCTCGGTGCTGTACATGATCAACCACGGGCTTTCCACCGGCGCCCTCTTCCTCCTCATCGGGATGATCTATGAGCGTTACCACACGCGTTCCATGAAGGAACTCGGCGGGCTGGCCGCCAAGATGCCCGTGTGGGCGACGTTCATGGTCTTCTTCACGATGGCGAGTGTCGGTCTTCCCGGGCTCAACGGGTTCGTGAGCGAGTTCTTCTGCCTGCAGGGCGCGTTCAGCGCGTCGAGCGCGTGGGGGTCGGGCGAGTGGGGCTCGTTGGGAGCGGCCATCCCCGGCGCGACACTCGGCTCGCTCGGCCCGTGGTACGCCGCGATCGCCGGTGTCGGCATGATCGTCGCGGCGATGTACCTGCTCCTGATGCTGGGCAAGGTGGTGTGGGGCAAACTGCTCGAGCCACACACGCAGCACGGCAAGGACCATCACGATGAGCCCGCACTCCCCGCAGATCTGACGCGTCGCGAGATCGGCCTGCTCATCCCGCTCGCGGTCCTGTGTGTTGTGCTGGGGCTGTATCCCTCGCTCATCACCGATCCGCTCGAGGCCCCGATCACGCAGACCGTAAAGGCCCTGGGCCAGGCCCGCAACGCCGCGCTCGCCCAGGGGACGAGCACCGATGCTCCCGCCCCGCGGTCGTCCACGAATGACGTCCCGGTGGCGACGGATTCGTCCACGCCTCTCGCCTCGCTCGCCGAGGAACTCCACCCATGATCGATCGTCTCGCCTATCTCTATCCCGAGATCATCCTCTTCGTGACGACGTGCGCGGTGATGGTGGTGGGGCTGTCGAAGTCGGCGGCCTCTCGCCGGGCGACGCCCTTCATCGCCGGCCTGGGCCTGATCGTCTCGGCGATCTCGGCGTACACGACAACGCCCGTGGGCGAGGTCGTGAACGCCTCGATGGGCCAGACGATGCTTCCCTCTCTGGCGATGTACTCCAAGGTGATGATCGCGTTGGTGGCGCTCCTGCTGCTCGCGCTTGTCGCGGGAACCGTCGATCGGACCGAGGAGGACCTCGTCGCCTCGGGGAAGGCGTCCTTCAACCCGCTTCGCACCAACCGGGCGGAGTTCTACGCGTTCTTCCTCTTCTCGATCACGGGCCTCATGCTCTGCGCCTCGGCCGACGACCTCATATGGCTCTTCCTGGCCCTCGAGCTCACGAGCCTTCCGACCTACATCATGGTGACGATCTCCTCCTCGCGAGATCGGGCGAAGGAAGCGGGCGTCAAGTACTTCTTCCTCGGCGCCCTGGGGGCCGCGGTCTTCCTCTACGGCTTCGCCCTCATCTATGGCGGCACCGGCTCCACGAAACTCAACGCCATCCACGAGGCGATCTCGACCGGCGGGCTCAACGCGATCACGCTCGCGGGCGTGATGCTCGCGCTCGTCGGCTTTGCGTTCAAGATCGCCGCCGTCCCGATGCACTTCTACACCGCCGACGTGTACGAGGGCGCCGCGGCCCCGGTCTCGGCCTTCCTCGCGTTCGTCCCCAAGACCGCCGGTTTCCTCGCGATCATCCTCCTCTGCGCCACGATCGGGTGGAGCGGGCACGACGGCGTCGGGCACGGCCTCCCCAGCGCCGTCCGCGTGATGCTGTGGGTCGTGGCCGCCCTCACCATGACCGTCGGCAACGTGCTTGCGATCCTGCAGTCCTCGGTCAAGCGCATTCTCGCGTACTCCTCGGTCGCCCACTCGGGCTACATGCTCGTCGGCGTCATCGCCGGGCCGGGCGACAACTCCTTCTCTCGCAACGGCATCGCCGCGGTCCTCTTCTATCTCGCGGCGTACGGCGTGATGAACGTCGGTGCCTTTGCCGTCGTCGCCGCTCTCGAGAAGTCTCCCGATCGCGAGAGCAAGGGCGAGCCGCGCGAGATCGATCGCGTCGAGGATCTTCGTGGCCTCTGCTCGTCGCACCCGCTGCTGGGCTGGACGATGGTCCTCTCGAGCCTGAGCCTGCTGGGCTTCCCGCCATTGCTCGGATTCTGGGGGAAACTGCCCCTGTTCACGTCGGCGGTCGGCGCGGGCGAGATCACGCTCGTCGTCGTGCTCGGCCTGAACTCGGCGATCGCCGCGTTCTACTACTTGCGTCTCATGAGCGCCCCTCTGCTCGAGGCGGCGACGCCCACGCAAGACGCCCTCACTCGCTCGCCCTTCCAGGCTCGTCGCGTCGCGGCTGCGATCTCCGCGATGGGCGTGATCGTGCTCGCCGTCTTCGCCGGGCGGATCATGTCCGCCAGCGAGTCCGCGGGGTCGTTGCAAGACTCCTCACGCCCCACGGCCCAGGCGGAGTGAACGCGGGCCAAGTCTGAGTGCATCTCGTGGGGGCTCGTGGACCAGGCGTGCCGAGTGCATCAATGCGCTTCTACACACCCTTCACGCGCATGAGCGACTCGTACAACTCGTCGTCGATGCCGAGGTACTCGCGCATGTGCTTGTCGTAGGTGTCGCTGTCCTCCTCGCGGGAGAGGTCCAGGCGGAGTTCGTTGATGACCTTCGTCCCCTGCGAGATCCAGGCGTTGAAGGTCTCCTGCGCGATGTGGTCCTTGATCCACTCGCCGACGGGGCCCTTGAAGGGTGGGCGGGCCATCTGGTGCCCGGGCCTGCCGGTGCGGCCGCACACGAACGTGCCGCCACTCGCGTCCGCCGCGGGACCTTTCGCCTTGACCTCGGGCACGGGCGCCCCGATCGCTTGGAGCAGTTCGCCCATCGCCTTCTGGGGCAAGCGGTCGCCGCGTTCCCCGGCCGAGATGTACCCCGCGGTGAGGACCTCGGCGGCCTTCTCGGTGTCGCCGACCTCGACGAGGGCCTGTCCCGCGAGTTGATACGCCTTGCTCATTGCCGGGTTGAGGGCGGTGCAGCGCGTGAAAGCGTTGGCGGCGTCGCGATGACGCCCGGCCTGGGCATAGGCCTGCCCAAGGCTGAACCATGCCATGTCATTGGTCGGGTCGGCCTCGGGGCGGACCATGGTCTCGAACTGACGGATGCGATCATTGACGTCCATGGACGAACCCTAGGGGCTTGGGACATCTGGTGACGCGACTCAACCGAGTTTCCTGAAGACCAGTTTCGGCCTGGGCTCCACGAGGCAACTCCGCGCCCGGTCCACGAGCACAAAGCCGTTGGCCGTCGCCAGGCGGATGAGCGTGGCGGAGCGAATGGCCGGCCCGACGTCGAGGGCGATGTGCCCGCTGGGCTTCACAACGCGCCGAAGTTCGACGAGCAGCCGTTCGGCCTCTTCGACCTGGAGATACAGCCCGACCACGCCCCCGGAGATCGCGAGGTCCACGCTCTCGGACTCGAGCACGTCGGTTGCCGTGTCGGGCGTCGTCGATGTTGAATCTCCGGTCATGACCCGCAGCGGGTCGGCGATGTTCTGGCAGAGGAACCGGGGGGCGATCGTCACGCCGTCTCTGTTTTTGAACTCGCCGCGCGTGGCCCGGCGATTTGCCTCGGTGACGAGATGCCCGGTGAGGTCGTATCCGAGGATCGTCCAGGTCGGGTCGGCAAAGTGGCAGAGCACATCGGTCGAGGTGCCCGGCCCGCAGCCGAGATCAACGATCGTCGCGTTCGTTCTGGGCACGCGCTGATGGAGGACGCGGGGGATCTGCCGCCGCTCGACCCAGACCTGCGGAAAGTTGTACGTGTGGAAGTCCTGCCCGGTGAGCGAGGCGAAGCCGTGACGCACGCGGGCGGCGTCGGCGCCGATCATGCCCTGCCCCTTGTACCCGCGGCCGCTGACCTTGGACCAGATTTCATGGGCCTTGTTGGAGAGGAGCGAGGACCAGGGAAGGCGAACGACACTCGCATCCTGGGACGAAACAGAGAGGAGATGGCTCACGTGTGTGGAAACTCCGGGGGATGAAGGGCACGATACGCCTTCAACCCAGACTCATGAACGCAACCACTCCACTATCGGCTCGGGAGTGAATCACGCGTGCATTCGGTTGTTCTTGGGATTGCGATCCCGGTGATTGCGGGCTCATACGCCTCGTCGTCACGTCTGCAACACCCCCGTCTTGAACTGGGCCGAGTAGTCCCACCCCTGGTTCGCCGCGTCGAGGGCCGCGATCAGTTCGTCACGGGTCTTCTCGGGCTCGATGAGGCGATCCACCCACCCCCGTGCGGCGGCGTGGCGGATGTCGGCCTGCTCCGTGTACGACGCGTGGATCGCGCCATAGATCGCCTTGTGCGATTCCTCGTCTATAGTCTCGCCCTTTCGCTTCCGGCTTGCCTCTTCGATCGTCGTGAGCACGCCCGTCGCCTGGTTCGCGCCCATGACGGCACACTTGGCGTTCGGCCAGGCGAACGAGAGGAACTGGTCGAACGCCCGCCCGCACATCGCATAGTTCCCCGCGCCGTACGAACCGCCCATGATGACGACGATCTTGGGGACGACGCTGTTGCTCATCGCGTTGACCATCTTCGCGCCGGCGCGGATGATGCCGCCCTGCTCGCTGTCGCGCCCGACCATGAAGCCGGTCGTGTCGTGGAGAAAGACGAGCGGGATCTTGCGCTGGTTGCAATCCATGATGAAGCGTGCGGCCTTGTCCGCCGAGTCGTTATAGATCACGCCGGGCATGTTCACGCTCTTGGTGGGCCCGGCCTTTCCTCCCGCCATGGTCTTCTGCGTGAGTCTCTTCTGGTTCGCGACGATGCCGCACGCGTGTCCGCCGATGGTCGCATAGCCGCAGACGATGGATTGCCCGTACTCGGCCTTGTACTCGTCGAAGTCGGGAGCGTTGGGGGTTTCGTGAGTCTTGGAGTCCACAAGGCACGCGATGATCTCCTTCACGTCGTACTGCGTGCCGGGCTTGTCGGTGAACGACGAGGTGATTTCCGTGGCCGATCGGGCGGGAGAAATCGGAGAAGGCGTCGCGTCGTTTCCGCATCTCGGCATCGAGTCGTCGGAATACTTCGCGACAAGCGATCGGACACGCTCGAGGCACGCCTCATCGGTCTTCTCTTTGAAATCGATCGTCCCGCTGATGCTCGCGTGCATCTCCGCACCGCCGAGTTCTTCATCGGAGATATCCTGTCCGATCGCGGCCTTCACGAGGGCCGGGCCGGCGAGGTAGAGGCCTGAGCCCTCGGTCATCAGCAGCGTGTCGCAGAGCACCGGGAGATACCCGCCACCCGCGACGCAGTACCCCATGATCGCCGCGATCTGCGGGATGCCCATCGCGCTGATCACCGCGTTGTTCCGGAAGATCCGCCCGAAGTCGTCGGTGTCAGGGAAGACGTCCTCCTGCAGCGGCAAGAAGACTCCCGCGCTGTCCACGAGGTAGATCAAGGGCAGACGCGCCATCATCGCGATCGTCTGCGCCCGGATGATCTTCTTGCACGTCATCGGGAAGAACGCCCCGGCCTTCACCGTCGCATCGTTCGCGATGATCATCGTGCGTCGCCCGTGCACCAGTCCGATGCCTGTCACGACGCCGGCCGCGGGCGCCCCGCCGAACTCGCCGTACATGCCGTGAGCCGCCCATAGGCCGAGTTCCTGGAAGTTCCGCGTGCCCCCGCGCTCCGCGTGGGGGGGTGCTGCGTCCACAAGCCGCGCGATCCGCTCGCGTGCGGTCAACCGCCCCTTCTCGTGCTGACGTTCGATGGCCTTTGCCCCGCCCCCCTGGCGGATCTTGGACTCATCGATGAGCAGGCCGTCCGTCGTCTCACGGAGGGTCGTTGGGCCTTGGGTTGGGGCGGATTTCTGCATGAAGATGCCTTTCTCGAAGAAGCCGAGTAGGGTACGCGCCGTCGCGGGATTCTGCGGTTGATCCGGGCGATCTCACCTCACTCACGCCGTCGCCCGCATCGATCCCCCATCCCTCGGCAGGAGGACCTTTGCCAGCGCACTCGCCACGAACGATCGGCGATCGTCGGAGAGCATCGTCCCGAACTTGATTGGCTTGGCATCGACGGTCTCCAGCACGATCTGCTTCTTCGTGCGCTTGTCGCCGTCGTTGTCACGCCATGGCCGATCCTCGTTCCGGATCTCGCTCACGTCTGTGGCGTCGAATCGCTTTGTGGACCCGAACGAGCCGATGCCGGTGAAGATCGTTCCCTCGCCGCCTCGCACGCGGACCTCGGTGTGCCCCATCATCGAGGTGAGCAGCGCGCCGATCATCGCCGCCCCGATCAGGATGAACGGCGTGAGGAAGAGCCAGAGAAAGAGCGTCATGCCCACCCCCATCGTCGAGCCGTTCATCTTCGGCGCGGGGAACCAACTGGGCTGGGCGATGCCCAGGTTGTGGAGTGTCGCCGAGATCGCCAGGGCCACAAAGACCGAGACGATGCCGTTCCAGAAGGCCGAGATGAACAGCAGGCCCAGCGTCGAACCGACCGATCGGCACGTGGCGCCCACGCGGAGTTCGAGCCCATCATCGCGATACCACGCGCCCGCTGGTGGATTCGTGATATCCACATTCGGATCCAACGGCACGCTGCACGCCTGCCCCGAGAGCGACGTGGACACGTTGCACGCCCGACAGAATGCCACGTCGGTCACGACATTCACATCTTCCGCGGGGATCATCTGATGGCACCTCGGACACGTCGGCGTGTGCGAGAGCGACGTGACGGCCATGGCATTCATGCGAGAGACGAGTTTCTCGCGAATCCCCACGCGTGAAGAATGTCGAGAACGCAAGTTGTTGTCCAGCATGGATTTGATATCGATCATTCTCCGTTCACACTCCAAACCATTGACGAACGTTTGGGTTCTGGTATCATGTCTGTGTCGGGCTCGCGTCCAGCGTCGCCCCTGACCGGTTTTGGATCATGGTCGGTCCAAGGCCGCCTCACGCTGGGTCCGTCCAACCGCGTCCGTTCCGGCGGCCGTAGGGAGGGCACCCAAGAAGGGAGGGGCCGGCATGGCCTCGAATACGACAACAGAGTCGAAGTCCGCGCGCGCACCGGAGAACGACTCCCCCAAGGTCGAGATCAAACTCGAAGACCGCGCCAAGCAGCAGGCACTCGACCGGACGCTCCAGCAAATCGACAAGACCTTTGGCAAGGGCGCCATCATGCGGATGGACGAGGACGCCTTCCTTGCCATTCCCGGGATCTCGACGGGGTCGATCTCCCTCGACCTGGCCCTGGGCGGCAAGGGTGTCCCGCGCGGGCGTATCGTCGAGGTTTTCGGACCTGAATCCTCCGGCAAGACAACGCTCGCCCTGACGATCGCGGCCCAGGCCCAGAAAGAGAGCGGGGTGGCGGCCTTCATCGACGCCGAGCACGCCCTTGACCCCTCTTGGGCCCGCAAGATTGGCGTGAACATCGACGAACTCCTCGTCAGCCAGCCCGACTCGGGAGAGCAGGCGCTGGAGATCTGCGAGATGCTCGTCCGCTCGAACGCGATCGATCTGATCGTGGTGGACTCGGTGGCGGCGCTGACGCCCAAGGCCGAGATCGAGGGCGAGATGGGCGACGCGCTGGTGGGCCTGCAGGCGCGGCTGATGAGCCAGGCGCTGCGCAAGCTGACCGGCGTGATCGCCCGGTCGAACTGCACCGTCATCTTCATCAACCAGATCCGCGAGAAGATCGGCGTGATGTTCGGCAGCCCCGAGACGACGACCGGCGGACGTGCCCTGAAGTTCTACTCGTCGGTCCGCATCGACGTCCGCCGCACAGGCGCCCTGAAGGACGGCGACAAGACCATTGGCAGCCGCACGCGTGCGCGCGTCGTCAAGAACAAGATCGCCCCGCCGTTCCGCGATGCCGAGTTCGACATCATGTACGACGAGGGGATCTCGGCGTCGGGCGACCTGCTCGATCTCGCGGTGGCCTGCGACGTCGTCGAGAAGTCGGGCTCGTGGTTCAGTTACAAGTCCACGCGCGTCGGCCAGGGTCGTGAGGCGGCGAAGCAGTTCATCAAGGACAACCCGGACCTCGCGAAGGAACTGCGTCAGGCCGTTCTCGCGATCCGCGGCGCCCAACTCAAGAACGCTCCAGCGGGGGCGTCGATGGACGACGACGAGGAAGAGCCGTCGGACGAATAAGACCCGATCCCTCGCCGCGTGCGAGTCGGCGTGCATGTACAACTCCATGACTTCGTTCACGGGCCCTGCTCTGGGGCCTGTTTTCATGGGTCTGCACAAGAAACGACGGAACGCGCTCGTGCACGTTCCGCCGCCACAGAAAGGAGATTGCATGGTTCGGCCGAGCGTTCGCCCAGCGGACGGCTCGAGATCACTCGGTCGGGAGGTCAGCCGCGTCGGAGGCGTTGGTGATGGTGCCGTTGGTGGTTGAGGAGTTGGACGCGGCGATCTGCTGGGCCTTCTCGAAACTGGCCTGAGCGAGGCGGTCCTTGCCCGAGTCCTGATAGATCATGCCCAGGAGCATGAAGGCGTCGGCGGTCTGCTCGATGGCGAGAGCCTGACGGACCGCGCGCTCGGCATTGGGGAAGTCCTTGGTCTCGCGGGCGTGCAGGCCACGGAGCAGGTAGCCCTCGGCCCGACGCGGCGCGAGCGCCACGACGCGGTTCGCCGCCGAGCGAAGGTTCGAGAGATCGTTGACGAGGTAGCAGGCGTTGCCCAGGGCGATCCAGGCCTCGGCGTCGGCGCTGCCGACGTGGTCGTTGGTGAGCGTGAAGAGGATGTCGCGGGCCTGGACGGGGCGATCGGTCTTGATGAGGCAGGTCGCCTGGAGAAGTTTGAGGTCGCGGCGCTCCTTGAAGGCGTCGTTGGACATCAGGCGGGCGATCGTGGTCTCGGCTCCGGCGTAGTTCTGGGTCTGGACCTGGGCGCGAGCGAGATCCTCCTGGATGCCATAGTCATCGGGGCTGAGCATGCGGGCGATCTCGAAGTAGTCGGCCGCCTTGTCGTAGTCCTTCTCGATCATGGCGATGTGCCCGAGCGTTTGACGGACGCCGGCGTTGTGCTCGAAGGTGTTGAGGCGCTGGGTGAGGAAGTCCTTGGCCTCGGGCATGCGATCGAGGTCCATCATCATCTCGGCGGCGGCGATCGCGTATTGCGGATTCTCCGGGTCGAGTTCGACGGCCTTCTGGTAATAGGCCAGCGCCTTGTCCTTCTGCGCGAAACGCTCGTGGAGGACGCCCAGGAAATACTGCGGATCGACCGCGTTGGGATCGATGGCGACGGCGTTGTTGAAGGCGAGGCCGGCCTCCTCGAGTTCGCCCTGCTCCATCAGAATGCGCCCACGGAGGACGTGCGACTTGACGACGGAGGGATTGAGTTCGAGGGCGATGTTGACGTGCTTGAGGGCCTTGTTGAGGTCGCCAGCGAGGAAGGCCTGGTGCGAGGTCTGCCACTGGGTGGCGGCCTTGATCGCGTCCATCTTCAGTTTGGCGCTGCTCACATGCTGGGCGGTGGAGGCGCCGTGTCCGGAGCATCCGACGAGCGAGCCGGCGGCGAGAAGAGCGGCGGCGAGAATCAGCGAACGGGTCTTCATATCGGGTTCCTTTTCTGGTGATCGGTCGATGGTTCGGGATTGAAAACGCGGGAGCGTCTCTCGACGCCCCCGCGTGTGTTGGCAGCGGGAGTGCCGAGAACTCAGTCGTTGGAGTTCATCGACAGGCGCGAGGCCGGGGTGAAGGAAGAGTTCTCGGAATTCCGGACGATCATCCAGCGGAGCATGCCCGACGTGGCTCCCTGGGGGAGGGTGTCGGCGAGGCGACGCAGTTCGGCGTTGTCGACCTTGCTCTGGGGCTCGGGAGCGGGCTCGACCTCGGGGGCGGCGTCCATGTCAAAGGCGTCGAGGTTCGGCTCGAGGCCCTGATCGCTGGCGCTGGTCTCGATGCGGGCGTCGCTCGAGGGCGTGGAGGTGTTGTTGGACTGCGGAGCGGGGGTGAAGACGGACTGGTTGTCCGGTTTTGCCTCGGGCGTGGTCTGCTCGGGGGCGGGAGCCGGAGCGGGCGTGGGCTCGACGATGACGTTCATGGTCCCATCGGTCGGCTCGTCCCAGGTGTTGAAGTCCTCGGGCTGGGCGGTCGGCTCGTTCAGGGGGACGNNTTGACGTGCCAGAACTCGGCGACGTCGAAGGGCACCGGCTCGCCGGCGCGGACCTGAGTCTCGCCGCGGCGGAGGATGCTCTCGCCGTGGATGATCTCCTCGAGCATGCTGCGTCCGGCCGTGGTCTTGACCTTGCCGGTGACGCGCTCGCGGAGGGCCATGGCGTCGGGCTGGACGGGGTTGAGCGCGAGCGAGGAGGAGAGCTTCCAGTTCGCCTCGTCGTTCTTGCCCTCGCGGAAGAGGCGTTCGGCCTCGACGTTACGGGCGGCGCTCATGCGATCACGGCTCCAGAGGAGGACGCCGTTGCGGGCGCCGGTGCGGGCGCGATCGGCGAACTCCATGCCCCGGGCGCCCATGTCGGCGAGGGTGGCCTCGTTGACGATGCTGGGCGTGATGAGGAAGATGATCTCGTTGCGTTCGGTGACGTCGTCGTTTCCGCGGAACGCCGCCCCGACCCACGGGAGGTCCCCGAGGAACGGAATCTGGCGACGGGTCGCGGTGGTGGACTCGCGGAAGAGCCCGCCGAGGACGATCGTCTCGCCGTCACGGACGATGACGTTGGTGACGAGTTCGTTGGTGATCTCGTCGGGGATCGTGACGGTCTGCCCGCCGGAGTCCTGGACGTCGCGGATCTGGGCTTCCGAGACCTGCGGCTTGAGTTCCATGCGGATCTTGCCGTCGTTGCTCACGAAGGGACGGAAGTACAACTGCGTACCAGTATCGAGGAACTGCACGGTCTGGGTCGTCGCGGTGTCGGTGGACGTCGTGCTGACGTAACCGACCTTGCGGCCGACGAGGACGCGGCTGGGCATGCGGTTCAGAGCGAGCAACTTGGGGTTGCTGAGGATCGTGGTGTCGGTGACCTCATCGAGGACACGGATGAAGGCCGAGACGTCGCCCCTGGTGATGCCGAGCTTCAGGGTGTTGGCGCCGCTTGTGCCACCGACACTGCTGACCAGGCCCATGCCCTTGCCGTCAGCGGTGGAGGCGGCGTCGGTGGCGTCGGTCTGCAAGGCATTGACGACCTGAAGTGGTGCGGCGAAGTCGGCGAAGTCGATGTCGCCGACGAGGGCGAAGTCGACGCCGAACGCGTTCTGCTCGTTGAGGCGGGTCTGGAGGATCGTGGCCTCGACCAGGACCTGGGAGGGGGGCGTGTCGAGCTCGGCGAGACGCGCGAGGATCTCGTTCACGTTCTCCTCGAAGTCGGCGACGAGCAGGGTCGCGCCGTGGGCGAAGTTCTCGCCGCCCGTCGGGCCGTCGAGCGAGCCGAAGGCCTCGACCTTGCCGTTGGACTTGATGGAGCCCTTCTCGCTGAGGAGGGAGGAGACGAAGTCGGCGGCATCGACCGCGCTGAGATAGTTCAGGCGGACGACCTTGCTGGTCATGATCTGGTTGGCCTTCTCGATCTCGGTGAGTTCCTGGAGGGTGTAGACGTAGACGAAGTTGCCCTTCTCGATGTAGCCGAAGCCGTTGGCGTGCAGGATGGCGTCGAGGGCCTCGCGGAAGCTGACGTTGTAAAGATTGGCGGTGACGCGAGCGGAGACGTTCTTGCTCGCGATGATGTTGCGCTGGTTCTGGAGCGAGAGCATCTGGAGGACGTTGCCGAGGTCTTCGTCGTTGACGTGGAGATCAATAAGAGCGTCCTCACCGAAGTTCGTGCCCTTGACGCCCTCAGTGGCGGCGGGGGGAACGCTGGGGGCGTTGCCGCTCGTCGGCGCATCCTGCGCGAGGAGGGTGGAGGGGGTGCCGGCGAGTGCCGCGAGAGCGAGCGTCGAGACGATCGCTCCACCGGTCACGCGACGAGCCGCGTTATCAAAGCCATTGTGCGAGCCCTTCTTCGTTGCCATGGAAATCTTCCTATCTGAACTTGGGAAACGATCGTGACGGTCGGGCCCACTGCCCGGACGTTGACTGCGTTGTCGGGTCCAATGGAAACGGACCAAGGAACCCGGCCTCTCATTCGTCGTCGTTTCACACTCCCGACTTTGGCCGAGTTTTCCTGTTCCCCCGTGAACCCCTCTCCGGCATCAGTATCCCGGTTGGGTAATCCGGCACAGACCACACAAACCCTGCGATCGGCACGGGCCGACGCGCAGGTCCTGCGCGGTGTCGATCTCTCAGGAGTTCGCGCAACGTGCACGTGACACGGCCCGTCGATCCGAGATTGGATCCACGGAGAGATTCATCGCGACACCGAGTTCCGAGGTGATGACACCCGCGCGGGTCAGTTCACGGGGACGTCAATCCGGCTCACTCGCCCTTGGGCGTGTGATGCGTGGCCGAGGTCGAAGAGTCCTTGGGGTCGGCAGCCACGGGAGCCTTCTGCTCTGGATCGGCATAGGCCTGGCGTGGGACGCTGGTCACGACCCGCAACTTCAGCCAGATCACCAGGGCGAAACTGAGCGTGCACGCGATCGCCGTCGTCATGAGGATCCCTCGCGAGGAGGACCTCGTGCTTCGTCCGTGCTGTTGCTCGCTGCTCATGTCTTCGCCTCCGCCGACTGTGTGGTGACTGGTGCTCAACGCTTCTCGACGGTGACGCGTCCGGTGTAGGCCTCGACGTGCACGCGGTAGGTCTCGCCCGAGCCGGTGATGTCGAGATATCCGTCGCCCGCCGCCACACCGGTTCCCGCGCCGGTGATGGGGCTTCCGATCTCGTCGAAGACGAGGGTGGTGGTTCCACTAAAATCGGCCCCGACGATGTTGGAATCGCCGTACTCCGAGTTGGTGAAGTCGCGGGTCTCGAGGGTGTTGGTCGCGATGTCGATCGCGCCGCCCTTGACTTCGACGATGCGATAGTTGCTGGGCGTGGTTCCGGCCATCGGTGTGAAGACGACGGCGCGGCCCGTCTGGTACGCCAGTGAGTCCGACTGGGCCACGGTGATGTCGGCCACAACCTGGCGAACGGCGGCCTGCACCCGCAGGATGTTCGTCTGCGAGAACACAGGCACGACCATGGCCCCGGCAATTCCCAGGATCGTCACGACGACCAGGACCTCGACAAGGGTGTAGCCGCGCCTCGCGCGTGTACGACGCGTGCGAACCGGACCGGCGTGTGCTCGAACTCCCATGACTCCCCCCTCACTCCGACGCCCGGCGAACCGATCGGCTCCACCGATCAGTGGTTGTCCTGCGCGTCCGTCCGGATCTCGATCCGCGATTCCGGCTTGATCTGCTTGTCGCTCTGGTTGCTCGCATCGGCCTTCTTATCGTCGGGCATCTGCGGCATCGAGAGCACCTTCACGTTCAGGCCCGCGCGCATCGTTGCCTCGATCCTGTCGAGACGCGACGTCATCGAGCGCAGTTCGTTGATCATCATCTTCCGCTGCTCCGCGGCGCTCACGCGCCCGCCGTCCACGTCATCGGGCTGGCCCACGCCGACGTACGGCTGGGCGATCGCGACGGATCCGGAGAGCGCGGCGTGGTCCGAGGGCACAAGCCCGTTGAGCGCCACCAGGCCGAGGAACAGCGCGTTCGCCGTCAGCACGGCGTTCAGGTACGTCCTCGAGGAGGCGCGAGCGGGGTTGGTCGTCTGATTCGGGGCGTTCATGGATGTGGTCCTTCTGCACGGGTCTGGAGTTCGCCGCGACAGCCGCGGTCCTCGAACACATCGGCGTTCTCGGATCGCCCATGCAGGGAATTCGTCCCCAAGACACCGGCGGTGTGCTGTGTTATCCGGACCATCACGGTTTGGGATACGCCTGGTCCAGTCCATCGAATCCTCCCGCCCAGACACGTCCGGTCGTCGGGTCGAAGATCCAGCCATGGGCCGTCTGATACGCGACGTCCGGCGCCGTGCCGAAGACGACAACGCGGGCCGCCGAACTGGGCACCCAGTAGTTGTGGGGGACCTCGCGGAGATAGGTGTTGGAGGTGTTGGTCATCAGTTCGCCCCAGGCGGCCTGTCCGTTGTCCTCGGTGATGTTGGGCCACTGGTTCCCGTTGCGGATGTAGTACACGTCGATCGCACGACGGATTTTGGTGAGCGAGTCGATGGTCGCGGTGCGCCCGGCCTCCTCGGTCGCGTTGGCGAACTGGGGGACGACGAGTGCCGCGAGGATCCCCAGAATCACGACGACGATGAGAATTTCGACCAAGGTGAACGCACGCCGCTCCGCGGCGCGGGGTCCGCGCGTGATGGTCTGTCCGGTCATCATGTCAACGCACATCGGGACTCCTCCATCGATCACTCGCCTAGGGGCGTTCCGTGATCGTTCCACTCGGCTCGTCGAAATAACACGCGCCCAATCGACCGGTCTGAGGATCAAAGTGCCATCCGTGGCCCGGAGATGCAACCCGAGAAACGTCCGAATGCCCGTTCAACGGGTTCTCGGGCGCTCTGTCGAGAAAACCCAGCTCGATCAGCGGCCTCCAGCCCGACCCGAGCAGGTCCGGATATCTTCCCGACGTGTCGCGCGCCCGGTAGAGATCGATCGACTGCTGGAGCGAATCGAGCGAACGCTGGAGTTCGCCGATGCGGCGATCCTCGCCGGCGCTCGAGAGTTGCGGCATGAGGACGGCGCCGAGCGTCCCGATCATGAGCACCAGGAGCAATGCTTCGATCTTGTTGAACATGCGTGCCCGGCGTGTGCCTGCCATCATCGCTCCCCAAGCTCCAACGCACCGGCGACAGGCGTTGGACCGACACTTCCACGAAGAACCACGCGCGCCCGCGCTCGTGGTTCCATCCGTTGGATCGGTCTGCACGATCGTCGAAATGAACGGGGAAAGAAGGGCCGCGGCGGATGATGACGCCTGGGAGGGTGCTCGATTCAGTCGCGTCCGAGAAGCGGCTCGTCAACGAGATAGGCCAGCGCGTTTGGTGCGAGACGCGCTCGCGTGACGTCGTCGAGGTCCCAGAACCCGATGATTTGCCGTCGGCACGAGGCGCACCCGCAACGGCACTCCATCGCCCACCCGCGCTCGCCCATCGACGTGGAATAGTCCCACGACAACTCCTCGCCCGGGCGAATCTCCCGGAGCGCGACCAGCCACGGCATGTGCCGCGGCGTGCCGCCATCGATGAAGCCGAGATTCGGCTCGCAGGAATGGTTCAGGAAATGGTCTACGCCCGCGTGCGACTCGTCGTTGCAGAGATAGAGATCGCGGTCCACCTGCATGGACCAGTGACGGCTCCAATCGACCCGGTCGCGGTGGAGCACGTCGCCTCGCATCTGGATGACTCGCGTGCCGGTCGTGATTTCTCGTGTCGCAAAGAGCCCCTGCCCGCCGCTCGGGGAGTGCCGAACTCCATACGAGAGATGGTCTGTCGGGCCGGTTTCGGATTGCGGGTGTGCACGCGGCATCGCGAATACTTGGCGTTCCGCGGTCCGATCGCAACCGACAGACTGATTGGATCGGAGGTTCACGAGTCCCCGCCCGACTACCCTTGGGGATGGAAATTTATCTCGACAGTGCCAGCCTCAGCGAGGTCAAGCAGGCCCACGATCTCGGCGTGCTCGACGGCGTCACGACCAATCCGACGCTCATCGCGAAGGAGGGCGTGAACTACACCAAGCGCCTCGCCGAGATCTGCGAGGTCGTGAAAGGCCCGGTCTCGGCCGAGGTCATCGCGACGGATTCGGCGGGCATGCTCAAGGAAGGCCGCGAGCACACAAAGATCGCGCCGAACATCGTCGTGAAACTCCCCAGCACGATCGACGGGCTCAAGGCGTGCAAGGTCTTCAGCGACGAGGGGATCAAGACGAACATGACGCTCTGCTTCCAGTCGCTCCAGGCGATGATGGTCGCCAAGGCTGGGGCGTTCCTCGTCAGCCCGTTTATCGGCCGCCTCGATGACGTCGGCGAGGAGGGCATGGATCTCATCCGCTCGATCCGCACGATCTATGACAACTACGGCTTCCGGACGAAGATCCTCGCGGCGTCGATCCGCCATCCGAACCACATGCTCCAGTGCGCCCTCGCCGGGGCCGATGTCGCGACGTGCCCGTTGAGTGTGATCCAGCAGTGCATGAAGCACCCGCTGACGGACATCGGACTGGAGAAGTTCCTCGCCGACTATCGCAAGGCGTTTGGATAACGGATACGGATCGGCTCTCCGTGCCGACATCGACAACTTCCATCTCGCGTCAGCCGCACTCGACGCGTGCGCACGTATATGCGTGTCTGGGGTGCCCGCACGTCCCGCGCGGGGTGTCGAATCGCTCGCCGTGGGTTACTTTTTGACCTCGAAAGAAGGCCCAACTCGCCCCACGCCGTCAAGCATCGGCATCCGGCTTGAGGCCAACGAGGTGGATCACCGTCCACGCCGCGTCGTACGCCGCTTCAAGTCGCTGGACGTGATACCCGAGCACGTCAAGGAACGATTCGATCTCTCTCGCGCGTGACTCTGCCCCGTCGCGGGTCGCCGCATCGACCTCGATGAGCAGCCCCGGGCCATGTTCTCGCAGCGTGCGCTCCGACCCACGGAGCACCGCGAGTTCGGCGCCTTCCACGTCAACCTTCATTGCGCCGACACGCCCGATCCTTCCCGCGGCGACCTCGGCATCGATCGTCGTGCACTCGACATCGATCGAGGCGTACGCATCGGGCACGCTCGCGTGGGCGTCGAGGGCCGCCCCGCCGGGATGACGCGCGAGCGTGAGCCTTGCGGTTCCCGTCGCATCGGCGACGGCTCGTCCATCCACGCGAACGAGCGACGCGACGCCATTCCAGTGGGCGTGGCGTACGACCTCACGTGCAAGGCGTGGCACGGCCTCGAACGCAACCACGCGTGTGCCTTCGCGAGCCGCAAGAAGCGCAAAGAATCCGATATTGGCGCCGACATCGAGCACGCACGCATCGCCAACGCCGCGAACAAGATCCACGAACGCGCGCTGCACGCCCACTTCGTTGCGCCCCGACGTGTAGTCGGCGCTCGCGAACCGTAATGACAGCCGCAGTCCCTTGCCAGGACCGTCCTCGACGATGATGGGACGGCGTGTTCGCCACCAGCGACGAATGCCGCTGATCGTGCCGCGGAGGCGACGGATCACGACGCGACTCCCGCGAGCGAGGTGTAGAGATCGGCCCACCACGCAGAGACGATCCGCTGGTCGAATCGGTTGCGCACGATGGCGCGGGATCGCTCGCCGAGCGCTCGACGACGGGCCCCGTCGCGCACAAGACTGACCACGGCGGTGGAGAGCGCGTTTCCATCGGCCCGTGCGACGAGTTCGCCACTGAGACCCGGTTCGATGAACTCGGTGAGCGACGGTAGCGCGAACGCGGTGACGGGAAGCCCTGCGGCCATGGCCTCGAGCGGGGCGAGCCCGAAACCCTCGCTGAGCGAGGGAAAGACCATGAGGTCGCACGCCGCGAGGATGGTGGGGACGTCGTCGCGCGGGCCCAGGAACCTGGCGTGTTCGGCAATGCCGAGCGATGACGCGTGAGACTCGAGCATCGCGCGATCGGGCCCGTCGCCGACGATCACGCCCGACGCGTCGACTCCCGCACCACGGCACGCGGCGAGCGTGTCAAGGAAGAAGTTCACGCCCTTTCCGGGCACAAGCCGCGCGATGTGGACGAGGAGCACGGATGCCGAGCCGAGGCCATGCGCCTCACGCCACGATCGTCGTGTGCCCGCGTCCATCTCGGGGAATCTCGTGAGATCAAGCCCGGGATGTCGCACGAGGCGTGACCCGACCGCCACGCGATGCGCGTCGAGCCATGGCGTCCAACTCGTGAGCGCCGAGTTCGAGACGGCGACGATCGTGCGAACGGCACGCCGTGAGAGGCACCCATCGGCCCGGTTGAACGCGCGCTTGGCGAACGAGCGTGCCGGACCCGGCGCCTCGGCATGGAGCGAGTTCACGACCGGACATCCACCGGCGGCGAGATACCCCGCGCGCCGATCCGTGCCGGTGTTGTTCGTGTGGACCACGTCAACTCCAAGCGAACGGATGAGCGATCGAAGACGAAGGATCGCACCGAGGGCTTCTGTGCCTCGAGTGACGCTCAATGGATGGACCGTGCACCCGAGATCTTCGAATCGCGACTGGAGTTCAAGATTGGTCTTCACGCTCGCGACATGATGCTCGATCACGCCGGGCGTCATGCCCGCGATGTTGCGCAGCAGGAGTTGCTGTCCGCCGCCCATCGCGAGATCGGGCATGACGTGCATGACTCTAACGGGGGCGCTCACGCGAACCCCCGTCTGGCGCGGAGCGTCGCCTTCTCGATAGAGAGTGGGAAGAACAACTCGGAGCCATCGAAGAAATGAGCAAGGAACCGCTCATCGAGAACGCCCCAGTCGGGCTCGCCGGTGATGCTCTCCATCTGCGTGCGATGCTCGGCCAAGGCGAGGCGCTTTTGTCCCAGCCCCTCTTCGACATCAACGCGAACGACCGGCGTTCGGAACAGAGCGGTCAGAACTCGCGACACGGACCATGCCAACCCCGCGCCGCCCGGACGCGGGCGCCACGCGCCGAAACTCCAGAACCAGACGGGATACTCGAGCACGGGCACGGTGATCTCGCCCGCGGCGATCATCTCGGCGATGATCACGCCGAGCGTGCGATGGTCCGCATGCCGATCGATCGGGCTTGGGGAGATGATCTCCTTTGGAGACGACTCTCGGATGAGGCCCAGGAGCGACGATCGGATCGCGTCGCGGCACGTGGCGGTCTCGCCATCTCGCACTCGAAGGTGATGGAGGCGATCGCGCGCGACACCAAGACGTGCCGCCCCGGCGAGGCTCTCCTGCTCACGCATCGCCACGAGCGCTTCGGGGGTGAGTTTCGTTGACTCGTGCGACTGCCGACCATCGGTCACGATCACGATCGTCACCACCGACCCCGCGGCCACTTTCATCGCGGCCGTGCCCCCGGCTCCGAGCACCTCGTCGTCGGGATGCGGCGCGATGATCAGGCACGAGCGAGATCGGGTCGCTGTGGTGATGTCTGTGGCGCGAGCACGAAGAAGGTGCCGCAGTCCCGTGAAACACGCCGACTCGATGGAAGTGAGCAGGGACATCGTCGGCGATGGTATCGGCTGTCGGGAGTCAACTGCTAGACCGCGACGATCCTGGGCGACAGGCCCATCGACCGGACCTGCTCGCTGATCTCGGGGACGTAGATCGGGTTCATGATCACGATGTGATCCGGGCGAACGCGCGTGAGCGCCTCGGGTCCGACGATCTCGTGTCCGGACCCGGCCATGAACTTGCCCTGGCGGAAGGTGTTGATGTCCACGACGCACGCGACTTCGTCGCGCAGGCCCAGCGTCGTCAGGAACGAGACACCCTTGCTCCCGCTACCCCACACGACGGTCTTCTCCCCCCTGGCGTGGGCCGCCCGGATCGTGTCGCTCCAATGTCTCGCGACGCGTGATGCCGTCTCGCCGAAGGTCTTCACGCCGGCACGGAGCCGCGCCATGTCGTCCTCGAGGGGCAGTCTCGGTTTGGTTTCCGTATCAGAGGGAACAGCATCGAGGATGATGTACTGGTTTGCGTACTCCACGCTGAGGTGCGTCACATCGAATCCGGCCTTGCGGAAGAGCCTGGCGAGCGAGCCGGGGCTGAAGTACGTGCAGTGCTCGTAGTACATGTCCCAGAAGGCACCCTCTTCGAGTTCGCGCAGCACCTCGGGGAGTTCGAAGAAGAGGATCGTGTCCGTGCGGTCGCCGATGGTTGCGCGGATCGAACGCATGAACTCCAGGGTGGGTTGGATGTGCTCGAGCGTGTGCCGGCAGGCGATGAAGTCCGCCTGGAGATGGGCGAACTTCGGCCCGTAAAAGTCGATGATCCACTCGATGCGATCGGCCGCAGGGCTGGTCAAGCGACTCGGGGTGTACCCCGGATCGATCCCGATGCCGCGCCCGCCCGATTCTTCGCACAGCGCGCACAGCCACTCGCCCTTGCCACAGCCGATCTCGAGCGCGACCTTGTCGCCGGCGAGGTCATATCGATCCGCGTACCGCTTTGCGAGTTCGCGGGCGAACTTGTTGAACGTCGCCGAGAAGCCCTGGCTCTCCTCGAATCGCTGTGAATATTCCGAGTTCGCGATGTCGTATCGCGTGTTGGTGATGAAGCCGCACGACTCGCAGAAGCCCAAGCGCAGGTCGCCCGTGTGATAGTCGCTCGCCTCTTTCGCCGAATCGAGCAGGATCATGCTGTGGCAGGGGATTCCGTCGACCTCATAGAAAATGGTGAGGCCCTGGTGCTCGCAGTTGGGGCAACGGGACGCCGCGTCGTGGTGGACGTCGAAGCGCGGGCCGGTGGTGTGTGTGGATCTTGGCATGATGGCTTAGACGATGACGGGGCTGGGAATCGGAACGATGAAGCGTCCGCCCTGTTTGCGATACTCGGCCTGCTGCTGCATGATCTCCTCCTTGAAGTTCCAGGGAAGGATGATGCAATAGTCGGGCTTGCGCTTCAGCAGTTCGTCCTGGTGCAGGATCGGGACGTGCACGCCGGGCATGAACTTGTTCTGCTTGAAGGGGTTCTTGTCCACGCAGAAGTCGATCTGGGTGTGATCGGCTCCGAGGAAGTTGAGCATGACCGCCCCTTTCGCCGCGGCGCCATACGCCGCAACGGTCTTGCCCTGTCGACGGATGTCGGCGATCAGGCTGCGCATCGTCTCGCGGATGCCGTGGACCCGCTGGGCGAAGCCGCGGTAGTACCCGGGCTTGTCCATGCCAAGGTCGCGCTCCTCGGCGAGGATGTTCTTGACCGAGTCCTGCAGGTTCTTCTTCTTCCCGCCGTAGTAGCGGAGCGAACCGCCGTGGGTCGGGATGCGTTCGACGTGGTTGAGATACAGCCCATTCTTTTCGAACATGTAGGTGACGCTGGTGGCGGAGTAGTAGCAGAGGTGCTCGTGATAGATCGTGTCGAACTCGCACTTCTCGATGAAGTCTCGGAGGTACGGGTTCTCGACCGAGGTCGTGCCGTCGTCCTTGAGGAGCATGCCCATGCCCTTGACGAAGCCGTTGGTGTCGGCGACGTGGGCCATGACATTATTTCCAATGACGACGTCAGCGCGTTTCCCCTGGTCTACGAGTTTCTGCGCGAGGTCCACGCCGAAGAACGCGCACATCGTGGGCACGCCGATCTTCTCGGCGGCCTTGCACGGCTCGGGCGCGGGATCGATCCCAAGGGCCGGAACACCCGCCTCGACGAAGTTCTTGAGCATGTACCCGTCGTTGCTCGCCAGTTCGACGACGAGGCTGCTCGTGTTCAGCCCGCGCGACTGGATCAGGTGCTTCGCGTGGTTCTTGCAGTGGGCGAGCCACGCGTCCATGAATGAGGAGAAGTACGGATAATCGGCACCGAAAATGATCGAGGGGTCCACGGTCTCGGTGATCTGGACGAGTTTGCTCTCCGGTGCGAAGATGAGTTCGAGGGGCCACATCGGCTCCTTCACCTCGCCCGAGCGGATTTTGTCGAGTTGTTCCCTCGTGAGCAGCGCGTTGATGTGCGGCATCATGCCCAGATCAACGACCGGCTCGACGCCGACCTCGCCGCTGATGCGGCAGCGGACGCGCTTGCATTTCTCGACGAACGCGGGAGAGAATACGGAGGCGGTATCGGCGGCCATGGTGATCCTTGGTACAGGTGATTCGGTGGTGTGGGGTGGATTGAGATTCGAGTAGACACAGGCGGGACGCCTGTGCCACGAGGGCGAGCAGAGACTATCGGGTGAATCGGAACGACTCGTCGAGTTGCCCCTCCTTCAGGAGTGCCTTGAGTTGCCCGATCCGCTTGTAACGATCCCCCTCGAACTCGTCGAGGGTCACGCCGACGTCCTTGAAACTGTCGTACAACTCTTTCGCGGCGGCCTTGGCCGTCCACTTGGGCGCCCACTGCGGGAACGTGCTCGTGAACTTGTCGCAGTTCGCGCGATAGTTCCGCTTATCGGGCGAGCCGCCCTCGGCGAACGACACCTCGGAGTTCGGCACGGTCGCGTGCACGATCTCCGCGATCTCGCGGACGCGATAGTTCTCCTTGGTCGCGCCCACGTTGAAGGCCTGGTTGTGGACGACCTCCTTGGGCGCCTCGAGCGTCGCGACGAACGCGCGCGAGATGTCCTCGATGTGCACGATCGGTCGCCAGGGTGTGCCGTCGCTCTTGATGTGCACCTTGCCCGTCGTGTAGGCCCAGGCCGTGAGGTTGTTCAGCACAAGGTCGAAGCGGATGCGGCAGGAGACGCCGTACGCCGTCGCGTTGCGGAGGAAGACGGGCGTGAACGAGTCCGTCGCGAGTTTCGAGACGGCCTGCTCGGTTAGCACCTTCGACTCGCCATAGGGTGTCACCGGGTTGAAGGCCGACGACTCATCGACCGGCGCATCGCCCGCGGCCCCATAGTTGGAGCACGACGACGAGAAGATGAACCGCGAGACCCCGGCCTTGCGCGCGAGTTCCGCGAGACGGGCCGACGCGTGGTAGTTGATGTCATACGTGAGCGACGGGTTGAAATCGCCCAGCGGATCGTTCGAGAGTCCCGCGAGATGGAGGATCGCGTCGAAGCCCTCGACGTCCTTCAACTCCGAATCGCGGATGTCCTTCTGGATGTTGGGAACCTGGGGAAGCCGGCTCGCCGGGCCATAGGTCGAACGCCGGTAGAGATCGCTGTCATAGCCGACGACCTGGTGCCCACGCGATTGGAGCAGTGGGACGAGCACGACGCCGATGTATCCGAGATGACCCGTAACCAGAACCTTCATGAGAACCCCCAAGTCGAACGGAACATGAATGGTGAATCGAGAGTGGTGCGATGAGAGTTGTGTGCGGTCTCCTTATGCCCACGTCTTCCACGGCGGATTGCCCGCATCCCAGAGATCCTGCAGGAGTTTCTTGTCGCGGAGCGTGTCCATGCACTGCCAGAATCCGGTGTGCTTGTAGGCCATCATCTGCCCGTCGCGCGTGAGGCCCTCCATCGGCTCCTTCTCCCACTGCGTCGTGTCGCCCTCGATGTAATCGAAGATCTGCGGCTCGAGCACGAAGAACGCCCCGTTGATCCATCCCTCGGCGGTCTGCGGCTTTTCGGAGAAGCTCGCCACGCGATCGCCATCGAACTCGATGTGCCCGAAGCGAGCGGTGGGGCGGACGGTCGTGACCGTGGCGAGTTTGCCATGCGACTTGTGGAAGGCGAGCAGTTTGTCCAGATCGACGTCGGCGACGCCGTCGCCCCAGGTGAGCATGAAGGTGTTGTTGCCGATGTAGGGCTTGAGCCGCTTGATGCGCCCGCCCGTGAGCGTGGGGAGGCCGGTGTCGATGAGGTCGAGGTTCCAGTCGGGGACCTGCGCGTCATACTGCTCGACCTTGCCCGTGCGCAGGCTGATCCGCATGGAACCGGCGAGCGAGGCGAAGTCGGTGAAGTACTTCTTGATGTAATCGCCCTTGTACCCCAGCGCGATCGCGAAATCTTTGTGTCCGTACCGGGCGTAGTGCATCAGGATGTGCCAGAGGATCGGCTTCCCGCCGATCTCGACCATCGGCTTGGGTTTGATCTCGGTCTCCTCGGCGAGGCGTGAGCCGACTCCACCGGCAAGAATGGCAACCTTCATGAAGCGGTCTCCTGCGCGCCCATGTGCGACGAGGGCGGCGTGGGCATGGGACGTGGACCAAACAATCGTCGCTGGACTCGTCGAGAGATCCGACCCGTGAGATACGTCACGCAGCGGACACGCTCGAACAGCGGAGCATCGCAGCGGGCGAGCGTCCCGGCGATGTGCAACGCCGTGCGGCACGCGGTCCCGATCCCGCCCGCCTTGGCGCGAGGATCGAACCACCGCAGAAGATCGGACGCCGAGTTCTTCTCGAACGCCGCCGCGAACTGTCCCTCATGGAACCGCACCGAGAAGAGGTACTCGGGGACCACCACGAGAGTGCCGCCCAGCAGCAACTCCGCGAGAAAATACCGGTCCGAACCGACGAAACTCGCGATGAGCGGCGTGCGAGCGGCGGCGTCGCGACGCATCACCCCCCACACGATCGTCGGATACGCCATCTCCATCGCCGCACGGAACCGCTCCGAGGGACGATCCGACGGCACCCGAGACTCGTATCCATCTCGAGAACGCACCTCGCCGGTGTCATCGATCGAGTTCGTGTTCGTGTGCGCGAGCACGGCCTTGGGATTCTCGCCCAGGGCCTTCACGCACGCCTCGAGGAACGTCGGCGCGAACTCGTCATCGTGCGCGCACCACTTGAACAGCGTCCCCGACGTTTGCTTGAACGCGAAGTTGAAGTTCGGTGCCGCCCCGATGTTCTCGCCGTGCCGGTGGTAGAGGATGCGTGAATCACCAGCCGCGGCCTCGCGCCCGATCGACTCCGTCGCGTCCGTTGAGGCGTTGTCGCTGATGAGTAGCGTCCAGTCGGCGTGCGTCTGCGACCGGATGCACTCCAGCGCGCGAGGCATGAACCGCGCGCCGTTGTACACCGGCATCGCAAGCGAGACATGCGTCGAGTTGGACGAACCCCCGGGCATCCGCACCTTTCTGAAGCTTCCCCGTTCGTGTACGGCTTCCGAGCACGAAACGTTCGTGCGATGTTCGGGGTTTCACCCACACCCGTAACCCCGGAAGGATACCGCAGAAGGATCGGCCCCCCAAGCCCATTCCTTCAACCCGGGGATTGACCCATCCATTATTTTCGGGCTTGCTGGAAGTCCTGGGCGGCAATGTCGGCAATGGTGGCACCGATCGCAAGCGACGCCGTCGCCGCGGGAGAGGGCGCATTGAGGACATGCACCATACCGTTTCCACGAAGAATCCGAAAATCATCGACCAGCCCACCATCGGGCTCGACGGCCTGGGCACGAACGCCGGCCCGTCCGGGCGTGATGTCGTCCAACTCAAGGTCCGGTATTAACTTCCGAAGCGCCTCGAGGAACAACTGCTTGCTGAGCGACCGCCGGGCCTCCATCATGCCCGTGCGCCAGTGCTTGTTGATCAACTTCCAGAACCCGGGGAATCGAGCCATGTCGGCGAGGTCGCGCCACGACGACGTCTCCCAGTCATATCCCTCGCGCGCCAACGCGAGCACCGCATTCGGCCCGGCCTCCACCGTTCCATCCACCGCCCGCGTGAAGTGCACACCGAGAAACGGAAACGCCGGATCGGGGACCGGATAAATCAGGTCTTTCACAAGCGCTCGAGCGTGGGTGAGCAGATCGTAATACTCGCCACGGAACGGCACGATCCGGACGTTCGGTTCTACGCCGAAGATCCTTGCAACGCGATCGCACTGGAGTCCCGCGCAGTTGACGATCGATGACGCGCGAATCGGACCGGCCGAGGTCTCGAGCGTGAACTCTCCTGGTTCGACGGCCGCGCTCACCAGCCGCGCGTTCGTCCGCACGCTCCCCTGTGAGGCGTTGATGAGTTGTGCGAGTTGCCTCGCGACCGACGGATACGACACGATCCCCGTCTCCTCGACGATGAGTCCCGCGACGCACGAGACCTTCGGCTCTCGCTCGCGGATCTCCTCTCGTGACACCCGCCGGATCGAGGTCAACCCGTTGGCGCGTCCGCGGCGTTCGAGCTCGTCGAGCCTCGGGATTTCCTCGGGCGTCGTCGCCACCACAACCTTGCCGCAGCGCTCGTGGAGGATGCCATGACGCTCGCAGAACTCGTACATCGCGTCCCGTCCCGAGGCGCAGAGCCGCGCCTTGAGCGAGCCGGGTTTGTAGTACAGCCCCGAGTGGATCACGCCCGAGTTCCGCCCCGTCTGGTGCGTGGCGAGTTCCCCCTCGGCCTCGATGACCGCGACCGTCGCCGACGAGAGCGACTGGAGCCTGTGGGCCGTCGCCAGTCCCACGATCCCGCCGCCGATCACGACTGTGTCGAAGTGTTCCATGAGTGGTCTCGTGCTAGGCCCGCGCGCGTGCGATGAATGAGTGGAATGTCGTGCCCGTGTCCAACCCCCATTCCCAGTTCGACGCGAGCCCGATGCGGTGGACACGCAGCGGTCCACGTCTCGGATACACATCGGTCATACGCCTCCAGAGGACCGGCTCATCGTTGAGCGTGATGAAGATCAACTCGCCCTGAATGGTGACGTCGAGCGCGAAGCGTCGTCCCCAGGAGACCCGATCGCCCACGTTGGTCCACACGGCCGAGTAGATGTCATCGAATCCATCAACCACAAAGAACGTCGAGATCGAGGCGCCCTCATACCCGTCGTTCAGCCAGAGGTTCACGATGATCGCGTTCCTCGCGTCCTGCTCGAAGACGACGCCCGAGCGACCGTCAGGAAGAGCACACGACAGAACNNGACGCCCGAGCGACCGTCGTGTCCCTCGCCACGCGTCGATCCCGGCGGCGTCATCTCCACGCGCAAGGCCGCGTACGACGGATCGCGCCAGGGAAGCGTGTAGAGCGTGCGATCGGGACACGGACCGCCGACAGATCCGCGCACGCGAGCGCCGCCACCCGCGATCCGTTCGATGACGCCGCCGCCCAGCGTGCGCTGCCAGGTCCCGAGCGTGTTGGAGAGCGTGTCGAGCGAGCCCGCCGACTTGCCGGCGTCGGGAAACGTCTCGTGCAAAACCACTCGTGAACCCGCGGGCAACTCGAACCGAGCGAGGGGCTCGATCGAGTTGACGGTAGTCATCGTGGTCGTCGTGCCGGTGGTGATGCCGGCGGTTGTTCCGGAGTTCGAGATCGTGTCCGGCGAAGAGATCGGCGTCACAGAACGAGGCAGGACCTCGATCTCGAGTCCATCGGCCGAGGCCGAGTGTGAGCGGGCCTCGAGCGTTATGCCGTCGCCTGCCACGACGCGGACCAGCGTTGCCGCGTCGGACGCGGCAGCGTCATCGGTCAGCCGGATCTGATCGTTGGCAAACCCGCCCATCACGGGCACGCCATCGATGCTCGCGCCAACGAGCGAGCCATCGTCCACGATCACGAGTCGCGATCCACTAGCCAGCCGCAACGTGAGAGAGTCCTCGCGGAGTGTGGTCGCGTGACCATTCTCATGGCGTATCCACGCGACACTCGCAGGCCCCAGTCGCAGTTCCAGCGTCCCCGCGCGGATGAAGACGGAAAGTGTGCTGATCGTTCGCCACATGCGAACGAGGACCAGCCCGGCTTCGAAGTCGCTGGCTCCTGCCTGACCTCGCGAGTTGGGCATCGCGCCGATCTCACGCACGCGGGTATCCACCGAGAATCCGATCTCGCCGAGCACCGCCTGCTGCAACTCCAGCGTCGCGCGATCGTCCAACCACCTCGGACGATCGACGACCGCGATCGGCAGGAGGCCCGGGCCGGGCCCGTGCGATCGCGCCCCGGGCACGCCACCAAAGAGCACGATCGCGTCACGCTTGCGCAGCACAATCGCGACATGGAACGGCACATTCTGCACGCCGCGAAGCAGCCGGGTTCGCGTCGCACCGATCGCGTGCAACTCGCCGCAGTCGTGCGAGGCCGCGTGCATCACCAGCCCAAGAAAGTCGGCCTCGGGCGTCACGCGTGTCGAATCGAGGCGTCGGATGCCGAACGACAGGTTGTCCTTGATCACGGGATCAGGCGGAGCGAATCGCGCCCGCGCCCAGCACCACAACCGTCGCACGAACGACTCGCGGGAATGGTGGAAGAGCCAGAACAGCACATGCCGGGCGTGCGGCGTGCTCCCGCTCCCCTTCGTGAAGCGATACACCTGCCGGGCGAGGTTCTTGAGCCGGTACGACTGCGACGTGTTGTGCCCGTTGAGGATCGACGCATACACGACTGTGCCGGGTGTCGAGCGTGTGTCAGAATATCGAACGCGAACCCGCCCGAATCCCGGCTTCGCGAGCGTGCGGATCCGAAGTTCGCCGTGGTCGATCGACACCACGCCCTCGGCATCGAGAATCGACCGTCGCGGACACGGCGTCCCGAAGCGATCCACGAAGGACTGGTCCACGGGCTCCGCGGGCGCGTCGCTCACGCGAGCACAACCTCCGGCGAGAGCCCGTGCGACGCGAGGTCACGACGGATCTCCGCCTCGTACACTGGATTGACCACCACGACGACGTCGGGCATGACATCCGTCAGGCCGCCCGGCGACAGGATCGGTTGCCCCGTCCCCGCGATGAAGTGTCCGTGCTTGCGAGGGTTCAGATCCACCACGCCGACCGCGGCCTGATCGGCGTCCGCGAGATTCAGCAGCATAACACCCTTCGTCCCCGCGCCCCACAGCACGACGCGCTTGCCGGCCTTTGCCCATCCGTCGAATCGCGACCGCCACAGCGAGATCTTCTCCCGGCATGCCGAGCCAAACTGGTGCGCCATCGCCTCGTTCGATTCGTCCTCGGGCGTTCGAGACTCGATCGCGGCAGGAACGTTCGCGGGAGCCAGATGCGCGCGCAAGGCCAGGAACTGTCCCGAATACACCTCGTCGGTCCGGTCCACCCGGAACCCCGCACGCTGGAACGCGCGCGCCATCGCCCGTGGCGTGAAGTAGTTGCAGTGCTCGTAGATCAGATCCCAGATCGCCAACTCGCGGAGCATGTACGCCGCGTTGGGCACCTCGAAGAAGAGCAAGGCGTCCTCGGGGCGTGTCGCGCGCGAGACGCTGTCCCGCACGCCCCTGAGCCAGGTCCTCGGCGTGTCGATGTGCTCGAGCACGTGCCGGCAGCAGACGACGTCGATCCGCTGACCCGCGGCCGTCGCGGGCGTGAAGAGCTCACGCCGAACCGAGACTCGATCCGGATTGGGGATGGTCGCGCGCACCGGATCGAACGCCGGGTCATAGCCGATGCCCGTGTTCTCACCCTTCTCGCACAGCGCGCTCAGGAATGACGCGTCGCCGCAGCCGAGTTCGACGATGTGCTTGCCGCGTACGCCGTCGCGATCGACGAGTTCGTCGATCAGGCGGGCCTGGTACTCGCGGAAGACGCCGGAGAAGTGAAGCGCGTTCTCGTAGGTTCCCGAGTATTCGACCTGGATGGGATCGAAGGCGGCGTTGAAGAGGTGCCCGCAGTCGCGGCACATCACCAGGCGGATGTCGTGGCGCGGGAACGCGCGCGCGTCCTCGACCGACGCGCAGAGCACGTTGCAGAACACCGGCACGCCCTCGAGGCAGAGAACGTCGAAGAGATGGCTCGAATCACAGCAGGTGCAACGCACGACGATGGCTCCCGGTCTCGGTCTTCAGTCGCTGGTCCCGACCCACGATTATCGGCTGGAGACCCCGGCGATCTTGGCGAGACTTGGTCGACTTGGCGTGAAATTGCGTGGCGTTCGATCCGTGGCCGAGGCGTGTGCCGTGCGATCATGCCGAGCCGATGCGATCGATCCCGCCCATGTACGGGCGGAGCGCCTCGGGAATGCGGACGCTCCCGTCCTGCTGCTGGTGCATCTCGAGGATCGGGATGAGCACGCGCGGGCTGGCGAGGACGGTGTTGTTGAGGGAGTGGCAGAAGGTCGTCTCGCCCGCGCCCTGCTCGCCGCCCATGCGATAGCGCATGTTCAGTCGGCGGCACTGGAAGTCGTAGAGTCGCGAGGCCGAGTGGGTCTCGCCGAAGTCGCCGGTGGGAGAGCCGTTCTTCGCCTCGCCACGCCCGGGCATCCAGCACTCGATGTCCACCATGTCGGCGTTCTTGACGCCCAGGTCGCCCGTGCAGCATTGCAGCAGGCGATACGGGAGTTCCAGGCTCTGGAGCAGGACCTCGACGAAGGCGATCATCTGCTTGTGCCAGCGGCGGGACTCTTCCTCGCTTGCGCGACAGATCACGACCTGCTCCACCTTGTCGAACTGGTGGATGCGATAGAGCCCGGCGGTGTCCTTGCCCGCGGCCCCGGCCTCGCGACGGAAGCAGGGCGAGACGGTGACGTATTTCAACGGCAGGTGCGCCTCGTCGAGGATCTCGCCCATGTGCAGGCCCATCAGCCCGACCTCGCCGGTGCCCGCAAGGAAGAGGTCGTACCCGCCGCCACGCTTGGATTCCTCGATCTGGTACGCCTGCTCGCGGCCCGCGGGGAAGAAGCCCGTGCCGACCATGGTCTCCTCGCGGGTGAGGCTGGGGACGGACATCGGCGTGAAGCCGTGCTTGCCGACCATGAAATCGAAGGCGTATCGCAGGGCGGCCTGGTGCAGGCGGAAGCCCGCGCCCTTGAGGACGTAACTCCGCGAGCCCGCGATCTTCACGCCACGCTCAAAGTCGCAGAGGTTGAGGTCACGGAGCAGTTCGATGTGCGACTTGGGCTTGAAGCCCTTGTTGGTCTCGAAGGACTTCGTGGTGTCGAAGCCGTTGGGATGGGCGTGGCTCTTGGGCGCGTTCCATCGTTTCACTTCGACGTTGTCCTCGGCGCCCTTGCCCAGAGGAACATCCGGATCGGGGGGAAGGGGAACCGAGAGGAGCAGATCGTGGATGTCGGAGGAGAGTGCGGCCTCCTTCTGTTCGAGTTCCTGGATCGCGGCCTTGAACTGCGCCGGCTTCTGCTTGAGCTCCTCGAGTTCGCGTTCGATCGCCGCGCGAGCGTCGCCGTGCGTGCCCTTGAGTTGTCCCTGGAGTTTGCCGATCGCCGGCCCGGCCTCTCTGGAGATCCGATTCTGCTCGGCCCGGAGTTTCTCTCGCTCCAGCGTGATGGCCCTTCGCTGCTCGTCGAGCGAGACGAGGCGTTCGATGTCCACATGGACGCCCTTGGCCTTGGCGCCGAGCGCGAAGCGGGCGGGATTCTCGCGGAGTTGCTTCAGGTCGATCATGGCGGTGAGTTTAGTGCCCGAGGTGTTCGGTCAACGTCAAGGTTCGGTCGTTGCCGGGGTTCACCCTTGAGGTCCATGGAGAGAGTCCGGCGTGGCGATGATATTCGGAGAATGTGAGGGTAACGGTCCTGCCGTGTGTGAACTCGGACGTGAAAACACCCTTTTCTGTGCAGAACCAATGCTGTAGAGTGGGCGAACAGTTTTGGAATCTCGAGTTCGTATTCGGAAGGGGTCTCATGATCATGAATTCTGGAATGGACGCGCTCCCGGCGCGAGGGGTTCTGTCTTTGCGCGTCGGGCTGCTCTCGGCCATGGCGATGTCTATGGCGGCGGTGCCCGCGATGGGACAGATTGCGCGGCGGGGCGTGCCGACGTTCATCACGAACCAGCACAAGGAAATCTCGACGGTCTACGCGACGCAGGAGAAGATCGAGATCAACGTCGAGGATCGCTGGCGTCCGATGTGTGGCACGCCGGCGGGGACGCTCACCGAGGACGATCTCCGGAAGATTGCGATCGACCACGAGCGACAGATGGCTGATTCTGCGAACATCATCGTCGTCGACAACACGATCGGCGGCATCCCCCGGGGAGGGATTTCCTCGCGTGCCGCGGGGCTCAATGTGATCTTCAACATCAACGCCTCGGGCGCGCCCTCCGGTGCGGCCGCCGCGTTTGCCACGGCCGAGGCGTACATCGAGAGCCAGTGGTCCGACCCGATCTCCATCACCGTGAGCGTCTCGTGGGCGAACCTGGGCGGGAGCGTCATCGGCGCCACCGGTTCCAACTACGTCAACAACGTCTCCTACACGAACTCACGCAACGGACTAGTGAATGGCATGGACGGGAATGACACCATCCAGTCGTTCCTCCCCACGGGCTCGTCTGTCCCCGTGCGATACAACGCGACCAGCGCGACCGTCACCAACTCGACCGGCGTCGACTGGACGCGCGCAAACTATCGCGCCACCATCGGCTCGGTCACCAACAACGACGCGAGCATGCAGTACAACAGCGCGTTCTCCTTCGATTTTGATCCCTCGAACGGCGTGGGTGGCTCGCTCCTCTCGCTCGTGGACACCATCGTCCACGAGGTCGGACACGCCCAGGGGTTCACGTCGGCGGCGGACAGCAGCAGCCCCTCCCGGCCCGAGGCCCTCGACCTCTATCGCTTCGCCCGCACGGACCGCTCGGGGATTGGCGACACGAATCCCGACACCACGGCCGAGTTCCAGACCGTGGCCCGTGAAGTCGATCTGAACAACCCCACCAACGACGACGTCAACAGCGACATCATCTCCGCCGAGTATCGCATGTCCGATGGCAGCCCCAACCAGGCGAGCCATTTCTACCAGCAGAGTTTCAACCCCTCCAGCGCCATCGGGATCATGCAGCCGATCCTCTCCAACGGCGTGACGTTCTATCCCAACTTCTACAAGGCCGCTGACAAGAACATGCTCGACGCCATCGGGTGGGACGACGCGGGTGCGGCGTGCAACGAGCCCACGATCTCCACCCAGCCCATCGGCGGGACGGGATGCACGGGCACGTCGTTCGGCTTCACGGTCGGCGCGTCCGGCACCGGGACCCTCACCTATCAGTGGCGTCGCAACGGCGTGGATATCTCCGGCGCCACCGGCACGACCTACACCATCGCCTCCATCGTCCCCACGTCCGGTGCGTTCTATGACTGCGTCGTCACCAACGACTGCGGCTCCACCACCAGCAGCCCGGCGCAACTCATCGTGGTCCCCTCGGCCCAGGTCGTCACGCAACCCCAGCCGGTCCTGACCTGCCTCGGATCCCCGGCCACGTTCTCTATCACCTGGGACGGCGATTCGCCCACGTTCCAATGGCGCCGCAACGGCGTCGCGATCTCCGGCGCCACCAGCGATTCCTACACCATCGCCTCCGTCGTTCCTTCATCCGCGGCTTTTTATGACTGCGTCCTCACCGACACCTGCGGCGACGTCACCAGC
>JRYD01000523.1_pt1 | contig 50011 bp, 36 predicted proteins | sample 235311 | NCBI WGS metagenome assembly JRYD01 (sample SAMN03074213, study PRJNA261472) | activated sludge metagenome | biome: Common Effluent Treatment Plant; feature: Wastewater; material: Activated sludge; isolation source: activated biomass in a lab-scale reactor treating industrial wastewater at... | reverse complement strand
CCGCGCGGGCGTGCTCGAGGTGCTGCGGGCCTCGCGCCCGGTGTTTTCCGGCGTCATCACCCGCGGCGGCTCGGGCCACATCCCGCGTGCCCGGGTGATCGAGGCGGCCATCCTCAAGCATGCGGGCTTCGCCGCGCTCGCCGAGAAGGCCCTCGGCCCGGCGTGCATGGAGGCCGCTGACGACCTTCGCGTGGCCCACACGCTCGACCTGTGTCGGGCGGCCCTGCAGCACGAAGGGATCGACGCCCCCGCCGACCGCGAGGGCATGGTGCGCGCGTCGCTGACGACGCACACGCTCACCGAAGCCCTCGGCTCGGCGGTGAACAAGGTCCTTCTCGATGGCTACCGCGACAGCCCATCCACTTGGCGGTCATTCGCGGGCGTGCGGAGCGTGCCGGACTTCAAGACCGCGACGGCGATCCGCCCATCGTTCACCGGCTCGCTCCAACAGATTCCGCCCGGCGGCGAGTTCAAGCACGGCGGTGCCGACGAGGCGACGACCCAGTACAAGGTCGACACCTACGGCAAGATGTTCTCCATCGACCGCCGCGACCTCATCAATGATGACCTGTCGCTCTTCGACTCGGTTGGCCGCGTCATGGGCCAGGCCGCGATGCGGAAGTTGTCTGACCTCGTCTACGACACGCTGTTGGCCAACAGCGGGAACTTCTTCGCTGCGGGCAACGGCAACTACATCACCGGTGCGGACACCAACCTCAGCCCCGACTCTTTGGGGCGGGCCATCGCGGCGATGATCACGCAGCGCGACGCCGAGGGCAACGACCTGGACCTCCGGCCCGTCGTCCTGGTTGTTCCGCCGGAGTTGCAGACGGTGGGCCGCGCGGTGCTCGAGTCCGAGTACATCACCACGCAGCCCGGGCAGCCTACCGGCAACAGCCTGCGGAAGGCGGTGAGCCTCGAGGTCGAGCCGCGCCTGAGCAATACGAAGAAGTACGGCAACAAGGCCTCGACGAAACACTGGTACCTCTTCGCGGCACCCGCGGCGAGCCCGATCATCGTCGGGTTCCTCAACGGCCAGCAGACGCCGACGGTCGAGTTCTTCGGGCTCGACCAGACGGTGAACAAGTTGGCGGTGTCGTGGCGCGTCTACTTCGACTTCGGCGCGGCCCTGTGCGACCCGCGGGCGGCGGTGCGGAGCAAGGGCGAGGCGTAAACGGACGGCGCTGGTGCGGCCGGGGGCGGTTGCGGGCTGCCCCCGGCCTTTCTCACACACCGATCACGGATGACGCACGCCGCGCCGATCGCGGCGGTGCGATGGGTGCGCACTCATGGACGAGCTCAAGAACGCGACCGGAGGTCAGGACACCATGCACCCGCTGCTCACCTATCGCGAGGCGGCGACAGTGCTGGGCGTCACGCCGCGAACGGTCTGGACGCTCGTGCAGGCCGGGACGCTGCCCGCGGTGCGTTTCGGACGCAGCGTGAGGATCGACCCCACGGACCTGCGCCGGTTCATCGATCGCGCGAAGGGTGCGACGCAGGGGGTGGGACATGGGTGATTCCATCACTGCCGTGCTGGATGCTCTCACACGGGCGGGCTGCATGCCCAAGCGGCATGGCGAATCGTGGTCGGCCCGTTGCCCGACGCATGACGACCGCGAACCGTCGCTGTCGATCGGCATCGGCAAGGACGCTCGTGTCCTTCTGCATTGTCACGCAGGGTGCCAGGTGGAGGCAATCGTCGGCGCGCTCGGCCTGGTGATGATGGACCTCATGCCCATGCCGGTGGCCGAGGCGAGGAGACTGTCCGCTCCGCAGAAGAACGCGAGCGATGCGACCTTTGCCACCTCCGACGAAGCGATCGCGGTGCTTGAGCGGAAGCACGGGCCGTGCGCTGCACGCTGGACCTACACCGACGCCCAGGGTGTTTCCGTTGGAGAGGTGCTCCGCTGGAATCCGCCCGCGGGTGGCAAGATCGTGCGCCCGATCAGTCGGCGCGGTGATGGCTGGGTGATCGCCGCGATGCCCGACCTGCGGCCGCTGCTGAACCCGCCGGAGTTGTTGCGGCTGCCGGAAGGGGCGTGGGTCTACATCGTCGAGGGCGAAACGTGCGTGGACGCGGCCCGGGCCATCGGCCTCGTCGCCACAACCAGCGCTGGTGGTAGCAAGGCTGCGGGCAAGTCCGACTGGTCCGTCATGAAGGGCAAGGTCGCGGTGATCCTCCCCGACCATGACGCCGCGGGCGATGCCTACGCCGAAGAGGTTGCACAACTCTGCCAAGCCGCGGGCGCTCAGGAAGTCCGCGTCGCGCGGCTCGCCGACCATTGGCCTGCGCTTCCACCCGGCGGCGATCTCGTCGATGTGCTGGCGATGGAAGGCGGCGATGCCGAGGCGGTGCACGCGAAGATCGACGACTTGGCCGTAGCGACAGAGCCGGTCGCACCGACGGCACCTGAGCACGACAAGCCGGACGAGCGCCCCGCGCTCGATCTCACGGCGCTCTTTCCCGCCGCCACCGCTGACATCCGAGACTACTTCGCCGACCTGGCCCGCTCGACGCAGACGCCGCCGGACATGGCCTCGCTGCTGGGCTTGGCGGTCGCGTCGGCGTGCATCTGCAACGTCGCTTGCGTCCGCGGGCACGGCGATCACATCGAGCCCGCCCCGCTGTGGGCGCTGGTGCTCTCCGAACCGGGCACGCGCAAGTCGGCGGTGCTGGCGGAACTGTTGCGGCCGATCCTGAAATGGGAGGTAGACAAGGGCCGGGAGATGCGGCCCGTCATCGCCGCGGCTGCCCAGCGGCACCGCATCACCGAGCGACGCATCCGCTCGATCGAAGACCAGGCGGGCAAGGTGGCCGACCCGTTCAAGCGGGCGGTCGTCGAAGGTGAGGCGATCCGGCTCGCCCAGGAGATGGAGGCGACGCCCGTTCCGACCGCGCCGGCGCTGCTGGCCAGCGAGCCCACGCCGGAAGCGCTCGTGCGACAGATGAAGGACAACCACGGCCGTGCGCTGCTCGCCAGCGCCGAGGGTGACGCGCTGGACATCGTGCAGGGCCGGTACTCGGGCGTGCGAAACTACGGCGCGATGCTCAAAGGTCATGCGGGCGATCCGATCCGCGCACAGCGGGTCGGTCGTCCCTCCGACGTGATCGACCGCCCGGCGCTGGCCGTGGCGCTGTGCGTGCAGCGGGCGGCGGTCGAAGCGGTGTGGTGCGACCCGCAAGCCGAGGGGCGCGGCCTCCTGGCTCGATTCGCCGTCATCGCCCCGCCTGACCTCGTCGGCATGCGTGACGTGCGCCCCGAGCCGGTGCGTGCATCCGCTCGCGAGGCCTGGCAGGCCGCGCTCGCCCGCCTGCTGTCATTCGAGCCAAGCGACGATCCCGACACCGGCCCCGCCGTCATCGCGCTCTCACCGGAGGCCGACGCCATCTACCACGCGTTCCAACTCCGCACCGAGGCCGCCCTGGGCTTCGGCGATCTGGCTGAGCGACGCGCGTGGGGCGGCAAACTTTGCGGCCTCTCCCTCCGCATCGCGCTCACCCTGCATGCGCTGACGACTTGGGGCCGCTGCGGTACGCCAAGCGAAGCGACGCGCATCGATGCGCCGACGATGGCCGCCGCCATCGCGTGGGCCGACTATCTCGCCGCGTCGGAGCGCCATGCGCGGCTCAGCATCACCGAACCCGCGGAGCAGCGCGCTGTGCGGCGGCACATCGACCTCATCGCACGCCACAACGGATCGGTCAGCATGCGCGACTGGCAACGCCTCCGCTCGCTGGCGCGGGCGACGGATGCCGAAGCGGAACTCGACGCCTTGGCGAAGGCCGGGCATGGCGACTGGTCGTGGTCCGCACCTGGCCCGCGCGGCGGGCGGCCGTCGCGGCGCTTCGTTCTGCGGGGCCACGTCCCCGCCTCCGACACATCCCCGCCCACGGCGGCCCCAAACGCCACGGGTGGCCAGCAGGCCGGGGTTCCGTCGGTTTCGTCGGCGTCAGGCGGCACAGCCCCGCCGCACGGCGCGTGATTCCGCCCACATTCCGCCCGAATCCCCCAGTTCCGCTTGACACTCGGCCCGTCCGAGCCTGACTGGCGACACGGAGGTCCGCCCGATGGCGAGCATCACGACCCGCAAGAACGGCAGCCGGTTCATCACCTTCCACGACGCCGCGGGCAACCCGCGGCACATCACGCTCGGTCAGGTCGCCAAGCGCTACGCCGATGCGTTCAAGGTCCGCGTCGAGGACCTCGCCGCGGCCGCGCTGCACGGGCACTCGCCCACCGACGATACCTCGCGCTGGCTCTCGTCGCTCGAGGATCGCCTGTACGCCAAACTCGCCGCGGTCGGCCTCGTGCCCGAGCGGCAGATCGCCACCATCGGCACGCTGGTCGAGCGGTACATCGCGGAGCGGAAGGACGACCTCAAGCCCGAGAGCACCCGCAAACTCCGGCAGACGGAGACGAAACTGCTCGCGTTCTTCGACAACGACAAGTCGCTGCGGAAGATCACCGCCGAGGACGCGACCGCATGGCGGCGGTCGCTCAAGGACCTGGGCCTGTCGGAGGCGGCCGTCCGGACGCACTGCGGCAACGTGAAGACCATGCTCGGCGAGGCGATGCGCCGAAAGGTCATCGACGCCAACCCGTTTGACACGCTCATGAGCGGGCCGACGCCGAGCAAGTACACGCGGTACATCACGCCCGACGAGATCCAGCGGGTCATCGACGCCTGCCCCGATGCGGAATGGCGGTTGCTCTTCGGCCTCGCCCGCTACGCCGGGCTGCGCATCCCCAGCGAGTCGCACCGCCTCACCTGGGTCGATGTGGACTTCGAGCGGGCACGCCTGACGGTTCACAGCCCAAAGACGGAACGCTGGGAAGGCCACGACCAGCGGGTAGTCCCGATCACGCCGAGGTTAATGACGCTGCTGCGGGACCGCTTCGAGACGATGCCCGACGGCGAGACGCCGCTGGTCAACATCGGCGGCAAGGGGGCCGTCATCCGGCGCGTGCGTCGCATCTGGGCCAAGGCCAGCGTCGAGCCGTGGGCGCGGTTGTGGCAAACGCTGCGATCGTCGTGCGAGAAGGAATGGGCGATGACGTTCCCGCAGTTCGCCGTGAGCCGGTGGATCGGGCACAGCATCACCATCAGCGGGAAGCACTACGCCAACGCCGTGCCGGATGAACTCTTCGAGCGGGCGGCCAAGACGACTGCGGCCTGCGCGCAGCGCCAGGCGCAGCGGAAGGCGTCGGATGGGGCCGGAAACGAGCGGAAACAGGGAAATGGCGCGGAGGGGGCCGAAGCGCGGATCTCCGCAGATTTCCGGGACTTGCGGCTGGTTTCCGCAAGTCCCGGTGTTTCGGAAGAATGGAGCCGGGGGGAATCGAACCCCCGTCCCGTGGCAGTCGGCAGGCCGCGTCTACAGCGTGTGTCCGATTGTTTGATCTCGACCATCACAGCGGGAATCGGCACTCTCCGCGATGGTCCAGCCCCCGGTTAGGTCTTGGTCGATGTCCCGCGGGCGGCAACTCCAACCGGAGCCCGATATTTTCGATCCACGCCCCATCGGGCGTCGGGCGTGGATCGCACGGCCAGTATTAGGCCGCGAGAGCGTAATTGCTAGGAGCAATTATTATGGTGCATGCTTTTTACGAGGCCAGCATGCTCCTCGACGCGCAACGGCAAGCTTCACATGCCCGGTCGAATCCAGTCGGCCCCAGTTGTCAAAGAGCGGTCCGGGGTGATGTCCCGTGACTCGTGGATTATACGTCTCTGGAGTTGGGCGTGTTCGTTGGGCGGAGTTGGCGCGAGGAGGTACTTGGGATACGGGATTTCGGATTGGGCATCCATGGGGGCGGTGGGGATCAGAGGGTGTAGAACCCGCCGCCGAGGTCTTTGATTTTGCCTTGGCGGGCGAGTTCCTGGTAGACCTCGCGTGGGAACTGGCTGGGCGGCTGGATGCCCATGCCCTCGGCCTTTTTGCCCGAGGTCATGGGCTTGTGGGCCCCGAGTTTGGACTCGGCGTCGAGGCGTGTGAGTTTCAGCCGCTTCTTGAAGGCGTGGAGCGCTTGCTTGAGCGTGTCCTCGGAGATCGGGGAGGATGGAGTTGGGTCGGGGGTGGGGGGAGTGGCGGTCATGGCGAAGGGTATGAGAGTGCTGAAGTGACGACATCCGTCGGTATTATCAGCCTTCACGGGTGCGGCCGACTGACGGCGTCCAAGACAGGAACAGACCCACGCCACACACCTCGAATGGTGTGGAAGAACTCACTCCTTGATTGTGAGGTGGGTTCTCAGAACGGCACTCTCGAGGATGTTCAGTACCCCACCGTCTCGACGATCTCGATGCCGTAGGCCTCGAGGCCGTGGGGGGTCATGGGCGGCGGGGAGTTGGTGAGCAGGCGCAGGCGCGAGAGGCCAAGGTCGCGGAGGATCTGGCAGCCGATGCCGAAGGAGTGGGAGGTGTCTGGGAGTGGAAGGTTCGGGGAACCCGCCTCAGAGTGTCGGGCCACCTGGGGGGGCACCTGAGAGTGGGCCACCTGGGACTGGAGCAGGGCCTCGAGGTCGTCGGCGGGCGTTCCCATCTTTGTCCACGGCGTGCGGAGATAGACGAGGGCGCCGCCGCGGCCGGCTGTGGCCTCGGCCTGCAAGGCGTGCATGGCGCGGTGGAGGTCGGCGTCATGGGACTCGGTCGCGCCCACACCGAAGGCGTCGTTGAGGAGGTGGCGCCGGTGCATGCGGACGAGAGTGGGGTTTGGATGCTGTGTCCCGGGGTCCACGCCGATGCCGCCGACGGTGAGCGCGAGGTGGGGGAGGGGATCGACGGCCGAGGAATAGGCGATGGCGTTGAAGTGGCCGAAGGGAGTTTGTAACTTTGACGGCGATCCCAGGCGTGTGACGAGCGTCTCGCGGGCGAGACGGTACTCGATGATCGAGGCGACCGAGCAGATTTTGAGGTTGTGCTTGCTGGCCAGGATCCGCAGGTCGGGGAGGCGGGCCATCTCGCCGTCGTCGCGCATGATCTCGATGATGCAGGCCGCGGGCTCGAGCCCGGCCAGGCGGCAGAGATCGATGGAGCCCTCGGTCTGGCCGTTGCGAACGAGCACGCCCCCGTCGCGAGCGCGGAGCGGGTTGATGTGCCCTGGTCGGACGAAGTCGCTGGCCCGGGTGGAGGGATCGATGGCGAGCCGGATGCATCTGGCGCGCTCGTGGGCGCTGACGCCGGTGGTGCCGCCGAACTTGGGGTGGAGGTCGATGGAGACGGTGAACGCCGTGCCGCGGGTGGTGGTGTTGATCCCGGCCTGGGGGTGGAGGTCGAGGCGGTCGCAGTCGGCCTCGGTGAGGCTGAGGCAGAGGTACCCCCTGGCGACAGAGAGGAGGAAGGTGATCGCCTCGGGCGTGACGAACTGGGCGGGGAGGATGAGGTCGCCCTCGTTCTCGCGGTCCTCATCGTCGGTCAGGATGACCATGCGTCCGGCGCGGAGCTCGTCGAGGATCTCGGGGATGGGTGAGAAGGCGTCGGTCATGGTCGGCGTTCTGGACGGGGAGGCCGTGGCGGGGATCGGCGGTCGCGGGAGCGGCCTGGAGTCGGGCACGGGCGTGGCGGACATCATGGATTGTTGGCGCGCGGCGGAGGTTGGCCGGTCGGATGGGCGGTCTCCAGGGCGGTTGCGCGGGCGGGACACGTGCGGTTTCTGTATCTCTGGTACACTGCGTGCATGCAGAAACGGGCATTTGTTCGTGTGGTCGCAGGGTTGACGGCGATCGTCGGCGTGATGGGACTCGATGGCGGATGGGCGAGGGCCCAGGTCTCGAAGGCCTCGATGCTCCATTCGCCGCCGGAGGCCGCGCCCGGGGGGACGAATCGCCCGCCGGCGAACGGCGTGCGCCGGAGCGAGCCGAACTGGTTCGCGCTGGTCGATGCGACGCTGCACCCCAGGCCCGGCGAGACGATCGAGCACGCGGTGATCCTGATCCGCGAGGGACGGATCGTGGGCGTGACGCGCGGCGGTGAAGGCTCGTCGCGCGTGCCGATGGGCCCGACGCCGATCCAGATGACGGGGCTTCACGTGTACGCGGGGTTCATCGAGCCATGGCTGGAAATCGACGCACCCCAGCCGGCGATGGACGCGGCGAGCGAGCACTTCCTGAAGAATGTCACGCCGCAGCGACGGGCCTCGACGGGGGACTGGGGTTCGAGCGCGACGGCGCTGCGGAAGATGGGCTTCGCGGCGGCGGGGATCGCGCCGAAAGTTGGAGTGTTCCGCGGCAAGGGAGCCGTGGTGTCACTCGCTGAGGCGCCCGAGGAGGCGTCGCTCCCGAGGCCAGCGGTGCTTCTGGAGGACGCGTTCCACGCGGTCAGTTTCGATCGGAGGAGCGAGGGATACCCGGACTCGCTCATGGGCGCGATCGCGCTGGTACGTCAGACGCTGTTGGACGAGGCATGGCAGCGCGAGCGGCGTGAGGCGGGGATCGACACGGGGCCCATGAACGCGATCGACGCGTTGAGGCCGGTGGTGGGGGAGGGGAACGCGTCGCATGCGGTGCCGATGTTCTTTGATACCGAGGACGAACTCGACGCGCTGCGGGCGCTCAAGATCGGCGAGGAGTTTGAGAGACCGGTCGTGATCGTGGGGAGCGGGATGGAGTTCCGCCGGCTAGGCGGAGATGGCCGCGACGGGCTTGCGGAACGGATTCGCGCGGGCGACTCGCGGCGTGATGGACGCCCGGGATTGATCGTGCCGCTCACGTTCCCCGAGGAGCCCGACGTCGAGACCCCGGGCAAGGCCGAGGCCGTGGAGATGCGGTCGCTGATGGCGTGGGAGCAGGCGCCGACGAATCCGAGGCGGCTGGCGAAGGCGGGTGTGGCGTTCGCCCTGACCAGCGGCAAGAGCAAGGACCGCGGCGGGTTCATGAGGAACCTGCGCCTCGCGATCGCGTGCGGGCTGAGCGAGGACGACGCTCTCGCGGCCCTCACGACCAATGCGGCGAGGGTGCTGGGCGTCGGCGATGAACTGGGGACGGTCGAATCGGGGAAGCGCGCGAACCTGGTCGTGTGCGATGGACCGATCTTCGCGAAGAAGACGAAGGTCCGGGACGTGTGGATCGATGGGCGTCGGCATGTGATCTCACCAGCGTCGTTGGAACTCGAGGGGACATGGGACGTGTCGCTCCCCGCGGGGTGGGCCGCATCGGGTGATTGGCCTCACACGCTGGAAGCAACGAGTGGCGGCGGGCTGACGCTGAAGCGTGAGAAGGTCGAGGGCAACGAGGGCGACGGGATCGACGCGGCGAGCGTTTCATGCGAGAAGGTGCGTACCTCGCCCGCCTCCGTCGACGCCCGGCGTGGGACGATCGAGTTCGTCTTCGATCGCACGGCCTTCGTTGGCGATGGGCACGCCGGCGTGGTCGTGGCGAGCGCGAGCGTGGACCTCTCGGAGAATCCGTCGACGATGCGGGGCGTGATGGTCCAGCCCGACGGGTCGCGCGTGGAGTTCTCGGCGACGCGGCGTCTGCCCTTGCGTGTGGTGGGGACATGGCGCGTGGTCGAGGCCGATGGGAAGGTTGTCGCCGAGGACGATCCCAAGGCGCCGGTGATCGAACTCACGCGGGACTCGGCGACGATCCGCGTGGGGGAGACGACGATCAAGGCCACGGACGTCAAGATCGACGCGACGCGTGTGCGGTACACGTATGAGGAGAAGCATGGCGACCAGTCCGTCCGCATGGACGATCAGGGCGCGATCTCGGGCGAGGGCGACAGTGAGCGATTGGTGGGGCAGACGGTCCTCGCCGATGGTCAGGTGCACGAGTGGAAGGCGGCCCGCGTCGATGGGGATGATGAGGAGGGCGACACGCCGTCGCGGGCGCGGGATATTCCCGAGGCGTTGCCCCTGCCCTTTGGGCCGTACGGGTTCGTGTCGACGCCTGAGCAGGGCACGGTGCTGCTGACGGGGGCGACGATCTGGCCTTGTGTTGCGGGCGAGAGTCCGCTCATCGATCGCGGGTACGTGCTCATCGAGGCCGGCAAGATCGCGGCGATCGGCTCGGGCGATATCAAGATCGAGTTGCCGGTGGGGGCGACCATCGTCGCGTGCGAGGGGAAGCACATCACGCCCGGCATCGTCGATTGCCACTCGCACACGGGGATCAGCAAGGGCGTGAACGAGGGTGGGCAGGCGATCACGTCGGAGGTGCGGATCGCCGACGTCACCGATCCGGATTCCATGAGCTGGTACCGCCAACTCGCCGGCGGCGTGACGTGCGTCAATAACCTGCACGGGTCGGCCAACGCGATCGGCGGTCAGAGCCAGACCAACAAAAACCGCTGGGGGTGCGCGCTCCCCGATGATCTCCACGTCGAGGGGGCGATGCCCGGCATCAAGTTCGCGCTCGGCGAGAACCCACGCCAGGCCAACGGCGGCAATGGCTCGCGATACCCCAACACACGCATGGGCGTCGAGACGCTCATCCGCGATCGATTCACCGCGGCCCGCGAGTACGTGGGGGCGTGGAAGGCGTACGAGACGAACCACGATCCGGGCTCGAAGCCACGCCGGGATCTCGAACTCGAGGCCCTCGCGGAGGTGCTCGAGGGCACGCGGATCGTGCACTGCCATTCGTATCGCCAGGACGAGATCGTGATGCTCTGCGAGGTGGCTCGCGATTTCGGCTTCAGGATCGGAACTTTCCAGCACATCCTCGAGGGATACAAGGTCGCGGACTATGTGCGGGACTACTCCGGCGGCGGGAGCGCCTTTGCCGACTGGTGGGCGTACAAACTCGAGGTCCAGGACGCGATCCCCGAGGCCGGCGCGATCATGCACGAGCAGGGCGTCGTCGTGAGTTTCAACAGCGACTCGGACGAGATGGCGCGACGGCTGAACCTCGAGGCGGCGAAGGCCAACAAGTACGGCGGAGTGCCGCCCGTCGAGGCGATGAAGTTCGTCACGCTCAATCCCGCGAAACAGTTGAAGATCGAATCACGCGTGGGGTCGCTCGAGTCCGGGAAGGACGCGGATCTCGTGGTGTGGAGCGGGCCGCCACTCTCCACGATGAGCCGCGTCGAGCGGACGTATGTCGATGGACGACTGCTCTTCTCCCTCGAACAGGACGTCGCCGCGCGAGAGGCCCAGAAGGTCGAGCGTCAGCGGCTCATCCAGAAGGTGCTGACGATCGACGCGAAGAAGCCGAAGAAATCGCGCGATCGCCCTGAGAAGCCGGACCGCCCGCAACCGCCGGCGTTCAAGCCCGGCGGCACGAGTGAGCCATCCTCGACGACGAGCGACGCGGAACTCGCGCGTCAGCGGGAGATCCTTCGAAGGTACAACCGCGGGCAACTCCCCGGCGGGAGCCGCCCCGGTGAGTGCGGCTGCGGACTGGTGCACGAATGAGCCATCACACACAGACCAACATGACACACACCGCACACAGATTCAATCGATCGTCCACCGGTGGCCTTCCATGGATCGCACGGGTCGCGCGAGGCCTCGTCGCGTCTCTGGCGTCTGTCGCGATCGGCGCGTCGGCGTCGGCGCAGGATCTGGGGCTAAAAGCGTCCACCGAATCCCGATCCGTCGCGATCGTCGGTGGCCTGGTGCACACCATCTCCAAAGGCACCATCGAGAAGGGTGTCGTCCACGTGCAGGGCGGGATCATCAAGGATGTCTTCACGCCGAGCGAGTGGGACCTGTACAAGGCGAGGATCAAGACCAACTGGGGAGAGTGGGAGATCCTCAACGCCGAGGGCAAGCACGTCTACCCGGGGCTGATCGGCGCCTGGTCGCAGATGGGCCTCACCGAGTTCCAGGCCATCGATCAATCCAACGACGTCACCGAGACCGGGTGGGCAACACCAGAGACGATCGCGGCGACCGCGGTCAACCCGGACTCGACGCTCATCCCCGTCACCCGGAGCAACGGCGTGCTCCTCAGCGCGACGTTCCCCTCCGGGGGGACGATCTCGGGACGCGCGTCGGTGATCCGCATGGACGGCTGGACCACCCCCGACCTCGCGGTCGAGACGCCCTGGGGGCGCTCCGTGGGGTTGGTTGTCAACTGGCCAAATGTCCGCCCGGTGCGCGCCTGGTGGATGCGCGACAACGAGGAGGAGCAGAAGAAGCGGATCGAGGAGACTCTGAGGAAGATCGGGACGTTCTTCGACGACGCGGCGGCGTACGCGCGTGCCGTCGAGGCCGATCCGTCCACGCCGAAGGATCTTCGCTTCGAGGCGATGAGGCCGATCTTTCCCGAGGCGGCCAAGGCCATGGGTGTCGAGGCGATGCCGGTCCTGGTCTCGGCGGGAGAGGTGGACCAGATCACCCATGCCGTGAACTTCTTCACAGAGCGTGGCGTCCGCGTGGTGCTCGTGGGCGGGCGGGATGCGCCGTTGTGTGCCGACCTGCTCAAACGGACGAATGTCCCGGTGATCGTGCTGGGGACGTTCGGTATGCCCCGGCGTGACGACTCGGCGTACGACGAGGCCTACACGCTCCCCGCGCGTCTCGCACAAGCAGGAATTGAGTTCGCGATCGCCTCGGGCGACGACACCGCCCACGAGCGGAACCTCCCTTACAACGCGGCGATGGCGGCGTGCTTCGGGCTCGATCCCGAGGCCGCACTCCGCAGCATCACGCTCGCGCCCGCGAGGATCTTGGGCCTCGACTCGGCCTACGGCTCCATCGAGAGGGGCAAGAGCGCGACGCTGATCGTCGCCGACGGGCCGATTCTCGAGATCACGTCGCACGTGACCGCGGCGTTCATCGACGGGCGTCGGATCGATCTCTCCAACAAGCAGACCGTGCTCGCCGAGAAGTATCGCGAGCGGTATCGCCAGATGAAGCGAGCCGGCGAGAACGCGGACGCCAAAGGCACAGCCACGCCAGCGAGGAAGCCATGAGCCACACGAACACCCGCACGATCATCGCGACAAGCCCCAAGAGAATCCGAGGGATTGCTGGAATCTTCGCCGCGCCCGCAATGGGTCTGGCACTGCTGGCTGGGATATGCACGGGCGCGATGGACGCGTATGCGCAGGGATACGTCGTCGCCGAGGGCGGCGGGATCAGCGGCTCCTCCGCCTGGGCTGACGAGATCTTCTCGTGGATGGTTGAGAAGGTGAAACTCACTCCCGAGCACAAGCCGGTTGTCGCGATCATCGGGGCCGTCCCACTCGAAACAGACGATCGAGTTCCGGTCTTCCAGAAGGCCGGCGCGGGCGAGGTCCGCACCCTTGTCATTACCAAGGAGAATGCCAACGACCCCAAGGTGGCCGCCCAGATCTCGACCGCGAGCATCGTCTTCATACGCGGCGGCGACCAGGGTCGATACGTCGGCTGGTGGAAGGGAACGGGCATCGATCGCGCGATCCACACGGTGTACGACAAGGGCGGCGTCGTCGCGGGCACAAGCGCCGGCTGCGCGATCCAGGGCGAGGTGACCTATGACGCGCTCAAGAACTCGCTCCTGCCGCTCCAGATCCTTGCCGATGCGCAACACGAGAACCTCTCGCTCACGCATGGATTCCTCGGGCTCGTGCCCGGCGTGATCTTCGACACGCACTTCACCGAGCGCGGACGCCTTCCCCGCCTCGGCGTCTTCCTCGCGCGATCGCGCGAGAACCTGCACGCCGACGTCATCGGCATGGGCGTCGATCCGCGTACGGCCGTCTGCGTGGGGATCGATGGCATCGCCGAGATCAAGGGCGAGGGAACGGTCACGGTCCTCGTGCTCGATCGCGAGGCGGAGGTGCGTCTCGTCGCGGGCAAGCCGCCGAGCGTGCCGTCGATGTCCTACGCCCAACTTCCCGCGGGCGCGAAGTACGACCTCGCGAAGCGCCGGGTGGTCTCCTGGCCGGCGTGGGTGAAGCAGGTGCCCGACCTTCTGCCGGGTGAGAGGCCCAACCCTCGAAGGCCGATGCCGCCGGGCGGGATTGTTCCGAGTGATCCGTACGCCCAGCGTCCCGACCCGATCGCACTCGACGGCTCCAACCCCGAACTCATCGAACGCGGCGCGTGGTACATCCGCGACAACTCCAAGCAGCCGCCCAACGAGGACGGCGGGACCGACGAGCCGGCCAAAGGGGCCACGCTCGTCCAGGGCAAGGGCGATCTGCCTTTTCTGATCTCGACCCAGACGTGGAGCGAGCGTGACGCGTGGACCGCGATGCTCCTGGGCCAGGTCGCGTGCGCGAGAGAGAACGTCTCGGCCACGCTCTGGATCGACGAGGGCGTCCTCGGCGAGTACGACGGCAAGGGCTTCCTCCGCATCGAGTCCGAATCGACACGAGCGGCGGTGCTCCTGCGCACGGACTCGGCCCGGATTCGCCAGGCGCTGGCAAAGAACCCGCCACGGAGATCGAGTCGTGGCAAGGCCCGCGAGCGATGGCTGGTCGCTATCGAGGGAGCCCGTCTCGATATCCTCGCGCCTGGAACCACGGCCGACCTGGGCCAATCGACCTCGCGCCTCGGAAACGACCGCCAGCCGACCCGCAGCCCCGACCCGATTCGCGACGCCGATCGGTAGCGCTGTCTTGGGGGCCAGAGCGACGACCCTGTTAATCCGGCCCGAAATGCAGGGGCGGCGAATCCGAAGAAACGAACGCGCCGGCACCGTTCCGCTAAGGCCGGCCGATTCGGAGGCCGTTTCATGCCAGGCATGTTCACGTGGTTCGGGCGTATCGCGTTCTTTCCCGCGTGGATGCTCTGGCGCGGGTACACGGGTCTATGGTGGGCCTTCGACGACACCCGTCCGGCGAAGCGATTCCACAACTCAACCGACGGCGCAAATGCCGAGTGCAGCGACGAGCCCTTGCCGCTGCTCGTGCCCAGACGCCCGACGTCGTCACTCGTCATGGGCCTCCTCGCGACGATCGGCGTCTCGCTCGCCATGCTCGCGGCGATGTCCGAGGCCAGGGCCCAGGGGGCGCTCACCCCCGATCGCGCCGGGGCGGCGTGGATCCTCGCAACGCTCGGCACGGGCGTCGGGACGATCCTGCTCATCCGTTGGCGTCACCGCCAGCGGATCGCCAGGGCACAGCGTGGCTGGCGCGGGATCGTCGCTCGTGCTTCGAAGAAGGTGAAGGGCAACGTGGGAGCCGCCGCTCGCCACGCAGCAAAGGGCGGCATGGTCGCGATGGATGCCGTCGTGAGCAAGGCAAGGCCCGTGGTCGAGAACGTGTCGCGTGTTGCGCGAGATGCCGTGAACCCACCCGCCACCGGTCCGGCAGCCGAGGCCGTGTCGAGTCCGCACGTCGCGACGCCGGCGGAGAACTCCTGCACTTGTGGAGCGCGATGCCAGTCGCACGCCAAGGCCGCCAAGGCTCGGGTGAGGCGCGCCTGGGCCGACCTCTGGACTCCTGCGCGTCGAGACCGCGTGAAGGCCGCGTGGTCTCGAGTGAGCACGGGTGAGTCGGCGACCTGAGTTACGCCCAGCGTCAGGCTCCTCGTCGCGTTGCCATGCGACTTTCGATCGAGTCCCTGGCGGCGCGCGTGGCTCGGCCGCGCGTCACTGAAACCACACAAAAAGAAGAACGGCCCGGGCGTTTCCACCCGGGCCGTAGTCACTCATGAATCGGCGTGCGAGTTAGCAGCCGGCGTTGAAGCGAGTGAGGTAGTAGAGGAGGTCGTCCACGGTGACGCCGCCGTCGGTCGTTCCCGTGCCGCTGCCGTCATCGACGTCGGCGGCGAGAGCGCCCTGCCCATAGATGGAGAGGTAGTAGAGGAGGTCGTCGACGGTGACGCCGCCATCGGGGGTGCCCGTGCCGGTGCCGTTATCGACGTCGGCGACGCAGGTTGGCGCCGGGGTGAAGTCGAGGTGGAGGATTCCGTGGCCCGAGGCGCCGTTGAAGCCGCCGATACGGATGACGTAGTGCTGACCGTCCTGGACGGGGATGGTCACCGAGCTCTGCAGACCACAGGCGTCGTCGTTGCAGGCGAGCAGTCGCGAGGCGAAATCGATGCAGCTGGGGTTCTCGTAGACGGAGATGATGGTGTCGAAGTTGGTCATCGCGTCACAGGTCGAGACCGTGAGCGTGCCCGTGCCGAGTTGGGGGTGGTTGTACCAGACGTCGTTGGTCGCGGTACCACAGGATTCCGTGGGACCATCGGTCGTGGCGTCCTGCGTAGAGAACTCGAGGGCGCCGAGCGGGATGCCGATTCGGCCGGAGCAATCGTCGTTGGTGGGCGGGTTGGTGACGGTGCCGCCGCCGCCGGTGACGAGGAGGTTGTAGGTGCCGCTGTTGCCGTTGTACCCGGTGACTCGGATGTAGTAGGTCTCGCCGGCGTTCATGGTGACGCTGACCGCGGACTGGAGCGTGCCGGAGCAGGAGCCGGTCGAGCCCTCGTCGTCGTTGCAAGCGAGAGCCGTGCCGTCGAGCGTGGGGCAGGAAGAGCCCGAGTAGACGGCAATCTTGGTGTCGAAGGAGCTGCCGCAGGTGCTGATGACGGCGTCGCCATCACAGGGCCCGTTGGTCCAGAGGAACCAGATGTCCGAGCCGACCTGGGAATAGTTGGAGAAGGTGCACTCGTTGGGGCCATCGGTCGTGGCGTTCGTGGTGTCGAAGGGCGTGGAGGCGTCGGAGACGACGGTCGGGAGGCTGCAGGAGTTGTTGATCGGCCCGGGGACGCCGTCGGCGCTCGGCGTGAGCGTCGCGCCGGCGATAGAGGTCAGCGCGCCGGGCTTGAAGAGCCCGATCGTCGCCGTCCCGGCCGCGGGCGGAATGTCGCAGTCGAACCAGAAGTTGTAGATCGTGTCCCAACGCAGGGCGTTGGCGTTCTGGTTCTGGGCATAGGTCTGCGTGCTGCTCCAGGTGACCTCGGTGGACGAGACCGCGTTGGTCCAGTCCGTGCCGGTGTACGGCTCCCCGGAGTGGTAATCGACGTCGCTGAAGCCGACGTTGGTCACGTTCGCGTTCGAGGGAATCGAGACGCTGAACGAGCCGCCGGAGCGATCGGAGTTGAGGTTCTGAACGGCGTACTCATAGTGGTACGGCCCGGAGCCGGTGACGCGGCATCCGACGATGAAGCGGCCCGTGTCCGGGTCGTCGATGTTGGTGAGGACCACGCCGGGGTCGTTGTCCTGCCACGCCTGGATGGCGGGCTTCTCGCGCTGCGTCGGGGCGGCGAATGAAATCGCCTTCGACCCCGAAGCGACGTTGACCTGGCGATACGACTCGTTGTTGTGCTTGTTGCCCGAGGCGGCGTCGTCGGCCGCGACGTACATGCAGGCCACGAAGTACATCCCGTTGGCGGGATCGAGTTTGGTGTCGAGCACCTGGAGGCGCTTGAACTTCGTGCCGCTGCCCGAACCGGTGTCGGGCGGATAGGGGAAAACGCCCGTAGTGGCATTGACCTGGTACTTGGCGCCCAAGGGCCCCTGCGACCCATTGAGCGACGAGCCGTAGGGATCCGAGCAGCCCACGCCGAGCGCCGACCCATTGGGGTTGGCGTTGCAGCCGAAGTTGCAGACGTTCCCCTGGAGGGCGGTGAAGCCGTGCTTCAGCCACGCCTGCCCGAGTTGCTCGAATCGCCCGTTGTACAGGCGGTACATGTTCTGCGAGATGACCGGGTGGGCCGGAGTGCTGGAGATCCAGCTCAGAGGCGCGTCACCCTTGTTGCACGAGGTCGTGCCAATGGCGTACACGACGTAACCCGTGTCCGCTCCATAGTTCGACGGGCCCGTCAGATCGCCCACGATCACGTCGGGGCCGGCGAGCGCCGTCCCGCTACACGCCGCGATCGCGAGACACAACGCCCCGCCCCAGTTCACGTGCTTCCCCATGTCTAGTTCTCCATTCTCTTTTTGTAAATCACCCACATACGAACAAAACACTCACGACAGAGTGCCATGAGTGAGACAAACCGAAACTGCTGCTCCGTACGTCCACAAACGCCCGAGGCTCCAACTGTTTTCCACTAAGACCAGAATGTACAGGCAGAACTCCCGATCGCCAACCAGACTTTTCCCTCAATCCGTAAATTTTCTTCGCCGCGGTGCGAGTGGAGAATCTAGGCTGTAGGGGATTTCCCGAAATCGCGCGGGTCGATCAACCGGGAATCCAGAGTGTGCCGAGATCCTGCCCGATAACTCGCGACGTGTCCGGACTTGCGGCTTGCCTGAGTCTCTCGAGAGGCTCGTCCGCGGCCTCGTTGCTCAGTTTGAACGTTCGGTGGTGGATGGGCAGGAGATACCTCCCGCCCGAGGCCTCGTGCATGGCCCACACCTGTTCGGGCGAGGCGTGGGCCTCGATCCAGGGGTCGTACGCGCCGATGCCGAAGATGCCGAGATCCACGCCGCCCTCGCTCGCCAGGCAGTTGTACGCGTCGGTCTTGGCGGTGTCTCCGGCAAAGAGCGTTCTCGTGCCGGTGCTTTCGATGAGGTAACTGTTGAAGCCGCGGTGGCGGTCCCACGCAGTGCGGGCGCCCCAGTGCTGGGGTTGGATGGCACGGATGCGCGCGCCACCCAGGTCGATGTCCCGGCCCCAGGCGAGTTCTTGAACATCGGCGAACCCACGGGGAATCAGGCGGCCTGTGTTCGACGCGGTCACGACGACGGTCGAGGGTCTGACCAGGGACTGGAGCGAAGGCTTGTCGAGGTGGTCGAAGTGGGCGTGGGAGATGAGAATCGCGTCGAGGACGGGGAGATCCTCGGGATGGACCGGGGCGGGCTCGAGTCGTTTCACGCCGACGACGAGCGGGCCGAAGCGGACCCCGATGCGCGAGGAGAAGACGGGATCGGTGAGGATCCACTTGCCGCCGACGTGGAGGAGGACGGTGGCATGCCCGAGCCACGACGCGGCGAGCGGGGCAACGAACCCCTCGGGGATGAACGAACCGGCGCGCTCGAGGCCATGCCCATGCTGGCGTGAGCGGAGCGAGTCGAGGATCTCGCGGGGGTAGCGCTTGACACTGGAGCGGGCGATGTCGCCGGCTCTTCTGATCCGATCGCGGTGGTTTCGATGCGGGGCACTCACGAGGCGTTCACGTCGATGTCATCAGGGGAGATCGATGGGCGTGTCCGAGGGCTGAGCCTGTGGCTGCTGATTCGTGACGGGTGTGGACGAGGCCGGCTCGGGAGGCGCGTCGATGATGGTGACGCCATCGGGGAGATCATTCGTGGGCGTCGGCTCGACGATCGGTGCCGGGCGCGAAGCGCTCCCCGATGGGTTCCTTCTCGGCTGGCTGACGACGACGGGCTGCTGACGCGAGACGCCGACATAGTCCTCGGCTCCGTCTCGAAGCGTCACGCTCACGCGACGGCTGGTCATCGGTGGCACGGTCACCTTGTTGCGGTAGGAGCGGGAGTTTGTGCTCGCGGGAATGAGGCTCCATGAGAACGTGTCCTCGCCCGTGTCCAGCGCCTTGGCGTTGTTGGCGAACTGCCCGACCAGGCGCTGCCCGAGCGGGACCTCGATGGTCCAGACGTCCTCGCCCGAGTTGGTGTCGATGATGGTTACGTTGTAGAGCGCGTGGGGCGTGCTCTTGAAGTCCACGCGGTCGCGGCTGACACCCAGACCCGCCTGCTCCGCGGCACACCCGCCGAGCACAAAGCCGACGGCGATCGAGAGGGCGAGAACGATTCGGGAGGTAGAGCGCATCGATCCGGATCTCCTTGGTGCACGCCGGGGTTGATCCAAGGCGGCATGGGAATGGTCGGCGGGCTGGCGACTCGGGGCCACCGTGTCCGATAACCCGAGGCTTCGAGGGGAAGCCGAAGATGGTATCGGCGAAGTCTGGCCCGGGTTCGACGATTCAGGAGGAAGGCATGCCGGGTACAGTGGGCGTGTATGGGAGCCACGCCGGGCCAAACACCGCGATTTCGAGTGGGGCATGGATATGACTTGCATCGCCTCGAGCCGATGGGTGCCACGCCAGACGGGCAGGGCGTCAAGCCGCTGGTAATGGGGGGCATCCGCATCGACCACGACCGTGGACCCGTGGCGCACTCGGATGGTGATGCCCTGCTCCATGCTATCACCGACGCGATTCTGGGAGCGTTGGCCCTTCCCGACATCGGGCAACTCTTCCCCGACACCGATCCGAGGCACGAGTCGGAGGACTCGAGCGAGTTCCTGCGCGAGGCGGTGCGTCAGGCGACGAGACGCGGCTATCGCGTGGTGAATCTCGACGCGACGGTGATTTTGGAGCGCCCGAGGTTGTCGCCCCACAAGGAGGCGATCCGGGAGCGGGTCGCGGTGATTCTGGGTGTCGATCGGTCGACCGTGAATATCAAGGGCAAGACGCACGAGAAAGTGGACGCGGTGGGCGAGGGGCGCGCGGTCGAGGTGCATGTGGTCGTGCTGCTGGAAGGGATGGAGGAGTAGGAGAGGGAAGGCCTTCCCGCGGGGTTAGGTGCCGCCGCGTTTCTTGTAGCGTCGTCGGAGGATGGCATCGGCGAGGGGCGGGCACGAGGTGCCGAGCGCGATGAGCAGACGGGCGAGCAGACTCGTCCAGACCTCGCCCTTTGGGTGCTCCAGGCATCGGACGATGGCCTTGGCGACGCGCTCGGGCGATTGCTTGAAGGTGACGGACGTGCCGGCGGTGCGTTCCTTGCCGGCGGCACGCTCGACCATGGCCTTGCTGAACTCGGTGTGCGTCCCGATGGGGTGGATGGTGGAGACGTGGATGCCGCTGGACTCGAGTTCGATGCGCATCGCACGGCCGAGGTGGTCCTGGGCGGACTTGGTCGCGGCATAGGCGAACATGAGCGGGATGGTGACCTTCGACATCGCCGAGGAGCAGATGAGGACGTGCCCGGATCTTTGGGCGAGGAGGTGGGGGAGGGCGGGGCGGATGGTGTTGAGCGTGCCGAAGAAGTTGCACTCGAAGATGTCTCGGATGGCCCGATCGGTCATCTCATGGGCCTTGCACTCGACGCCGTAGCCCGCGTTGGCGAAGACGGCGTGGATCGAGCCGAAGGCTTCGAGCGTGCGTGCGACGACGCGCGCGCAGTCGTCGGGGTTGGTGACGTCGCACGCCTGGGCGATGGCCTTGCCCCCCGCGGCGGTGATCTCGGCGACGGCCTTGTCGAGGAGATCCGTGCGACGGGCGCAGAGCGTGACGTTCATCCCCTTTCGGGCGCAGGCGTGGGCGGTGACCAGGCCGATGCCGCTGCTGGCGCCGGTGATGAGGATGGACGTGTTGCGGAGGTTGGTGGGCATGGTGGTATGAAAGAGGGCTGGAGGTGTGTCGTGGAGGCGCGTGACACGAGCGGTTGGAGAAACCGTAGGAGAGCGTCGATGCCGGCTCGGTGCGCCGTCGTGCCTATTCGCTGATCGTGACCCGCTCGCCGGATCCGCGATGGAGGAGCCAGCGCCACTCGGGGGCGCGGAGAAGGATCGCGGCAAGGGCGTAGGTGATGCCGCCGACGACACAGAGCGTCAGAAGGACCCACGAGCGGTGCATGCCCGTGCCGGTTCGGGGGAGGAACCGGCTTACGAAGAACACGGCGGCGCCCATGATCGCGGCGGAGAGGACGATCCGGGAGATCGCGAGGATCGTGCGGCGGTTGAGGGTTCGCACGCCGTGGCGGAGCCGAAGGAGGAACCCGAGAACGAGGCATTGGAGAATGGCGGTCGTCGCAGTGGAGTAGGCGAGACCCGCCTCGCGCAGGGGCCAGATGAGGATGAGATTCAGGACGACATTGAGCGCCACGATGCACGCGGCGAGGGTCATGGGGGTCTTCGTGTCGCCGCGTGCGTAAAAGGCGCGGGTGAAGACGTGATTGAGGGAGTACGCCCAGATCGCGGGGGCGAATCCAGAGAGGACCACGCCGGCCCTGGCGAGTCCCTCGGCGCTGAATCCGCCGTGGTCGCGTGAGCCTGTGAAGAGCGTGGAGACGATGTCGTCGCGGACGAGCCACAGGCCGACGGAGGCGGGGAGACCGATGAAGAGCGAGAGACGCACGCCGCGGCGGAGGACATCGAGGAACTCTTCGGGTGAGTCGGCGGTGCGTGAGAGGAGCGGGAAGACGGCAGTGGCGACGGCGATGCCGAAGACGCCCAGGGGGAACTGGTACACCGTCTGCGTGAAACTGAGGATGGCGTTGGAGTTTCGGTCAAGGGTGACGGCATGCCCGAGCATGGTGGGCCCGATCCAGATGGGCCACATGGCGATGAGCATGTCGAGGAAGGTGTTGAGTTGGAGCGTCCCGAGGCCGAGGCACGCGGGGATGAAGCGGTCCTTGACGTTTCGCGCGGGTTCCTTGACGAGGTCATAGAGCCCGACCCAGCGGACCGTGCCCCGGAGCGCGAGGAGCGACCACGCGACCTGGGCGGCACTCGCGAGGAGGGCGGCCAGAGCGATCGTGTACGCGAGTGTTGGCTGGTCGGTGATGGTGCCCGTGAAGAAGAGCACGCCGACGGCGATCTGGAAGAGATTGAGGATGATCGGTGCGGCGGCGGGGGGGGCGAAGCGGCCGTGGACCTGGAGCATCCCGCCGAGAACCGCGGTGAGGCAGACCGCGGGCATCATGGGGAGCATGAGCATCATGAGGCGCAGCGACATCGCGAGTTCGGCGTTGTCTCGACGAACCAGCAGGCCGACGAGGAACGCCATCTCACCCAGGAACGTCAGGGCTCCGGTCGCGAGGAGGACGAGTCGAACGATGAGCGAGGAGAGTTGGTCGGCGCGCTTCGGATCGTCGCGAGAGAGGAGGGTGTACTCGGGGAGGAACGCGGCGGAGAGGGCCCCCTCGCCGAAGAGTCGGCGGAAGAGGTTGGGGATGGCGTACGCGGCGCGGAAGGAGGAGGCGAGGGCCGTATCGCCGAAGATCCGGACGATGACAACGTCTCGTGCGAGCCCCGCGAATCTGGAGACGAGCGTCAACCCGGAGACGGTGCGGACGGCGGCGGCGATGGAGCGTGAGGCGTGGGTGGGGAGGATGGGAGAGTCGGGCGCGGCGTTCGAGGCCGCGGTTTCGGTTGCGGTGCGTGCGGGGGTCGGCGTCGGGACGCTCATGCGCGACTCGCTCGGCGGACGAGAACCAGGGCGATGGCGCAGGCAACGACGACTCCCAGAGCGTCGGCCGCCCAGTCATCGACGGCGGCGGTGCGATGGAGCACGGGGAAGGCCTGGAGGACCTCGTCGACCGCGGCATAGACGAGGCCCAGCGCGCCCGTGGCGAGGATGTTCCTCGACGACAGACGCGGTCCGAAGAACGCGCCCGCGATGGCAAGGCCCGTCCAGATCGCGAAGACGCTCGCGTGGACATAGAGGTCCGATCGCGGCACGACCATCGGAACCTCGAGCCTTGGCCAGTGGGTCGCGGTGAAGAGTGCGGCGGCGTAGAGGGCGAAGGCGACGCGCCACGGTCGACGCGGGGTGTCGCTCACGCGGAGACTCCGACGTTGGGCTCGGGATGTCCCTCATGGGCCGGAGTGGATGACGCGGGCTTGGTCTCGACCTGAGCCGTTGATCGCTTGGCGAGCATCGCGTCCCAGGCCTGGAGCAGTGCACCGGCGAGGGTCGAGTAGTCCTCGGCGCCTGGGGCCGTGGGGGCGTATTCAAAGATGGTCTGGCCGAAACTTGGGCACTCGGCGAGTTTGATGTTCCTGCGGATCACGGGACGCAGGACGCGGGCGAAACGCCAGGGGACGTCGTTCTCACGCTGCTGGTCGAAGAACTGCTCAAGGTCGGAGACGACCTCCTTGGTGTGCGTGCTCTGGGCCTCGTGCATGCAGAGAACGACGCCCGCGACGCGGAGGCGCGGGTTGAGCGACTGCGTGACGAGGGAGACGGTCTCGAGGAGCTTGCTCACGCCGTGGAGCGCGAGGAAATGCGCTTGCATGGGCATGATGACCTCGCGTGCGGCGACGAGCCCGTTGATCGTGAGTTGCCCCAGGGACGGAGGACAGTCGATCAGCACAAACTCGTAGCGATTCTGGAGGCGGGCGAGGGCGTGCTCGAGGCGTCGCTGGCGGTTGGGGTCGCTTGAAAGCGCGAGCTCGGTCTCGGCTCCTGCGAGATCCGTCTGGGCCGGGAGGACGTGGAGATTCTCGCGCGTGCGGTGGATCGCGGCGTCCACGTCGGCGTTGGGGTCGATGAGCACGTCATAGACCGACCGCTCGACGTTCGACGTGTCCACGCCAAGATGGAGCGAGGCGTGGGCCTGGGGGTCCAGGTCCACGACGAGCGTGGGGCGGCCGGCGCGGGCGAACGCGGCGGCGAGGTTGACGGTGGTCGTCGTCTTCCCGACGCCACCCTTCTGATTCATGAACGCGATGACCCGGGCCATGCCCGAGCGATTGGCGCTCAACTCCGTTTGGGCTGCCATGGACGGAGTGTATCAGCGGCACGATGGTCGGGGAATGCGGTCTGAACGCGTGTCAGGGTGACGCCGGTTCGGGCGTGGACGATCGCGGGGCGAGCGGTGTGGCCGGCGAAGCGGGGGCCTCGGCGGGGGTTTTCGGCGTAGAGGCGGTTCTGGAGTCGAATCGGTTGGCCTGTTCCTCGATGAGTTTCTTGCGGGCGATCTTGATGGCGATGACGCCGATGAACGCCGCGATGACCAGGGCGAGGGCGTAGATCGACCGTGCCCGGACCATGCTGATGAGGACGCCCAGCGTGGAGAAGGAGGCGGCGATGCCGTAGAGGACGAAGACCGCGCCCTTCACCCCTAGTGATCGCTTGAGCATGTGGTGGAGGTGCTGGTCGTCGGCCTCGGAGATGGACTTCCTGGCCATGACCCGTCGCACGATGGCGAGAGAGGTGTCAATGACCGGGAGCGCAAAGACCAGGAGTCCGGCCACGACGATGAAGGTCTTTCCGGTGTCGCCGAAGGACAGAATGATGACGCATGACGTGAACCCCAGGAGCATCGACCCGGCGTCGCCCAGGAAGATGTTCGCGGGGTTGAAGTTATGGGGAAGAAAGCCCAGGCAGGCGCCGAAGAGGGCGAGGCAGAGGACGATGCGCTGCGCGTCGCGCGGACCATCGTCGGCGAGCGCCAGACCCAGGGCGAGGACCAGGAACCCCACGGAGGAGATGGCCGTGGTTCCGGTGAGGAGGCCGTCAAGCCCGTCGATCAAGTTCGCGGCATTGCACAGTCCGATGACGGCGAAGGCGATGATCGCCGTACCCGTCCAATAGATCACGTCGATGGTGATGTGGTCGAGGTTCATCCCCGGGATCGAGAAGGGCAGGGGGACGTTCCAGACCAGGTGTTCGTTGCCGATGATCTGCCCCAGCGGCTGGAGGAATCCTGTGGCGAGTTTCACGCCGAAGTTCTCGACAGCGAGGGCGGCAGCGGCAACCAGTTGCCCGCCGATCTTCACACGCGGGCTGATCCCCGTCACGTCATCGATCAAGCCGATGATCATGATGATGGTGAGGCCGAGCAGCACCGAGAGAGGCACCGGGGCGACATCACCGGCGAAGTCGGTGTGTGTGGTGGCGTGCGTCGTGAGCAGGCCGGGGATTCTGGGGCCGATGTAACTGAAGAGGATCCCGAGCATCAGGCCGGCGTAGACGGCGACGCCGCCGAGATAGGCGATGGGCTGCTTGTGGACCTTTCGCGCCTCGTTGGGGCGGTCGATGATGCCATGGGAGACGGCCAGCCGGCGCATGATCGGTGTGACGAGGAGCGTTCCGAGGAAGGCGATGAAGAAGACGCCGATGTAGCCGTGGAAGATGCTCAGGCGCGTGGCGTGTTCGACAGCGTGCTCGATGCCCGCGGCCTGAGCGACCTGATCGACCTGGTTCGAGAGTTCGGTGACCTTGGCGCGCAGGATCTCGATCTGGTCGTTCACGTCGGGCGACTGGGTCTCAAAGAGCGAGGAGGAGATCTGGGGAATCATCGGGCGTTCCCCTTGGAAACGGCGTGTCGGGCCGAGGCGTGGAGCGTGGGCAAGTCACGCCGATTGATCGTCTCGGCAAGGTCCACGATGGTTTGGTCGAGGGTGTACCTCGGCTCGAACCCAACCGCGTCTCGCAGTCGATCGAGCGAGGGGACGCGGCGGAGGAGATCCTCAAAGCCAACGGGATAGTCCGCGGCATAGGGCACCATCGTCACGGGAGACTTGGACTCGAGGACCGACCTCACCCGATTCGCCAGGTCGAGGATGCTGATGGGGGTGTCGCTCCCGACGTTGAAGACCCGACCATGGCACGCGGGCGTGCGGAGAAGCCGGGGCAGGACCTCGGCGACATCGCGCCCGTCGCAGAAGCAGCGGATCTGGGTGCCGTCGCCATGGACGGTGAGCGGCGCGTCGTTGAGCGCGGCGGCGACGAACCGGGGGAGGACCATGCCATACTCCCCGAGTTGGCGCGGGCCGACGGTGTTGAAGAAGCGCGTGATGACCGCGGGCACGCCACGCTGGCGGTGGTAGGCGAGGGCCAGGAACTCATCGACGGCTTTGGAGCACGCGTACGACCATCGCGTGATCGTCGTCGAGCCATACACCGAGTCGTCGTCCTCGTGGAAAGGCGTCTTGGTCGACTTGCCATACACCTCGGAACTCGAGGCGATGAGGACGGGCGCGGGCGAGCGACTCGGGCCGGCCGTGGTGGCAAACTTGAGAATGGCGGAGGTGAGTTCGACGTTGGTCTCGATCGATGAGATGGGGTCCTCGATCACGAGTTTCACGCCGACGGCGGCGGCGAGGTGATAGATCTCGTCGAAAGTCTCTCGCGTCAGCGAGCCGGCGAGAGAGTCGCGGAGATCGGCCTCGATGAAGGTCAACGACTCGTGCGAGGGTGGAAGGTTCGACCGGCGCCCCGTCGAGAGATTGTCCACAACGACCACGCGGCACCCCTCGGCGAGCAATCGGTCGCACAGGTGCGAGCCGATGAATCCCGCTCCGCCGGTCACGAGGACGCGGCGTGGGTGGTTCGTCGTTGGGTTGGATCCACGGTCGGGCATGGGTGGTCGGGCTCAGGACTCGGACTTCGTGTGGTACTCGCTGGCGACTCGGATGTTGCCGCGGAGGTAGCCCCCGCTCGCGGCGCGGACGGCATTGATGACCACGCCGAGGAACTCGGCCTTGGTGTCGATGAGTTCGTTGCGGACTCGGGCGATCATGCCCCGCTTCTCGCCGAACGCCTTGACGACGAGGATCGAGGCGTCGCAACGCGACGCGAGCGCCACGCCGTCGCCGGCCACGATCGCCGGAGGCGTGTCGATGAGGATGATGTCGTAGCGGTGGCGAAGGTCGGCGAGCAGGAGGCCCATCGTGTCGCTCGCGAGGCGCTCGACGACGCGCTGGGTGCGAGACCCGGCGGGGAGGAAGTCGAGCGTCCCATCGATGTGCTGGATCGAGCCGTGGAGATCGGCCTCGCCGCTGAGGATGTCCGAGAGACCCGGGTGCTCGGGGCGAGCGAAGACCTTGTGGAGCGCGGGCTTGCGGAAGTTGGCGTCGACCGCAAGGACCTTGAGATCGGCGGCGGCAGCGGCGAGGGCGAGATTCGCCACGACGCTCGTCGCGCCCGACTCGGGAAGGCCCGGCGTCACGACGATCGAGCGAAGGCCGCCGACCTGCGCACGCTTGAGGATCGACGCGCGGAGTTGGCGGAACGATTCGGCGACCACACCCTGCGGCGCATCGCGGAACGCCGTCTCGGGCGTCCCGCCGGTGATGTGGTCCTCGGCGGCGTCGGGGATCCAGCCGAGGAGTTTGGTGCGGGGGATCGCGGTGATGTCGGCGGGGCTCTTCACGCGCTGGTCGATGAGCTCGCGCGCCACGGCGATGCCGCCCACGAGCGTGACCATCATCAGGACGCCCGCGGGGAGCATGAGCGCGATCTTCGGAAAGTCTGGCTCGTTGGGGATCTGCTGTGGCTGCTGGACAACCACTCGGCTCGCGGTCTCGAGCTTCGCGGCGCTGATGATCTCCTGAAGATTTCGGTCCTGCTCCGCCCGGGCCAGCTCGTTGTTCGCGAGCCGTGTGCGGATGTCATCGAGTTGGGCCTCGATCCGGAGCAGGTCATTGAGGCGCAAGGTGAGCGCCTGCTTCTGCTCGCCGAGGGTGCTCAGCGTGCTGAGGAGAACCTCGGTTGCTCGTTGCGCTCGTTCGAGTGTGCTGGCAAAGAGTTTGCGCTGCGCTTCCTCGCGATTCTTTTCGAGCGTGGCTCTCGAGGCGTTGAGTTGCGACTCGGCCGAACGGACCGAGCGGTGTTCCGGGCCGTACCCCTGATCGCGGAGTGCTTGCAGCGATGTCTGCAGAATGTTGACCTGTTGCTTGGCGTCCATGACCGCGGGGTCACGCTCGGCGGCGTCGATGATCTCGTCCGTGTAGGTGATGCCCGCGGGGCTTGTCTGCTGGGCCAGGAGCTGCTGGTACTGCTGCTTGGCATCCTCGTGCTGGCCCTGAACACTCACGATCTCGTCGTTGATGCGCGCGAGTTCCTGGAGTGTGGCTTCCTTGCGCGACACAACGGTGCCGTCGTTCTGTGCGGACGTGATTTTATTTCGATCGGCGACGAGCGCTTCGTTCTCCCTCGTGAGTTGGGTGATCGATTCTCGGATGGCCTTGGACCGGTCATCGGAGTTGGCCTTGCTGTCGTCGTCGAGCACGCGTTTGTACGCATCGCCGAGGAGCCGAAGGATCGAGGTCGCCTCGACGGGGTCGCGCCATCCGAAGGAGAGTTCGATGTAGTTCGTCCCGGTGTAGACGCGGGCACGGGCATTATCGGTGAGTTCCTCCAGCGCCTTTTTGGATTCGAACGCCGTTCCCCCGGCCCCGGACTTCATGAACCGCGCGCACCATTTGGGGGCGACGTTCTGGAGTTCGATGCTGTTGGCGACACGGGACAGGATCGACTCCTGAACCATGTGCTTGGCCTCCGACGCCATGAACCGGGTCATGTCTTCGGAAGAGACATAGATGGGCTGGTTGGGATTGGCGCTCTGGGGCGGAAGGCACTTGAAAATAATGGTCGGACGCCAGACCGGCGCGAACTTCGCGAGCGCGAAGTGCGACCCCACGCCCAATGCCGCGCCGAAGATCGTCGCCGCCACCAGGAGCCACTTGTACTTGTTGAGGAGCTTGATCGGATCGATCGCGCCGAGTGCCGCCTGGGCGACGGGCGTGTGGGCCTGTTGCGGCGGGCGGGGCTGGCTGGGGTTGAGGGGAACTGTGGTCATGGGTCGTCCTTGATACCGTGGTCGGCGATCAGCGGGTGATCTTGGCTTTCAGTGCGGCCATCTGGGCCGAGAGTTGATCTCGATTGTCGCGGGGCATGGTCTGCCCATATGTCTCCAGGAGTTTGTCGAACTGCTCGGCGGCCTGGCCGGCGCCCTGCATGTCCCCCTTCTTCACGAGCGCGTCCGTGAGGTGCACCAGAGCCGCGGCGAGCGATGGTGGCGATTGCTCAAGCTCCACGCAACGCTTCAACTGGGCGATCGCGTTCTCCAGGTCGCCCTTCTTCAGCAGGACCGCCCCGTAGGTGTCCAGGATTTCCGGCTGGTTCGGGGCGGCCTCGACGGCGCGCTGGGCATAGGGCAGCGCCTCCTCGGGCTTGTTGAGGTTCTCGCTCAGCACGTACGCGAGGTTGTTCGCCATCGTGGCCTCGTCCGGGACGAGTTGCAGGTGGGCCTTCATGACCTCCACACACTCGTCGTACTTCTGCGTCGCGAGCAGACACTGCGTGAGCGCGCGCGAGGCGAGGACTCGCAGGCCGACCGTCGTGTCCGTGCCGACCAATCCGCGGAGGAGGCCGATTCCCTGCTCGCGCGTGGGAGGATCGTTGAAGAGGACGTTCCCCTTGAAGAACGCGGTCCACTTGGGATCGAGGATGCCCTGGGCGAGTTGGTCGAGGAAGGGGATCATGTCCTTGGAGTCGGTGTAGACCGAGGACGCCGAGCCGTACCAGCGCATGACGAGGTCGGCGTTGGTCTGATCGGTCTTTTTGATCGCTAGGGCGAGCGTCTCGCGTGCCTCGGCGAGTTTCTTCTGCTTCGAAAGGAGTTTCGCGCGCGTCTGGAGCATCGCCGGATCGCCCAGGATGTCCGGAGAAAGCGACGTCACCACGCGATCCGCCTCGGTCAGTTGCGGCGGCCTCTGGGCCATCAGGATCTCGACATAGGGCACCGCCGTCACGAGCGCCTTCTGGACCTCGAAGGCGTTCTTGTAGTAGCGGAGCGATTCGGTGGCATTCCCGAGTTGCGCCCAGAGGCGTCCCATCTCAAGGTTCGCCGCCATGGGATCCCGGGCCGATGTGACATACTTCTGGGCGATCGCGGTGGCGTCGCCCTGCTTGCCTATCTGCACGAGTTGGGCGATGAGCGCCCGGCGAAGATCGTCGAGTTCCGGCGCGACCTCGAGGGCCTTCATTAGGTCGGCGATCGCTCCATCGGTGTCCTGGATTGAGTTCTTGTATCCCGCGCGCAACCGCAAGATCGCGGCAGACTGGGGCTGCAGCGAGACCGCCTTGTCGAAATCGGCGAGCACGTCCCGCTTCGAGCCATCGTGCCTCATCATGAACTGCGCCCGCTGGAGGAAGACCATCGCCGAGTCGGGGAACTTGCCCACGGCCTGGTTCATCACCTGGGCGGCGGCGGAGAAGTCCTTCACGTCGCTCGAGTTCGCCTTGGCCTCGAGCGTCCCCGCCCGTGTCAGGAGCGCCACGGGATCGGTCCCCTGGATCGGGTCGAGCAGCGAGAGCGCCCGCTCGGCCTCGGCGAACTCACCCTTCCGCAGGTGCGCGTCGATGATCCGCCTCGCGTACATCATGTTCGGCGTGTCGGCCTTGGCGTCCACGATCCGCCGCGACGCCTCGATCGCCTGGTCGAAGTGGCCCAGACGCAAGTGGGCATCGGCGAGCGCGCGATCCGCGGGCATGGTGTCCTTGTCCTGGTGCGCCCTGGCCTCCTCGAGCGCGGCGAAGGCCGCGTCGTAGTCGCTCTGCATCCCGCACAGGCTCGCCAGAATGAGGTACGGATCGGCGGTCAGGCTCTTGGGCTCCTGGCGATCGATGAACGCGCGCATGATCTGCCTCGCGTCGTCGATCCGTCCCTGGGCCTGAGCGAGGCTGGATTCCAGACGGGCCGACAGCAGGTCGTCGTCGGCCTGACGCAGTTCGGCGATCGTCGCGCGCGCGTCGTCGAACCGCTTCGTCCGGATCAGCAGACCCGCGAGAGCGGCCTTGACGCCGCGATCGCTTGGATCTTGGCGCAGCATCCCACGGTACATCTTCTCGGCCTTGTCCACGTCACCGACCGACCCTTCGAGTTGGGCCCACACGCGAACGAAGAGTTGGCTCGAGACGCCCGAGCCCTCGAGCGAGCGTGCGCGCGCGAGGGCCTCCTCCGACCGACCCTCCGCGATCAGGGCGCCCATCAGGTCGGTCATCGCCTCGATGTCCGTGGCGCGAGCGTTGAGAGCCTTCTCGAACGACCCAATGGCCTCGGCGTTCCGCCCCGCGTGGACGAGGATCCGCCCGTGCAGTCGCCACGTCTCTGGCTTGGGCACGCCGAAGTTCTTGAGCACGCTCTGCATCGTCTGCAGCGCCTGGAGGACCTCGCCCCGCGCGTCCTCGAGGCGGGCCTTGAACGTCAGGCCGTCCGTGCCATCGGTGTTCTGGGCCGTCGCCTCATCCACGAGCGCGGTGGCCTTTGTGAAGTCCTTCGCGCTGATCGCCTCGATGAAGTTCAGCTCGAGGAGCCCCGGGTGTTTCGGATCGATCTCGTTGGCCCTCGCGAGGTGCGCCGCCGCCTCCTCCTGCTTGCCGTAGCGCTTGTCGATGGTGTATTTCGTGATCAGTTTCTCGGTCTCCGACAGGTTGCTCGCGTCGACTTGCGCCAGCTCGGCGTCGTAGGGCGAGGCGCTCGTCAACTGGATCCGCATCCGCTTGAGCGTCTCGTTGTCCGCATGGATCGCCAGCCCCTCGTCCACCGTGGCGAGGGCACCCGGGCGATCGCCCGTGCGGAGCTGGAGTCCGGCGCCCGCAATGAAGAGGCGGACATCGTTGTCATGGGTGGCGCGAAGGCCCTTGAGCGTCTCGAAGGCCTTCGATTGTGCGGGCGATCCATCCTCCGCCTTGAACGCCTCGCTGATCGCCCTGATCACGGGATCGTCGTTCTCGGCCTCGCCCTTGCGGACGGCGATGCGCTTGAGACCCTCGGTCGCCATGGAGTTCTGCGGATCAATCCGCCGGGCCATCTCGTAGGCACGGCTCGCGGCGTCGAGGTTGTTCGAGGCCTCCTCGATGCGCGCCAGCATAGCCCACGCCGCCACGTTGCGGGGCGAGAGTTCCAGCAGCCGCTGCAACGGTTCGCGCGCCGACCCCGGCGTCCCACGCTTCATGAGCACCAGCGTCGCGAGGGCCAGCCCGTCCGTGCTGGTGTTGTCGGTCATCTGGTTGTACGAGGTGATCAGCCGGTCCGACTCGGAGAGATTGTCCTCGGCAAAGGCGATCTGCGCCGCCACCAGTTTGTATGGCGCGCGGTCCTTGGAGATGAGTTTCTCAAGACGATCGCGATACTTCTTCATGTCCGCGAAGGCGGCGGCCGCCGCGGCCGCATCCTTGTCGTCCGTCGCGACCTGCCACGAGTGGAACGACCAGACGGCACAGTTCGTCTCCGCCGACACCTTCGCGTCGAAGAGACGAAGCGCATCGAGCGAGACCGGAAGCGGCTCCTTCTCCGCGATGCCGTTCGCCACCACGATCGCGGCGTCGCGATTACCCGACGACGACAACTGCTCGGCGTAATACAACCCGAGCACCACATCGTTGGGGTTCGCCTTGGTCATCCGCTCCGCGAGGTCGAGCGTTCCCGCCTGCCGAGCCTCGGGGTCGATGATCGACTCCATGTTGGAGAGCACGCTGAGATGATTGATCTCCAGCGTTGCGAACCCCTCGCCGCGGGTCTTCGCGAAGACCTCGTCGAGTTGCGGCTTGAACCGCGACCCCAACTCGCGGACGAGTTCGGCTTGACGCACGGGGTTGGTCTCGCGCACGATCGGCTGCTGGGCGGCACGGAGATCGGACCGCAGACGAGAGATCGCCATGCGCACGTCGCCCGGGTTCGATGCCTCGAACGACTCTATCAGTTGGCGCTGCTGCGCGACCATCGCGTCGACCGTGTCCATCTCGCCCAGTTTCCGCGCCGTCTCCTCGCGGCTCTCGTAGAACGCCATCAGCATCTCCGCGGAGCCCGAGTCCTTCGGGTCGGCGGCGAGTGCGGCCTTGAGATCCGACTCGGCGCGCTCGATCAACTCCGTGGAGGCGTCCGGAGTCTCCGCGATGTACCGCGTGAGCGCCATGCCGCTATAGCGACGGAACGTGTCCGCCTTCTCCTTCGAGACGCCCTTGGACATCGCCGATGAGATCGCCGAGTCCACCAGGCGGCTGAGATCCTGCGCCGTCTGGAGTGTTCCCTGCTGGAAGAGGCTGCTCGAGAACTCGAGATACTGGCGCTGGATGTCGAGATCGGCGGGCTTGAGCTGCGCTCGCTGCATCCTGATCGCGCGAAGGTCCTGGATCAGTTTCTGCACCTTGTCGCGGTTGGGCGAGACGATCTTCGAGAGCGACTCGTCCCACTTGTCCAGGTATGCCAGGACCGTTGGGTCCTTGTTCACCGCTTTCGAGAAGGACTCGGCGGCGTCCTCGAACTTCCCCGCCGCCATCTGCACGTCGCCGATCTTGACCAGATCGCCCGCCGACTTTCGAGTGAGAAGCAGCGCGGCCACGGCAACGCCGAAGAGCACCACGGCCCCGATGGCGAGGAAGACGACGAAGCGTGTGTTGACTTTGCCCTTCATCCGATTCTCCGATCGTGTGTGTTGGTGTCGTGTCTGCCGAGAACGCCACGGGCGAGAGTCGCTCCGTGACCGAGCATCGTCGAGTCCGGGACCGCGCCGGAGCGTTCGTCCTTCGCGTCGGCGGAATCCTTCTTCTTGGGCCACTTTCCCGTCTCCACGTCCACCCAGTCCGGGACAACGGTCATGATCTCGCCGAGGAGTTCGTCCAGGAGGCGCGCCGATTGTGTCGCGAGTTCTTCCTTCGAACGCACGGTCGAACTGGTGACCTGCACCTTCAGGTAGTACGCGTACGTCTCCTTCAGATTGAACGCGAGGAGGCGGACATCGTTGGCGCTGGGCGTCGTCCGTCCGTTCGCGATGAAGAAGTACCCCGCGTAGAGATTGCTCCCGCCCTCGTTGCTCTTGAACTCGGTGCAACGCATGCGGATCGACTCGGGGTCGCGCGGAAGGTGTGGCATCAGGCCGGGGTTGCTCGAGTACGTGTTGTCCAGCCGCACCTGCTTCACCTGGCCCTTGAGCGACTCGGGGGCGCCGGGGTCGTTGCTGAACCGCTTGGTATCCAGCGGGAGCAGCAGATCCACGGGGAGCGAGCCGAGTTGCAGCCCGCCGCCGACGAAGCACCGGTCCGGGACGTGCGGCACGGTGTCGATCATCCCGGTGTAATACGCCAGATGCAGATCCAGCACCATGGGCTTCTCGCCCGGAGCGGGATGCTTCTCCATATACACACGCGAGAGGTAGTTGGTCGTCCCCAGCGTCTTCTCAACCTCGGCTTCTTCCCGCCGATCCGTGCCGATTCGGATCCACGACTCGGTCTCGAGGGGAATGTCGCTGGTGACTCGACCCGACTCGGGATAGATCGCCTCCTTGCGGAGCGAGAACTTCGCCGCCCTGATCGCGGCATTCATCCCGATCGCCGAGGCGAGCATCAGCGTGAGCGCCACAACGAACGCAACCGACTTGAAGGGGTGGCGCGAGGTCATGCCGCGGATTCCCTCGCGCCGCGATCGACAACGATGATCCGCTCGAGCGCCCACATCATCAGGAGAAAGAGCCCCAACCCGGGGACGAGCAGGAGCGTCCCGATGATCTTGTGCGTCTCACCCCTGGTGAACTCGGGATTCGAGAGCGAGGCCAGCCCCAGCACCGCGACGCGGATCACGTTCATGAAGACCGCGACCGGGACCGACATGAGCAAGAGCGCGATCCGCTGCCACCACAGTGTGCTCCGGATCAATCCCACGGCCCCGGCGAGCGCCACGAACGCGACAACCATCCGCATTCCCGAGCAGGCGTCGGCGACGTTCAGTTTCATCTCCCCCGAGGAGGGGCTGGTGATCGAGAGGATGTTCCCCTGCACGTCCACCACATACCCAAAGAGACCGCTCAGCATCGAGAGCAGCGCGCCAGCGCCGTGCGAGGCGAGGATCTTCAGCGGGAACGTCAGGCCGTTCATGATCGCTTCCGAGATCGTGATCCCCATCGCCAGATACAGGATCGGAAGGGCCGTCAGTCGCAGCACGCCCGGCCCAAAGAGCAGGAGCACCAGCGACCCCAGCGTCCCGATGACCGAGAGCCCCTGGAGCATGTGGTTCGGGAACCCGACGGTGAAGAAGACGTAGGAGAAGATGCCCAGGCACATCGGCGCCAGCGCCGGCCAGAACGACCTCGCCGTCGTCCGGCTCAACGCCTCGCGACGGGTCCACACCAGATACCCCGACACCAGAGGCACCACAAACGCGTGCCCCCAGTCGTCCAGGAACATCGTTGAATACTCGATCTGCGTCGCGAACCAGCGATAGAAAAGGCCCACAAAGGCGAGCGTCAAAAGACCCGCGCCCACGAGCGAGCGCGGCGACGTGAACGCGCGCGCAAACGTGTCGGGCACTCCAAGCCCAAGGGTGGTCCGTGTTTGCGAGCCTGCGGAACTCAACCGTTCATTCCCCGTCACGTCCGATGGACAAACAAGGCCTCGTCGCGATCCGATGAGGCCCGGCATGCATTCTCGGTCTCTCGCCAATCCATCGGCTGTTGACAATGCCCACCCGCGTCCGATCGGGCGGTTCGGGCGGTCTGGAACGCACAAACCGACCCCCCCGACCCCCCCGTCCGCCCCGTCCCCCCATATTCGCCGCACCGACATCCGCAGGGAAGCCCCAACAATGCCAGCACGCGAGGAACCGAACCATCCATGCCCCACTACGCCTCAGGCGGGCAGGATTGTTCGCCGCTGATCACCGGGTTTCACCTGAGTTTACAGAGAAATAACAAACAAAAACCTAGTATATTGATCCGCACTGTGGGCGAGAACGCGGCTACCGACACTTCATCAGTTATTGGTGATGCGTCGAGCGCCGTAGACCTCGGTGTCGAAGTTCCGGTCGAGCAGGAACCCAAATCCATAGGACATCCGGAACCCGTTGCGGATCACCGCGAGCGGCTGGGCCCAGAAGTTGGTGCCGACGTTGATGAGATCATCGGGCTTGAGGATGATGTCCGGCTCGGTCTCGTTGGCGATCGCCCGGAGATTGATCCGGATCGTCGCCTGGCGTTTTTCCCCGACGATGCGGGTCAGTTCGGTCCTTTCAGGGATGGCGAACGTGCCCAGACCGCCGCTGGAGACGATGGCTCGGCGGACCGTGAACAGGCCGTTGGCGGGCAACTGATACGGCCCCGGGCGGCCGACGTTTCCTCCCATGTAGACAAAGCCCGACGGCTGGGGCGGGATGCGGATCACGTCGCCCGGACGGACGACCACATTCACCTCGCGCCGGCCTTCATCGAGGAGTTTCTTGAGTGGGATGCGGATGATGCGCTGGGTGGCGATGTCGCCGCCGGGCGTGCCGCCGGGCTGGGCCGCGGCACGATCCTCCTGGATGCGGACCCACTGTCCGTTGAGGAAAACCCAATCCGAGAGGCCCGACGAGGCCGGGGCGCTGGGCTGGGCGTTGGCGGCCGGTGGCATCCGCTCGGGAAGATCGATCACGGGCTTGGACGCCTCGGGCTGTTTGGAGAGGGCCGCCGGTGAGGGGGTGCTCTTGGTGCTGTCCGGATTCGTTATGGTGTTGAGGAGTTCGTCGAACTTGGAAGGATCCATTGGCGCGTTGCCGGCGTTCGGATCGGCTGGCGTGGTCGTGTTCGTCCCGGTCAGCCCTCGGGCCTGATCCGAAAGGCGGACCTGGCGGATGACATAGACATACGGCGCGTTGCTGTCGATCTGTCCGCCCGCGGTCAGGGCCTCGGAGAGGCGATAGTCGGCGTCCGGGATGAAATACTGCCCGGGCTGGTTGACCGCGCCGACCAGCGTGAAGACCTGCTGGCGCTGCGACATCGGTCGGATCTGCGCCAGCGGATTCGGCACCAGGCGCTTCATCGCCTGCATCACCGCCTCTTCCGCCTGGGTCTGCGTCATTCTCGCGACGTACACGTCGCCCAACTGGGGCACGGGGAGGAACCCGCGCGTGTCGATCGTCAGTTCGAGTTCCTCGGAGCGGCCCGGCTCGATCAGGTCCCATGCCACCAGCGTCACGCGATCGCCAGGCGACAAGCGGTACTTCGTCGGCACGGGGAGCAGATCCGCCGGGAGCGGGTCGCTGTACTCGACCGCCTGCCCGCGATCCTCGATCACCGCGATGCGATCCAGAATCGGCATGACCCTCGGCGTGTGGTTGAACGCCCCGAGCTGGCTCGGGTCCATGAACGACTGCACCTCACACCCGGAAAGCCCGGCAAGGCCCGCCAGCGCGAGCACGCCGCCCAGGGCGACGCGGAAGGTGAAGGGACGATTGGCAGCGGCAGATGGGGTGTGCGAGTCCACGCACGGCTCCTTGGAAGCGAGCCCGATGCCGTGTGCACCGGGACAGGTGAGGACAGTACGTCGATAGCGCGACAAAGATCGCGACGGCCGATAATACGAGTGCAACCGGCGTGACGTTGGATCGGCGAGACCGCTCCTCGAACGCGAGTTTCGGAGTCTTCGTTGGTGCCGCCCTTCACCGTCAAGGCGACCGTGGCCAAACTCGGATCATCGGGCTCGATCGGGCCGATTCCTACACTCTGCACATGGACGAGATCGGACCCACAACCAACGCCCCGGGCTCCTTGCGCGCCGTGCCACGCGTGCACGACCACGAAGCGGCGAATTCTGCGCCCCAGCCCATGACGGCGGGCCCAACCGCTCGCACCATAGCCCGTCACCCCAGGCCCGCGGGGGGCGATCCGCTCCGCCGCGTCGATCCACCGGCCTTCAGCCTGAGCAATATGGTCCTCAACAACGAGGGTGGGGCGGTCTCGCAGTTGTCCCTGAAGCGCAAGCCGCCTTGGCTTCGGGCGAAGGTTCCCGGCGGTGAGGGGTACAAACGCCTCAAGAGCGTCCTGGCCGAGCATCGACTCTTCACCGTCTGTGAGGAAGCCAGTTGCCCGAACCTCGGCGAGTGCTGGGCGCGGGGCGTCGCGACCATCATGATCCTGGGCGACACCTGCACCCGTGCGTGCGGCTTCTGCAACGTCAAGACCGGCCGACCGCCCACGCTCGATCGCGATGAGCCCAGGCGCGTTGCCGAGAGTCTGCGCCTCATGTGGGAGAACGCGAACCTCAAGCACGTCGTCATCACCAGCGTGAACCGCGACGAACTCCCCGATGGCGGAGCAGGGATCTGGGCCGAGACGATCCTCCGCAGCCGCGAGGCCTGTCCGACGATGTCGATCGAGGTGCTGATCCCCGACTTCGAGGGCAACTGGGGCGCGCTCCAGATGGTGATCGACGCCAAGCCCCACATCATCAATCACAACATCGAGTGCGTCCGCCGGATGTACCCCGCGGTGAGGCCCAGCGCCAAGTTCGATCGCTCGGTGGAACTCCTCAGGCGCGTGAAGGAGCAGGGCGTCGTCGCCAAGACCGGCATCATGGTCGGCATCGGCGAGCACGACGATGAGGTCCTCGAACTCATGGACGACGTCATCGCCCGAAGCACCGCCGCGGGCCCCAAGGGCAAGGACGCCTGCGACATCCTCACCATCGGGCAATACCTCCAGCCCACGCGGAATCACCTTCCCATCGACCGCTGGGTGACGCCCGAGCAGTTCCAGACCTTCAAGACCGAGGGCCTCGCCCGAGGGTTCAAGGTTGTCGAGAGCGGCCCCTTGGTGCGGAGCAGTTACCACGCAGACCACCAGGCGGATGTGCTGAGCACGATCGAGGAGGAGCGCCGGCGGCGGTCGTGACTCTCCTCACTCCCCGATGGACTCTGTCAAAGTCCCATCCACTCCCGAAGCACCTTCGCCAACGCTTCGGGCACAGGCATCGCGCTCAATCGTGACTGCTTCACCAGCCCGAACGTGGCGAATCGTGTGTCGGCCTTGATCTTCGCGAGCGTGACGGGAGACTTCGCGGGCTTGCCGGGCGAGAGATCCACCACCGCGAACTTCGGTTTCCCTTCATCCGTCGTGCCGGGACGTCCGGGATCCTCGTAGGGATTCGACGCGGCCTTCGCCAGCCCGACGATCGCTCTCTCGTTTCCCGTGTGATAGACGAAGATCTCGTCGCCCATGCGGATCGCGCGCAGCGCGATGAGCGCGCCCGGATTCGACACACCCGACCACACGCAACGTTTCTCACGCACCAGATCGGAGAACGAGTACTCGCTCGGCTCGGTCTTCAAGAGGAACATCGCCATGCGAAGAGTCTATTGAGGCTCTCGGTGCTCGACGATCGCGGCGAACTCGTCAGCGACACGTTCGGATGCCACAACAGAAAAAAGCAAAGGCGAGCCTGTGCTTTGGTGTGGTCGATGTCTTGTTCGTCGGGCTTAGTGGCTCGACGCCACAGGCTCCGCGGCCTCGGGGGCGTCGGCCGGGGCCACAATCTTCGGCTCGGTCGCGTCCTCACACGGTGCCTTCTCGTCACTGCAGCAACCGGCCTTGGCCTCGGGTGTGCAGCCGTCGGCCTTCGCCTCGCTGGAGCAGCACCCGGAGACACCGGGCTCGCTGGTCATGCTCGCGGGCGAGACGTTCGCTGATACGGAGTCCTTCCAGCAGATGCCGAGAGGGCATCCGGTGGTGATGGCGTTGTACCCTCCGACGCCGACGCCGATGATCCCGACGGTCGCGAGCAGGCCGGTCCAGAGGCTGGTTCCACAGGCGCACTTCATGGTCATTCTCCTTGGGTCATTTCGGCCGGTGTGGGCCGCGGATTGGATGCGGGGGGCAACATCTGGTTTCGGCGTCCATGCCGGGCGAGAACTCCACGCATGTTATCGGCGGAAGTACGGGCTGGCGACACCCTCGGCGGACTGGGCGATCCGGATTGTGCGGGGGACATGGGCCGGGGACTCTGAAAACGACGGGTATCGCGTGCAGGCCGACCCGGGTCGGGTCGATAGGACGCTGGTTTGAGGGTCCGGCCATTGGGCCGGGTCGTGACATTGGATTTCAACTGCTTCTTCGGAGAAGAGGGCCATGGATCAATCGACGCCGCACACCAGTTCCGAGAACTCGGCCAATCCGCTCGACGCGTCGCACGCGTCGAAGGTGATCTCGGCGTTCTCGAACTTCGAGGACGCGCTGACGGCGTTGCGCGCGCTGTACGACGAGGCCCAGTTCAAGAAGGCCGAACTCGAGCAGCGTGAGATCGACCTGGAGATGCGCCAGAACCAGGTCGCCGAGCGTGTGCGCGAGGTCGAGCATGAGCGTGCCGGTCTGGAGGCGGAGATCGCCAGGGCCCAGGAGGAGCGGTCAACGGTCGAGGCGCTGCGTGCTGAGTTCGAGTCTCGCGAGCAGGACCTTCGCCGGCGCGAGGCGGAGCAACAGGAGGCTGTGAACCAGTTGGCGCGCCGGGCGGAGGAACTCGAGGCCGAGTCCACGGCGTCGGGCGAGGCCCTGGAGCGTCAGGGGCACGAGTTGTCGCAGGCGCGCGCGCAGGTGGAGCAGATGCGTCTGTCGGTCGAGGACCAGCAGGGCGATCTGGCGCGCGAACGCCAGGTGATCGAGTCGATGCGACAGGACGTCGAGCGTCGCGAGCGTGACCTCAAGCGGACCTCGCAGGAACTGATGGATGCGCAGTCGGAGATCGAGTCCCTTCGGACGCGTCTGCTCGAGGCGGAGGACCTTGCCGAGCAGCGGATGCACCAGGTGGAGCGAGCGATCGCGCGGGCGGGTGAACTCGGGGCGGACCTTGGCCGGACGCTGATCAAGGCCTCGGAACTCGAGGCGCAGTTGGAGGAGGCGCGTCGCGAGACACGGGTGGATCCGGCGGCCGAGGCGGCGTACGAGGCGCAGATCGCCGAACTCACCGAGCGTGTGCGGTCTCTCACGGAGATGATGGAGGAGCACGAGAAGTCGTGGCGTGCCGAGCACGAGCGTGTGGAGGAGTTGACGTCGTCGCTGCAGCAACGGGCCGAGCACCTCTCGGAACTCGAGGTGGAGATCCAGTCGCTGCGCGTCCGCCTGACGGAGGCAGAGCAGGCTTCGGGCGTCGCGTCCGACGACTCGGAACTGCGAGAATCGCTCGCGAGCGCCCGGTCGCTGGCGGCGGAACTCCAGCAGGAGATCGAGCGTCGCGACGCGTCGCAGCAGGAACTGCTGGATCGCGCCGAGGCCGCCGAACGCGAGTGGACGACCGCTCAGGAGAAACTCGACACGGTAGCGGAGGAACTGGTCAGGACGAAGAAGATGCTCCGCCAGGCGGAATCGAACGCGGTGGCGGTGATGCCGAGCGATCGCGAGGAGGCGCTCGAGCGTCGCCTGGCGCGGCTGCGTCGCTACAAGTCGCTGGTGCGCGGGCGTGCGGACAAGTTGCGCAAGGCCGGCGAGATGATGAAGAAGAAGTTCGACCTGTGCGAGCAGTTGCTGCACCAGCGTGCCGAACTCTCGGAGGTGCATCAGAAGTTGATGCAGGCGCAGCGCAAGACGCAGAAGGTCAACGCGATGGGCAAGGCCGGGGTGGCGGTGATGCTGACCTCGGTCGCCGTGCTCATCTGGGCGGCGATGAGTTGGGTCGTCTCGATGCAGGTGCTCCCCGGGCGGTATGTGGCGACGACGGAACTCCGGGCCGACGGGCGCGGGCGGGCGCTGAACCCGGCGGAGCTCGCCGAGTGGCAGCGGTACCACGAGGAACTCCTCAAGGACCCGCGCTTCGTGGACGCGGTCGCCAAGCGATTCGCGCGCAAGAGCATGGAGTCGATGTCGTCGGTGGGGACGGTCTCTAAGCGCATGAGCGAGGACCTCGCGTACACGTCGCCGGCGGATGGCGTGATCAAACTCGAGTGGATCGGCGACGGACCGGACCGTGCCGAGCGCGAGTTGGACACGGTGGCGACGGCGCTCGCGAGCGAGGCGAACGCGGCCCGCACCGAGCGGATCGACGGCGGCTCGACCACGCCCCCGACACCCGCGAAAGCGGCGTCACGGCCGATCGACAACACGCAGTTGATCGCGGCGGCGTCGATGATGGGCGGGGGGACACTCTTCTCGCTGTTCGTGGGCTTTGCCGCCTGGCGACGACTCGCCTCGGCGAAGACGAAGTTCGAGCAGGACACGCAGATGGCGGCGATCCTGGAGGACGCGCACTGGCCCGATCCGCGGAAGATGTGACCTTCGGGACGTTGGTGGCGGATGGGGTCGCGTGCGAACTTCGGGCATTGCCCGAGGGTGCCCGGATTGCCCTTGGCGTGTTCGTCTGGCCTTGATCGTCAGAGGGTGACGGTCATCAGGAGGCGGGCGGCGGATGACGGCTGCCCGACGGCGGCGGACGCGATCGCGAGACGCATGCCGGGTTTCAGTTCACTCGCGGCGATGGGAACCTGCAGGCTCACGAACTGTCCGTTGGAGGCAAACTGGGAGAACTCGCGGACGACAGCGCCCGATTCATCAACCTCGACGAGCCGGAAGGACTCGCCCGGGATGGCGGCGACGCCCTTGACGAAGAGTTGGGCCTTGTCCCAGGTGTCGGCGAAGTGGATGGCGGCGAGGGCCTTGTCGGCGTCGAAGCCCGGCTCGGCCTTGAAGACTCGACGCTGGTGGGCGTCGGTGAAGACGACGTCCTGGAAGCGGTCGCCGCCGAAGGACTTCACGTAGGACCCGAGCATCTGGTCGCTCGCGACGCGTTCGGCGAGGCGCGAGTTGGTGTCGAAGACATAGACGAAGGCCGCGAGCAGCAGGGCGGCGGCGGAGGCGAACCCGATGGCTCCGGCGCGCCACGCCGGGGAGACGCGGATCTTTGAGGCCGGGGCCATGACGACGGTGCCATGCGCGATCACGCCGGCGACGGCATCGCCCAATGCACCGTTGTCGATGGTCGCGCCGGCTTCGATCTCAGCGCGGATGGCCTTGAGGACGCGCTCGCGGAGCGAGGCCGGAGGCTCGGTCTCGAGCAGAATGGCGTGCGACCCGGCCCAGCGGGCCTGCTCGGTGCGGACGTGGGCCTGGATCTCGGGGGAGGCTCGATCGAACGCGCGATTGAAGTCGCGGTGATCGGCCTCTTCGAGGAGACCGAGTGCGTCGAGATGAGCGGCCTCGAGTAGTTCACGAATCGTCATACAACCAACTCCTCACCCATCCGTTCCCTCAGCCTCACGAGTGCTCGGCTGAGCGCCGACTTGATCGTTCCCAGCGGGGTGTTCAGTTCCTCGCCGATCTGTCGGAGGGTCTGTCCCCCCAGATACGCCCGGAGCACCACGGTTCGCTGGAGTTCCGGGAGGGCGTCTATTCGTTTCATCAGTGCCTTGAGTTTCTCTTCTTGCTCCATTCGTGACGAATCGGCCTTAGAGGCCGGGTAGTTGCCTGGGAGTGCCGCCTCCAACGATCCGGCCTTGATGCGGGCGCGGTTGCGTCGAAGTTTGTCCACCAGGTGACGTCTGGTAATCAGCATCACCCAGGTGACCAGGGCGGCCCGAGCGTCGTCATATCGGCCGGCGGTCCTCCAGAGGCGGACAAACACCTCCTGAACGGCGTCCTCGGCCTCGGCACGGGTGGGCATGGTCTGGAGCGCCATTCGAAAGACGAGTGAACCGAAGCGGTCGTAGAGATGGGCGATGGCCTCCTGATCGTTCTGGGCCACCCGCTGCATCAGATCGCGGTCGGAATCGTCGTGTTTGGTCCTTCGCTCGGGCATGTCCCCACACGATACCACAAATAGGGGCCTTGGAAGAGTTTCCACGCGGCATTTCATCGCCGAGCGGCGTCCTCCAACGTCCGTGATCGTCCGGGAACGATCTGGATCGCCATCTGATACGTTGGCCGCCACGTGGAGGATCCTGCCGAGCGAATCAAGTCAGCGATGCGGAGTCGCGGCTGCGTTTGTGTTTTGTTTGGAATCGGACTTTGTTTATGAGCATCAAAATAAGGTGGAATAGGGGCACTATGTGGGTTGCATGAATCGAGAAAAGTCGATAGATTTTTTGAAGGAAAGCGTGGGCCGGGTGTGCCTTCGCGGTCCGGAGTAGGGAATCGACGGCATGGGCCTCATGGGGAACATGCGGGGGCATCTGCGATCTGCAACGTGCAGCGGGCTTCGCGTTCGCGCCTCTCGTCGCGCCTTCACGTTGGTCGATGTGCTCGTGACGATTGCGGTGATCGGCGTGCTGATCGGGATACTGATTCCCACATTGTCAGGCGTGAACGAGGCGGCACGACGCGTGGCCTGTCGATCGAACGTTCGACAAATCGGGATCGCGATCGCGTTGTATTCAGATCAGTACGACGGGATGCTGCCGAGCAGTGTGTTCCTGCCGTTCGATTCGATCGTGGCGCGTGAGGCGTCGCAGCCGCAGCAGATGATTCTGCTTCGCGTGAATCCGAGCCTGGCCGCGGCACCGTCGCCGTCCACGCCCACGATGACGGGGTGGGATGGTTTGGGCGTGCTGCACTCAACGGAGTTCATCAACGATGGGCGACTGTTCTACTGCCCGTCGCACCACGGCGAGAACTCGTTCCGGGTGTACGCGCAGGCGTGGAGCCAGGGCGCGACGACCGAGATCGCGGGGAACTATCACTATCGTGGGGCTGGGCCATCGAGCGGCGTGCCTGGTGCACCGCTCACGAACGTGATGTATCGCATCAGTCCGCAGCACTCGGCCCTGGTCTCCGACGGGCTCCGCACGCAGTCGGATTACAACCACCGAGTCGGATCGAACGTCTTCCGGGCGGATCTCTCGGTGGTGTGGGTGCCCGATCCGCGGCTGATGGTGAGCGAGGCTCTCCCGGAGAAGAAGGAAGACGCGATCAATGCGTCGCCGGTCGAGAGCGCGTGGCACTTCTTTGATACATCCGAGGTTGTGTCGGATGTTCTAGGCGCGGGCTCGATCAATCGTGCGGCCCTCACGCGGTAGTTCGAGCACCATCAGTTTGCTCAGGGCGCCGATCCCATCCCGGCTTGGCGATGTCTTTCTTTGGATTCGCGTGCACCCGTGTGCGTTGTTGTGAGGGATTGCGTGTTGGGCGCTTCGTGTTTGCGTGGGGCCGCGTGATGTCCGTGGATGCGTGGGCCTACATTTGGGTATGACCACACGGACCACGTTGAGGATGTTCTCTCGCCTCGTGCTGCTCGCGGGATGTGCCGGGTTTGGCGCCCCTGCCGTGGCGCAACTCAGCCCCTCGCGCACCTATTTCGGCTTCGATAAGCCCGTGATGCTCGACGTGGCCGATTCGGGCGGCAAGGGGGAACTCTCGATCAAGGCCTATCGCGGCGACGTGTACGCGAATCCCGAACCCGAGGCGTCGGTCTCGGTTGTCGCGGGGAAGGTTGACCTCCGGTCGGCGTTCGAAGGGTTCTGGACGAGGACAGCGACGAGCGTGAAGTATCTGCAGTTGTACTCGGGAACCGAGGCGCTTGGATCGCCGGTGGTCGTGCAGCCGATGCGGAACCCGGCGTCGGCGTCGATCAACCCGCAGACGGGTGGCGTGATGTTCGCGCCGGCACCGCCGCAGGTCTCGGGGGTGCGGATCTACAAGGACCAGCACGTGGTACTGAACACGACGCTCGGCGAGATCGAGATCCGATTCCGGCCGGACCAGGCGCCGAACACGGCGTGGAACTTCCGCCAGCTTGTGGCCGATGGGTTTTACACCGATATCCCGTTCCACCGGATCATCGGGCCTCGTGATGGTCGCGAAGGATTCATGGCACAGTCGGGTGACCCGACGGGAACGGGCGGCGGCGGTCCGGGGTACAACATCGATATCGAGCCGTCGCGCCTCCCGCACGACATCGGGGTGATCTCGATGGCGCGCTCGGGCGAACCGAACTCGGCGGGGTCTCAGTTCTTCCTGTGCTTCAGCCGCAAGGGAACGAACTTCCTGGATGGGAACTACTGCGCGTTCGGCGAGACGGTTCGTGGGAAGGAGACGATCAAGGCGCTTGAGAGCGTGAAGGTCGAGGCCTCTCCCAGTGGTGAGCCGAGCAAGCCGGTCGGCGATCCCCCCAAGATCATCGATGCGAAACTCGTCGACGCCCCGCCGATTCTGACGGGGCCGAGGCCGATCTCGCTGCCCGAGCCTGAGTCGCCCAAGGCCCAGTGAGCCTTTGGACAAAGGCTTTGGTCTAGGCCTTGGTACGTCGCGTTCAGGACCCGCCCACGGGACAATCCCAGATGGCGGCGGGGACGCCACGGCCGGAGTATCCGTTGCCGCTGATGAGATAGAGATTCGCCTCATCCTCGGATGTTCCCAGGTCGCTGGCGAACTCTTCGACGAGACGATCGTGGTCGGTGGCCATGGGAGTTGCTCGTTGGGGGTGAAGTGAGGGATCAGCTACCGCCGACATCGGTCCCAGATATCGGTGAGGTCGCGATCGGTGTTGCTCATCGCGCAGATCTCCTCGCGCTTCCCGTAGGCGAGGGCGATGGTCACAAGTCGCGTGTACTGTTCGAACATCTCGGGTTGAAAGAAGGCGAGAGCGGCGTCGGCATCGCCCGACAGGGACGCACCCCGCCAGGCCTCGAATGCCTGGCGTGCCTCGCGAACGTTGTAGTCCTTCTCGCCGCACGTGGAGAACAACACGGCGGTGGCGCACACGACCATCACGGCCAGAAGGGAACGGGAGTCAAATCGGAGTGGCCAGCGGGCGTGCATGGGGTCCTCCATTCGAAGTTCCCCGGCATGATACCAATGAGAACGCCGCTGTTGGAAGCGGTGTTCTGGGCATGGAATGTAAGTATGCGTCAGCCGCGGGGTCCGGCGTTCCGGACGGCGTCGGGCATGTCGAACTGCTTGTCGTTCTCGCGGAAGAGGGCGGCGAGTTTCTTCGCCTGGGCGTCGTAGGCGGCGGGGTCCTTCCATGTGCCGCGGGGCTGGAGGACCTCGCTGGGAACATTGGGGACGGCCGTGGGGATGGGCAGGCCGAAGATCGAGTCGGGGGAGAAGGTGGCCTTGGCGAGCGAGCCATCGAGGATGGCGGTGACGAAGGCGCGGGTGTACTTGAGGCTGAAGCGTTTGCCCATGCCGTAGGGCCCGCCGGTCCATCCGGTGTTGAGGAGCCAGACGTTGGTGCCATGCTTTTTGATTTTGTCGGCGAGCATGTGGGCGTAGACGACGGGCTGGCGTGGGAGGAAGACGCCGCCGAAGCACGGGGAGAAGTTGGGCTGTGGCTCGGTGACGCCGGCCTCGGTTCCGGCGAGTTTACTGGTATACCCGTTCATGAAGTAGTACATCGCCTGCTCGGGGCTGAGTTTGGAGACGGGGGGCATGACGCCGTAGGCGTCGGCGGTGAGGAAGATGACGTTCTTGGGGTGTCCGCCGACGCTGGGGATGACGGCTCCGTCGATGAAATCGACGGGATAGGTGACGCGGGTGTTCTCGGTGAGTTTGGCGCTGTCGTAGTCGGGGACGCGCGTCGCGGGGTCAAGGACGACGTTTTCGAGGACGGATCCGAAGCGGATGGCGTTCCAGATCTCGGGCTCGCCCTCCTTGGAGAGTTTGATGCACTTGGCGTAGCAGCCGCCCTCGAAGTTGAAGACGCCGTGGTCGGACCAGCCGTGCTCGTCGTCGCCGATGAGGGCGCGGTTGGGGTCGGCGGAGAGGGTGGTCTTGCCGGTGCCGGAGAGTCCGAAGAAGAGGGCGGGATTCTCGTGGGTCTTGCGGTCGACGTTGCAAGAGCAGTGCATGGGGAAGACGCCGGCCTCGGGCATGTCGTAGTTCATGGCGTAGAAGATGCTCTTCTTCATCTCGCCGGCGTACTCGGACCCGAGGATGATGACGCACTTGCGCGTGAGCGACTGGGCGATGAGGATTGGAGATTTGAGACCAAGGGCGGCCTGTTCCTCGGCGGTGAGGCGGCGCGTGCCGGCGTTGATGATGGTCCAGTCCTTCTTGAAGGCAGGCGTGGGCTGGCCCGGCATGACGCCGGCAGCCTGGGTTCCCTGCTGGATGAAGAGCGTGCTCGCGAAGAGGCTATGCCAGGCCTGCTCGGTGATGACCTGGACGCCGAGGCGGTACTTCGGATCACCGCCGGCGTATCCCTCGAAGCAGAAGAGTTTCGGGCGCGAGTTCAGGTGCTTCTTGGCGATCTCGAGCGCCATGTCGAACTGCTTGGGGGTGATGGGGGTGTTCACCTTGCCCCACCAGATTTTGTCGTGGATCGCGGGGACGTCCTCGAGGTGCTTGTCCTTGGGGCTCCGACCGGTGCGGTCGCCCGTGAGGCAGACCAGGGCGCCGTTGGAGGCGAGTTTCCCCTCGCCGGCGGCGATGGCTCGCTCGACGAGTTCTGGGGAAGGGGCGTTGGTGAGAACGCGGTGGGCGCTGAGGTCGAGGCCGTGAAGCAAATCGGTGCTCATGTGTGTGGAACTCTGGAACATGTGTGACGGCGTCGGGTCTCGACGGCGCTCCCCCAACGCGGTTTCTCGGCCGGCGTCGCACGGGTGGACGGGTCGGGGGGAGCCGTAAGCCTAGAACGCCATCCCCTGGTTTGGCCAGTGGTTGGAACGGTTTCGGTGAGGTGGACGGGTGGTCTAGGCGGACTTGGCGGATGCGGGCGAGTTTTCGCAGATTGCCGAGATTGCCGTCAGATGCGATTCGGAGTCCTTGAGGGATCGTGTGGATCGGATGGTCTCGAGGGCGGTCTCGGCGATGGCAATGAGTGGACGGATGCCCCGGGCGAGGGAGATGCTAAGGATGCGCTCGACGGCGGCGATGGCCTCCTCAACATTGGATTCGCTGATGGCGATCTGGAGGATGGCGCCGGCCTGGGCGAGTTCTGCGGAGGAGTTGGATTGGTCGGCACTGGGGGCGGAGGCGTTGGATGGAGCCCAGTTCTCGCGTTCGATGAGGAGCCACTCGGCGCAGGCGCGCAGCAGGGAGGACTGGCTGAGCGGGTGGGCGAGGAAGGCCTGGGCGCGCGCGCCGGCGATGTTGTGGCGCGTTTGTGGTCCTGCGTCGGGAGTCACCATGATCACGGGCGTGAGGGCGCCCATGTCGCGAAGATCCTGGATGATCTCTGTGGGAGAGCGTCCGGGGATGCCGGCGCTGACGATCACGAGATCGCAGGATTGCAGCGAGGACTCATTCCCCTTGATTTTGTTGTGGACGCGGATCGCGAGGTTGGTCACGGAGAGCAGGCGGTGGATGTACTGCGACTCCTTGGCGTCGTGGGAGATGATGACCACGCGTCCCTGGAGCATCTCGGGGTTGACCTTCTCGAGCGTGTTGGCGTTGGCGAAGGGATCGGGGTTGACGAAGTCTCGCACGCGGATGGGCTCGTCGAAACAGATGGCGATCTCGTGGATCATGCCCAGGCGGTGGATACATCGCAGGATCGTGCCATGGATGTTGATCGCGCCCTTGCGGAAGTGGTGGAGTTTGAGGCGGCAAGCCGAGCCTGGGTGGAGGTAGGCGTTGTGGAGGACGGCGATCCCGTTCCGCGAGATATTCCGGCCGGCGGCGATGAACTCGGACAACGTGCCATCGGCGTGCGTGAGCACGATGGGGACGAACTCGGCGGGGAAGGGCCAGCGGGACGCCTCGCGCTTGGCGGAGGGTGCACCCTTGGCGCTCTCGGCGGCGTCAATGGCGGCGAGGACCTTCGCGAGTGCTGGCGTGCTGAGGTTGAGCGAGTTTCTTCGTGCAACTGGGGGCATAAACGATCCGTCTGACGAACCGGCCCCAGGGCAGGGGACCTGATCTCACCATCGGACAGGTGGGGTGGGGATGCACGTGCGAATCCCCCTAAGTGGTGTGCGGCTGTGTCGATTTGGGGGGATCGTTCGTGTCGAGACGAGTGGGGGGGTGACCCATGAGGCGGGCGTGCGGTTGTCGCCCGGAAGATCAGGCCGTATGGTTACGGCTTGCGGGACTGGTCCTGCGGTTGGTGGCCATAGCTCAGTTGGTTAGAGCACCGGGTTGTGATCCCGGGGGTCGCGGGTTCGAGTCC
>JRYD01000266.1_pt1 | contig 51396 bp, 41 predicted proteins | sample 235311 | NCBI WGS metagenome assembly JRYD01 (sample SAMN03074213, study PRJNA261472) | activated sludge metagenome | biome: Common Effluent Treatment Plant; feature: Wastewater; material: Activated sludge; isolation source: activated biomass in a lab-scale reactor treating industrial wastewater at... | reverse complement strand
CCCACGCTCCCTCACCCTCACCATGTCCAACGAATCCACTCCAACCGCCGAACTTCCCAAGCAGTACCGCCCCATCGACCATGAAGACCGCATCTGGTCAAAGTGGGAGTCGGCCAATGCCTTCCACGCCGACCCAACGCGCGTCCTCCGCGGCGAAGCCAAGCCCTACGCCATCGTCATCCCGCCCCCAAATGTCACCGCCGCCCTCCACCTCGGACACGCCCTCAACAACTCCCTCCAGGACATCCTGATCCGCGCCAAGCGCAAGCAGGGATTCGAAACACTCTGGATGCCCGGCACCGACCACGCNNCCTGCACATGGGCCATGCGCTGACCATGACGCTTCAGGATATTCTCTCGCGCTTCGAGCGCATGCAGGGCAGGGACGTTCTCTGGCTGCCCGGCACCGACCACGCCGGCATCGCCACCCAGGCCGTCGTCGAGAAGCGACTCCGCAAGGAGGGTGCCCTCAAAGGACCCCTGCGCGACGCCTTCACACGCGACCAGTTCGTCGAGAAGATCCAGGCCTTCAAGGACGAGTACGAGGCCATCATCACCTCGCAACTCAAGAAGATGGGCTGCTCCTGCGACTGGGCCCGCCAGCGCTTCACCATGGACGACCAGTGCGCCCGTGCCGTGCGCGAGGCCTTTTTCCGCCTCTTCAAGGACGACCTGATCTACCGCGGCAAGCGCCTCGTCAACTGGGACCCCGCCCTCCAGACCGCCGTCGCCGACGACGAGTGCTACGACGAGGAGATCGACGGCGCGTTCTACTACCTCCGCTACCCCCTGGTACACCTCGGCAACTTCGAGCGCACCATCGAGGAGGGCAACCAACGCGCCGACGCCCAGCCCGTCACCTGGGGCGAACTCGCCCGCCGCGGCTACGAGGGCGCCGCCCATCATCCTCCCGAATCCCAGGCCTGGATCACCGTCGCCACCACCCGACCCGAGACCTACCTCGGCGACACCGCCGTCGCCGTGAACCCCCACGACCCGCGCGCCGGCGCGCTCAAGGGGCTGCACGTCGAGCTCCCCCTCGTCGGCCGCCTGATCCCCATCGTCGAGGATTCCTACGTCGTCCTCCCCGAGCGTTTCGCGCGCACCGACGAGGAGAAGTACGACCCCAAGGCCAAGATGGCCACAGGCTTTCTCAAGGTCACGCCCGCGCACGACCCCAACGACTACGAGATCGGCCAGCGCCACAAGCAGGCGATCGAGGCGCTCGGCAACCCCGTCCTCATCAACGTCATGGCCCCCGACGCCACCATTAGCGACAAGCACGGCTGGACCGACACCGGCGACGCCAAACTCTTCCTCGGCCTCTCGCGCGAGCAGGCCCGCAAGAAAACCATCGAGGAGTTCAAGGCTAGAACTGTCGGCCACGAGCCCCTCTTCGAAGGCAGCAAGCCCCACCGCCACAGCGTCAAGCACAGCGACCGCAGCAAGGCCATCGTCGAGCCCTACCTCAGCGACCAGTGGTACGTCAAGGTCACCGACCCCCGCATGGCCAAGGCGGCCAACGAAGCGCTGTCTGCCAACTCAGCCACAGGTGGCCCTGCCTTAGGTGGCTCCGCTCTCCAGAGCGGTGCCACCTGGAGCGGTGCTACCAAAGACAACACCCTCACCTTCCACCCCGACCGCTACGCCAAGACCTACGAGCAGTGGCACGACAACATCCGCGACTGGTGCATCAGCCGCCAACTCTGGTGGGGGCATCGGATCCCGGTGTGGAGCCATGCGGATCCTAATCGGATTGGTGGTGCCGCTTCGAGTATCGTGAAGTTCATCCAGCAAGGGAGACTCGCCAGTCAGCAGCAGACGCCGATCGACCCGGAGAGCCGCACCCGGAACTTCTGTGTGCTTGACCCGATGGATACGGAAGTCATTTCACTGCTCGAGACTCTTGGTTATGTCCAAGACCCCGACGTCCTCGACACATGGTTCTCCTCCGCCCTCTGGCCCATGTCCACCATGGGCTGGCCCGACGCCACCGATCTCTTGAGGGCCTTCAACCCCACCTCCACCCTCTGCACCGCCCGCGAGATCATCACCCTCTGGGTCAGCCGCATGGTGATGTTCAACCGCTACCTCATGCCCGAGGGTTGGCCGAACGCCACCGGCAATGGCACCACCGCCACCATCATCACTGGCGGCCACGGCCTTGGCCCCGTCCCCTTCCGTGATGTCTTCATCCACGCCGTCATCCAGGACGGCGAGGGCCGCAAGATGTCCAAGTCCCTGGGCAACGGCGTCGACCCTCTCGACATCATCGCCACCCACGGCGCCGACGCCATGCGCTTCACCCTCTGCCAGATGACGACCCAGACCCAGGACGTCCGCATGCCCGTCGCCAAGGACCCGGCGACCGGCAAGAACACCAGCCCCAAGTTCGACCTCGGGCGAAACTTCGCCACCAAACTCTGGAACGCCACGCGCTTCGCCCTCACCTTCCTCTCCACCACCGACACGAGCACGGCCGCGCTCTCTCCCGCGTCCCTCTCCCTCACCGACCGCTGGATGCTCTCGCGCCTCGCCCGTGCGACCTTCGAGATCGACCGCGCGCTCGACTCCTACGAGTTCAGCACCTACGCCCAGTCCTGCTATGCCCTCCTCTGGAACGACCTCTGCGACTGGTATCTCGAGGCCATCAAGCCGACGATCGCCGACAGCCCGTCGCAGCGCGCCGTCCTCGCCCACGCCCTCGAGACCATCGTGCGCCTCCTCCACCCCATCATGCCCTTCGTCACCGAGACGATCTGGGAGAAACTCAAGGACGTCACCACCGCGCCGATCACCGGCGTCACGCTCGGGGCTTCCCGCACGGGCCTCCTCGTCACCGCCGGCTGGCCGATCCTCGACGCCTCTCTCCTCGACGACGCCGCCGAGGCGAGGTTCGCCCGCGTGCAGTCGCTCATCACCCTCGTCCGCGAGGTCCGCGCCCAGCACAAGGTCCCGCCCAGGCAGTCACTCACGCTCCACGCTCCAACGCCCGCCGCACTCGCCGACCTCAATGACGAGGAGCGGCGCCTCGTGATGAACCTCACCAACATGGAACGCATCACTTCGCAGCCCGCGCCCGCCGGCGTCCCATCTCTCACCTTCGAGGGCGCGGCCTGGTCTATCGCCGGCATCGCCACCGCCGACGACGATCCCGCCCTCGCCGCCGCCGAAGCCGAGCGCCACGCCAAGCGCCACGCCGATCTCACAAAGACCATTGCCACCCTCGAGGCCCGACTTGCCAACCCCGGCTACGCCCAGAAGGCCCCGCCCCATATGGTCCAGCAGACCAGGGACCAACTCGCCGCGGCCCTCGCCGAGCGCGAGGCGCTGGGGGCGTGAGAAGAGAGTGGCCATGAAGAGGTGAAGTCGTGCGCAACTGAAGAGATGAGCGAGAGAGGCGCGGGGAATGGGCCATAAGTCAATGGCAGACGTGCCGGTGTCGGTCGGGTGCCACTGCCGCCGGTCCGCCCGCCGCAGAAGCAGCCGATGGATGCACCCATGGCATTCGCCACTTCACCTCGTCATCTCCTGAACGCCCGGCCATCCCCGCCCGTACCCTCTCATGATGCCCCGCAGTCTCGCCACCGCCATCGCCGCCCTCCTCCTCGCGTGCTCCGGGTTCGCCCTCACGGCCTGCCGGTCGTCTCCTTCATCCACTCCATCCCCCGGCGTCGTCTCGACCTCAGCCGCCTCCTTCGCCGACGCCAGCGAGGGCACATGGACCTTCGAGGACGGCACCACCGGTCGCCTCATCGCCACGCCCAGCTACCGCATCTTCACCACCATGGACCATGGCCCCACCACCGATCGCGTCCCGCGATTCCTCGAGCAGGCCCTCGAGTGGTACACGACCGCCCTGGGCGAACTCCCCAGGCCCCAGCGCCGCATGGACACCTTCCTTATGGAGACGCGCCCGCAGTGGGAACGCCTCACGCGAAGGTCCATGGGCGACGACGCCGAGATCTATCTCCGCATCCAGCGCGGCGGGTTCGCCGCCGGCGGCCGCGCCATGTACTTCTACATCGGGCAACGCGACACGCTCGTCATTGCCGCCCACGAGGGGTGGCACCAGTACACCCAATCGACCTTCCGTGCCCCCCTCCCCATTTGGCTTGAGGAGGGCATCGCGACCTACATGGAGGGGTTCCGCTGGGGCCGCCGGGGCGACTCGCTCCCGCGATTCGCGCCGTGGTCCAACCCCGAGCGCTTCGACACCCTTCGCGCCGCGGCCAAATCAGGACGCCTCATGTCGCTCGAGCATCTCCTCCACACCGCGCCCCAGGACCTCATGGCCGGGAACGCCGACGGCGCGCTCGATTACTACGCCCAGGCCTGGGCCCTCGTGCACTTCCTCAATGAGAGCGGGGGGAACGGGGGGGGCGAAGGGAAGTACCAGGCCGCGCTCACCAACTTGGTCCGCGATGCCGCTAGCGGCCAGCTCGTGAGGCACTTCAAGGACGCCTTCGGCTCGCGCGCCCTCTCGATCTACGCCTCGCGCCGCCGCGGGCCCGAACTCCTGCTGCTCTACACCAAGGAGCCACTCCCCGTCCTCGAACGCGAGTACGCCGAGTTCGTCCAACAGATCACCACGCTCGGCGCCCGATCAAGGATCATCTCCGGCGAGTCGCCCCTGACCCCTATCGCTCCGCCTCCCGCCCCGCCCCACTGATCGCGCATCCAGATCGCGTCCGACACGATCGATCGTGCCACTCGTGCCCGATCCGATCCATCGCACAAACAAACACGCCCGGAGCCGTGAGACCCCGGGCGTGCCGTGTATGTGGTAAAAACGTCCGATGAAACGCGAAGCGTCACCAGCCCTTAGCGCCGGCGACGAACGCCCGCGAGCAGCCCGCCGATACCCACGAGCGCCAGAGCGCCCGGCGTGGGAATCGAGTTCGCCTGCCAGCGACCGTTGGGAAGATCCAGGTACAACTCCAGGGCGTTGTCCCCCGGGTTCACCGTGCCGTACGCGTTTGCACCGTTGTTCTCGAACGTGCGCCCGATCGCGTAGCCCCAGTCGTTCTCCTTGCGGAACTTGAACTCATAACTCCCCGGCGCCGCCGAGACGATCGCCTTGTACAGGCCGTTGCCGAGATCGGTCATGACCGCCTGGGGGTTGGCCCAGCCGTCGAAACTCCCCATGATGTCCCAGCCGTGCGCGTGCGGATCCTCGAAGCCCACACGGAGCGTGGCGCTCGGGCTCCAGCCGTCGGCCCACGACGTCTGCGGGAAGAAGTTGATCGTCATTGAACCCGAGGCGCCAACCTCCTGTAGGAAGTTGTTCCCGACCGTGCCCGGAGGATCGATCTCATTGCTCGGCCCGGCGAACGACCAGTCGTCCGTCGTCGCCTTCACCTCAAAGCCGCTGCCCACGGTCAAGCCGCCGACCGTCGCGGAATATTTCCCGCCGCCCTGATCAAGCAACTCGGTTCCCGTTCCGGCCCATCCGTTGAACGGGCCACGGAGGTAGTACGGCTGCGCCATCACCGTACCGGCGAGCGTAAACAACGCGACCACACCAATGGAAACACCCAGTTTCATGGACTCTCTCCTATGTCTTCCCGACCCGATGGACCAGTGAGTTCCACCGGGCAAAGGCTTGTCTCTGCATGAAGAATACACGATTATGCCCCGTGCGCCAAGGGCATACACCGGGAACTGGACAAAATTCCTGGCTGTCTAGGGGGCTTGGGGCCGCACCGGCGACGGGGGAATCCCCAGGTAGGTCAGCGTTCGGTCCATCATCCGCCGGACCACCGGTCCCGCGACCGCCGAGCCGTAGTGCTCTTGCTTCGCGATCCGTTGGGGGCCGGGATCGTCGATCACGCAGACCATGACCAACCGCGGCTGCTCGCTCGGGCCCCCGGCGATGAACGACGAGTTGTACTGACCATCGAAATAACCCGCCGTCCCTACCGGCGCTCGCATCCCCTCGGGGGCCTTCCCGAGCGGTATCTCCGCCGTCCCCGACTTCCCGAACATCCGGTATCTCCACCCCTCCTCGGGGACGCCACCCAGCGGCGTCATCTTCATCTTCTTCTCGACGCCGTCCACGACCCGCCCCATCGTCTCGCGGGCCAGCCTCGCCACCGACGCCGGAAGCACGCGATACACCACGCCCGACTGGAGGTCCGTGGCCCCGATCTCACGCTGCCCCACGCTCGGCGACGACGCCGTCAGCCGGATTTGGGGCAGCGTTCCCGCCAACTCCCCCGGCCTGCAGAAGACGCTGAACGCCCGCACCATCTGCACCGGCGTCACCGCCACCTCGTGCCCATACGCGTACGACGTCTGCGAGTACTTCGTCCACTTGAGGAGCGGCGTCACGATCCCGCTCGCCTCCCCCGGCAGCCCGATGTTCGTCGGCTTGCCGAACCCGAATCGCACGGGAACCTCGTGGAGTTGCCCCCACGACAGACGCTCGGCCGCCTTGATCATCCCGATGTTCGACGAGTTGACGAGCACGTCGCACCACGACATCTCGTCGCGCTTGGTCACGTCCTCGATGTACCTTCCATACGACGTGTGCCACCGTCCGCCCTCGGTGTCGAAGACCTCGTCGGGACGCGCGAGCCCCAACTCCGTGATCACCGACCACACGAATGGCTTGAATGTCGAGCCCGGCTCGTACACGTCCTCGACGCAGCGATTCCGACCCAGCGCGGGATGCTTGTGCCGGCCGTCGTCGGCCTTCAGTGTGCGATATCGCACACCCATCGGCTTGGAGTGCACCGATCGATCGGCCTTGGGAATCCACGGGAACTCCGTCAGCCCGGGGAGATCGCGGATGATGTCCACCATCGCCAGGACCTCGCCGCTGATCGGATCCAGCACGACGAGCCGCCCGCCCGCGGCGTCGGCCTCCTCGATTCCCCGCCGAAGTTCCTCCTGCGCCATCCGCTGGATCTCGAGATCGATCGACAGCCGCACGTCGGTCCCGACCTCGCCGTGCGCCACCTGCCCCGGCTCGATCCACAAGGGACGACCGGACTTGTCACGCACGTACGAGATCTTCCCAGGCTCTCCCGAGAGTTCCTCATCGAGGCGCAACTCGGCGCCCATCAGACCCTTGTCCTCGAAGCCCACCAGCCCGACGATCGATGCCGCCGCATCGCCCGCGGCATACTCGCGCACCGGACGCTGCTCGAGCGAGACGCCCGGAACTCGCTGCGCGCGAACTCGCTCCACGATCGCGCCGGGGAGCACATCGGACATCACCAGATAGCGGATGGGCTTCTTCGCGACGTCGGGCGTCGCCTCGCCCTCGGCGCCTGCCGCGCCGGCGAGAATCGTCGAGAGTAATCCAGCCGCCCGTGGCGCTGCGGGCGCGCCCGACGCGGGGGCCGCCTTGGGCGTCGTCGCCGATCGCTCGGCGTTGATCGCCAGCACCCGATGCACGCGATCCGCGATCGCGTCGGGATCCTCGCCGAGCGTCTGCGCCATCCACGAGATCGCCACGTCCGGATCCTTCAGCAGCGTCGGATCGACCACCAGGCGATACCCATACCGCGTCCCCGCGATCAACCGCCCCCGGCGGTCGAGCATGTCGCCCCGCAGCGGCGTCTCCCGAACGCTCGACACCCGAGACTTGTTCTGCGCATCGAGGCGATCGCTCGGCCTCAACTGCAACTGCGCCACGCGCCCCAGTAGGGCGACAAGCACAATCGATAACGCGATCATGGTCGCGCGCGCGGGCCAGCGTGGTGTCATCGGTGTCGCCATCGTCCCCCCTATCGAGCCGCCGTCCTCGTCGTTTCCTCTGACTGATCCGGGATCATCGGCGTCAGGCCGGCTTGCAGCGACGAATCCTCGCGCAAGGACGCCGGCGAGACCCGCCCCGCGATGTCTGTACGAATCAGCCACAGCCGCTCGTCGAGTTGACCGATCCGCAACTGCGCCTGCGTCAGTTCGCTCCCCGCCTGGAGCCGCGACTGCCGCTGCGCCAAAAGCCCGCACGCGATCAGCCCCAGCCCCGCGATCAGCACGATCCCCTTGGCAAAGACCGATCGCGCCTGCGCCCGCCGCGTCCGATCCACCCGCCAAGTGACGTGTGTTCCCATGGCGACCTCTCCAACGCGAGTCCCCCCGCGATCCATCCGCACACTACTTCACCGACGGAATCTTAAGGACCGTCCCGACCGCCATGCTCTCGGCATCCACGCTCGGATTCGCGTCCAGAATCGCGTCCGTGTACCGCGTGCTCCCAAGCAATGCCTTGGCGATCCCCGAGATCGTGTCCCCAGCCTTCACGGTGTACCGATCGGGCGGGGCAGACTTCGCCGGTGCCGCCGGCGTGGTCTTCGGCGCGGCCTCCTTCACGCGAAGCATCGCACCCGATGACGACGCGCTCCTCACTCCCGACTCCGCCGCCTTCGCCGGAATCCGCAACTTCTGCCCTGGCCTGATCGGCGACTCCTCCGTCAATCCGGGGTTTGCCGCGACGATCTTCCGGAACTCGTTCCCGTTGCCGAGATACTGCTTCGCGATTTTGTACAGGCTGTCACCCTCGGCCACCGTGTGGAACACCAGGGGCTCAACCGCAGCCTTTGGTGCTTGCCGGGGCTCAATCTTGATGTCGTTCTCGGGATCAGCAATCACATCACCATCCGGCTTGACCACGGACTTCGCATCGTTTGCGTCGTACGACCCACCGCCAACCTTCGATGCCTCCGGCGTGACCTCTTGCGGCTGCACCGTCCCGCCCGCGCCGTCCATCTTCTGAGTCGCGGTCAATGGCAATCCGATCACGCCGTTCTTGATTGTTCCCCCGAGGCCACGAACCACGTCCTCGATATTCGAGTCCTCGCCTTGTGTTAGATGAATGACACGCGGCGCACTCTGATCGCCGGGCTCGCCTCGTGCAACAACCGTCTCCGGCGACGGCGCCTCAATCAACGGCCCCGGCGACGGCGGCACACGCCCGGAAAACACAGGATCGGGCCTCGTCTCCGCGGGCTGGATCAACGCCGGTGCCTGCACGTCATTGGCCGCGAGTTTCGTCGTGTTCGCCTGCGACAGGTGATCGCTGATGAGCACCGTCACCAGGATCACGACCACGAACCCCACGATGAGCGCCAGTTTCAGTTCTCTCGTCACGCTGTGCCATCCATCCCTGGACGCGCCGAAACTCGGCCGGATCCAAAAGTGACCACGAACACGCCGGCGGGTGTCCATACCCACAGGTCGCGCCCTGAACTCCGACGAGCGAGCCTCTCGGCCCGCCGCCAAATCGCCCCACCCGTCACCCCACCAGCCGAACCGACCGGAGTTTAGCCGATCGCGACCGTGGGTTGATCTCGACCTCGGCCTCACTCGGCGTCACGACCGCGGGATCATGAGCCACCCACAACCCGGCCGCTTCACCCTCCTGAAACGCCCGCTTCACCATCCGGTCCTCCAACGAGTGGAACGTGATGACCGCGACCCTCGCTCCCGGCTGGAGCCACGCCACCTCTGTGGACGAACCCGAGCCCGCCTTCCTCGACCCTCGCGTCACCGCGCTGAGCAAGGCGTCGAGGACACCCAACTCGTCATTGACCGCGATACGGAGCGCCTGGAACGTCCTGGTCGCCGGATGGATCTTGCCTCCCGATCCGCCACCAAGATGTCCCACCGCCGCACGCACGATCTCCGCCAGTTGGGTGGTCTTTTCTATCGGCCCGTGGGCCCGTTCCACGGCCAGTTTTCGTGCGATCCTCCTCGCCATCGGCTCCTCGCCATACTCGCGCAGAATCCGCTCTATTTCCCGCTCCGGAAGGCTCGCCACAAGGTCCTTCGCGGTTATCGACAGCGTCGGGTCCATCCGCATGTCCAGCGGGCCCTCTCGCATGAAACTAAACCCCCGCGCGCCGTCGTCCATCTGGTCCGATGAGAATCCCAGGTCCGCGAGCACCGCATCAACCCGAAGTCCTTTCGACGCGATCGCTTCGCCGCACCTCGCAAAGTTCCCCTGGATCGCCACGACCTCGACGTCCACGGTTTCCTGCCGCACCCTGGACTCGGCCTGTCCCAGCGTGGTCGAATCCACGTCATTGAGAATCATCACCCCGCCAGGAGCGATCGCGCGGGCCGCCCGTGACGCGTGCCCTCCAAGCCCCGCTGTCAGATCCGCGAAGACCTCGCCCGGCTTCAAATCCAAGGCCGCCAGTGTCTCGTCGAGCAAGACCGGCACATGTCGCGGCCTCCGCTCCCCCGCATCACTCGACCCATGCTGCTCGTTCACGCCGTACCCTCTCGCATGAGCCGCCATCTCCTGTGCCTCGCCCACGCGACGCTCGCCAAAGCCGTCCTCATCCTCACGGTATCGGCCACGCTCGCCGCCTGCCATCCCAAAGTCAGCGTCAATGTCGGACTCGGCCAGAATCGCCAACTCAATGAGGCCCGAGTCCTCCCCGGCGGCGGCTCGGACAAAGTCGCCATCATCGAACTCCGCGGCACCATCATCGACTCCCCACAATCAGGCCTCCTCGGCCCAGGCCCCAATCCCGTCGACCAGTTCGTTGCCGCCCTCACCCTCGCCGAGAAGGATCCGCGCGTCAAGGCCGTCATCATCCGCATCAACTCCCCCGGCGGGAGCGTCACCGCCAGCGACACGCTCTATAGCGAGATCACCCGCTTCCGCGAGCAGACGCACAAACCCGTGATCGCCTCCATGGGCGAGATCGCCGCCAGTGGCGGGTACTACACCGCCCTCGCCGCCGACACCATCATCGCCCAGCCCACCACCATCACCGGCTCCATCGGCGTCATCTTCCCCACCATCAACATCCACGAGGCCCTCACCTCCATCGGCGTCTCGGCCCACGCCTACACCTCGGGCGAGAACAAAGACCTCGCCAATCCGCTCACCCCGCCGCGGCAATCCCACGCCCAGATCATCCAGGCAACAGTCGATGAGTACTTCGCCAAGTTCAAAGCCATCGTGATTGAACACCGACCCGCGCTCGCGAAAGAGAACGTCGACATGGCGACCGACGGACGCGTCTTCTCAGGCGACGCCGCGCTCGCCCTCGGGCTTGTCGATCGCGTCGGCACCCTCCGCGACGCCTTCTCCGCCGCGAAACTCGCCGCCAACGCGCCAAACGCCCAACTCGTCAAATACGTCGCCGAAGGACTCCCAGTCCAAAGCCCCTATGCCGGAGCCTCCGCCTCCCCCGGCACAGGCGTCCCCCTCCTCGACCTCCCCCACGCCATAGGCCTCCCCGATCTCGCCAAGCCCATGGCGTATTACCTCTGGACCCCGGGCTGGTAGCCAATTGTGGGATGCTCACTGGTGACACGCCTCTCCGAGGCGTGTCTCGCAGACGTCGCATACCACAACCTACCAACCCTCGTGGCACAGGCGTCCCGCCTGTGTCTACTCCTTCTTCAACCTCTCTCTCGTGCACACTGTTCGTAAACACGCCGATCTCATTCCAACACTCTCCAATCCATGCCCACCCCCACCACCATCCTCGTCCTCGGCCTTGGTCGCGTCGGCTCCCTCCTCGCCGCCGAACTCGCACGAGGCTGCCCACACACCACTCGCATCCATGCCGTCGACGCCAGCGAGCACGCCGGCACACGAACCCTCGCTCTCGCGAATAGCCTTGGCCACAGCGTCGAATCCCGACTCTCCGTCGCCACCGACAACCTCGCCGACCCCGCCCGTGTCCACGCCCTCGCCTCGAAAGCCGACTTCGTCGTCGGCGCTCTCCCCAGCTCGCTCGGCCTCGCCGCGATGCACGCCGTCATCGACGCCGGCAGGAACGCCGTGGACATCTCCTTCGCCCCCGAGGACCCCATCGCCCTCCACGAGCACGCAAAATCCAAAGGCGTCACGCTCGTTCCAGACATGGGCGTCGCCCCGGGCATGTCGCACCTCCTGAGCGCCCACCTCGCCTCGAAACTCGACCGCTGCGACGAGATCACCATCATGGTCGGCGGCCTGCCGATCGTCCGCACACGCCCCTTCGAGTACAAGGCCGCCTTCTCGCCGCTCGACGTCATCGAGGAATACACCCGCCCCGCGCGACTCCGTCGCCTCGGCCACGACACCACCCTCGAGGCCCTCACCGATGTCGAACTCGTGGACTTCCACGACATCGGCACGCTCGAGGCCTTCAACACCGATGGCCTGCGCACCCTCCTCCGCACCAACACCACGCCCACCATGGTTGAGAAGACCCTGCGATACCCGGGCCACGCCGACCAGATGCGCCTCCTGCGATCCCTCGGCCTGTTCTCCAAGGCCCCCATCCGAGTGCGCGACACCTCGGGAGTCGAACGAGACATCGCCCCCATCGAGATCGCCGCGAAACTCCTCCTCCCGCACTGGGCCTACCCCCACGAGCACGCGACCTGCGCCGATCGGGACCTCGCCTGCGACCTCGACCTCACCGTCATGCGCGTCGAGGCCAGGGGCATGGTGAACAACAAACCAAAGACATTCCGCGCCGACCTCAGCGACCGTGCCCTCGTCGTGGACGTCGGCCACACCCGCGTCGTCCACACCAGCATGGCCCGCACCACCGCCTATCCCGCCGCTGTCGTCGCCCGCGCCATGACGCAGGGCCTCATCACACGCAAGGGCGTCGTCGAGCCCGAGCGACTCGCCGAGATTCCCGGGCTCGTCGATCGCGTCCTCGCCGAACTCGCCAACCTCGGCGTGCGCTACACGATGCTCCAGTCATGACGCTCCTCTGCGCGTCCATCCCGGTCGAGAGCGCCGAGGCCGCCCTGCGCCACGCCCACGCCGCGAAGAAACGCGGGGCCGACCTCGTCGAGTTCCGATTCGACGCCTGGCACCTCCTCTCCGAGGTCCTCGCGACCGACGCCGCCAAGGCCGCCGCGCTCGCCCGAGCCCTCATCTCCGACTCGCCCCTCCCCGTCCTCGCCACGTTCCGCAGCCTGGACGAGGGCGGCATCTCCCTCGTCGAAGTCGGCGAGCAGGTCCACGACGAGGACGACCGCATCGGATTTCTTGCAAACCTCGCCTTTACCGACTCTCCCCGAGGCACGCATCCACCACGATTCGTGGACATCGAGCACGCCGCCATGCCACGACTCCTCGCGCGCGCACCCACCCCGAACGCTTCGTCCAAAGCCTCCCGCCCGGGACTGATCCTCTCGTGCCACAATCTCGACCAGCCTCCCCGCGACCTCTCCCGCCGCCTGCTCGCGATGCGTGACCAATCGGTCACCTGTTCGCCACACTTTTCGAGCGTCATGCTCAAGATCGCCTTCCGCGCGCGAAACCTGCACGATGCCCTCGAGGCCCTCGCGATCCCCGCCTCGCTCGACCTCCCCACCACAGCCCTGGCCATGGGCGATCTGGGCACTCTCTCCCGGATCCTCGCACCGAAGTTCGGCGTCGCCATCGCCTACGCCGGCCTCACCGACCAGACCCTGACCGCCCACGGGCAACTCGCCCTCGACGCCCTGATCCACACCCACGCCTTCCGAACCATCGACGCGCGCACTCGCGTCTTCGGCATCGTCGGTGATCCCGTCGCCCACTCACGCTCGCCTGCCTACCACAACCACGCCTTCGCGCGCGCGAACCTGAACGCTCGCCTCGTCCCCATCCGCATCGCCGCCGACGCCGACGCCGAGGCGTCGTACATCAGTTTCAAGGCCGGCACGCTGGAACTCCTCGCGCACCCAACCCTCGACTTTCGTGGCATGGCCGTCACCGCCCCTCACAAGGAGAATCTGGTTCGACTGGCGATCGAGGAGGGATGGACGATCGACGCGGGTGCGCGCGCGATCGGGGCCGCCAACACGATGTGGCGGCACTCGAACGCGAGCGGGCCGTCGGTCACGAACACCGACGCGCGCGCGATCACGTCGGTGCTCGGGCTTGAGCCCGGCGCCTGGGCGGGTCGGCGGCTCGGGGTGATCGGGGCCGGGGGATTCGCCCGGGCGGCGGTCTGGGCGGGGACGACGGCCGGGGCGGAGGTGCTCGTCATCAACCGATCTCGAGACCGAGCCGAGCGACTGGTCGGCGAGGTCGGCGGCGGGTTGGCCCGGGTCGGCACGCTTGCCGATCTTGCCGGAGTTTCGGGATTGATTCAGGCCACGTCGACCGACTCGCTCGACCTCCCCGGACTCGGAAGTGCTGGGGTGGCGGAGCTCGTCAGCCGACTCGGCCCGGGCACCGTGCTGGTGGAATCGATCTATGAGCCGGAGCGAACAGAGTTTGTGCTCGCGGGCGAATCCCGGGGGATGAAGGTGATCACTGGTGCCATGCTGTTTGAGGCCCAGGCGCGCGTACAACACTCGGAGTGTTTCGGACCTTCGGCGGGATGATCGCGGGAGAGATCCGCCCAGTCTGCCAAACGGTTCTGGAATCGGGACTTGCGGGCTCCCGTCGTCGGGCCTCGGCGAGGGCGGCGCGGCTACGCTTGGGGGCATGGAATTGTGGACCTGGATTGTCCGGCCCGCCGGAGGCGGGTGAGGAGTTGCCGTGTTCCTAGTCGATCGCTTGATGGGATTGTTCAGTGTCGACATGGGCATCGACCTCGGCACGTGCAACACGCTCGTGTCGGTGCGTGGCCAGGGGATCGTGCTCAACGAGCCGAGCGTCGTGGCGGTCCGCAAGGGAACGAACGAGGTGCTCAAGGGCGGCGAGGCCGTTGGCTGGGTGGCGAAGGAGATGCTCGGAAAGACCCCCGGCACGATCACGGCGATCCGCCCCTTGAAGGATGGGGTGATCTCGGATTTCGTGATCACCGAGGCGATGCTGAACTACTTCATTCGGAAGGTGAACGGCAAGAGCCGGATGTTCCCGCCGCGCGTCGTCATCAGCGTGCCCAGCGGGATCACGGCGGTGGAGAAGCACGCGGTCTATGAGTCGGCGGCCAAGGCGGGAGCGCGACAGACGTTCCTGATCGCCGAGCCCGTGGCGGCGGCGATCGGCGCGGGCCTTCCCTTCACCGAGGCGACGGCGTCGATGATCGTGGACATCGGGGGCGGGACGACCGAGGTCGCGATCATGTCGCTGGGCGACATCGCCACCTGCGAGTCCATCCGCGTCGCCGGCGACGACATGGACGAGGCGATCATCAACCACATGAAGCGCACGTACAACATGATGATCGGCGAGCAGACCGCCGAGCGTGTGAAGATCGAGATCGGCTCGGCCTCGCCCCTGGAGCGAGAAGCGGCGATGGAGGTTCGCGGACGCGACATGATCTCGGGCCTGCCTCGCAAAACGAGCGTGACGAGCGATGAGATCCGCGAGGCGCTTCTGGAGCCTGTGCAGGCGATCATCGAGGCGATCACGCGGACGCTTGAGCGGGCCGAGCCCGAACTCGCGGCGGACCTTGTCGACAACGGCATCGTGATGGCGGGCGGCGGCTCGCTGCTGCGGGGCCTCCCCGAGATGGTCCAGAAGGCGACCGGGCTCGCGACGGGCCTCGCGGACGATCCGCTCACCTGCGTCGCGCGAGGAACCTCCACGTTTCTCGAGAACTTCGACGAGTGGAAGGACACGCTGGAGAGCGGCCTGACCACGTGATCCGTACCGGGCGGCGGCGTATCCGCCCATGAACATCTCTTGAACGTGTAGCGCGGATCCGCATGACGCGATGACGCCGGCACAAGACCAGCACGACGCAACGAGCCGCCTGATCTGGCCTGTGGTGGGTCTGCTCGTGATTCTGGCGATCCTGCCGATCCGATGGACGGCGTGGGCCGCGTCGACACGCGCGATCCTGGAGCCGATGGTGGCTCCGGCGATGTGGCCCTTCTCGAAGATCGCACGCGTGCTCCGTCCGCCGCCGGGGCGCGAGACGAGTGAGCAGTTGCGGCTCTCGCAGGAAGAGGCCGCCCGCTGGCAGGCGCGGGCGCTGCAACTCGAACTGGAGCTCGACAACTCGCGGAAGTTGCTCGAGGACGCACGCTACTTCGCCGGGCTAGACACGGGGTTGGCCGTCACCCACCTCCGGGCCTCGGTGTATGGGTCGGCGATGGACGTGCCCGGCGGGGGGCTCCGCGTGCGCGCGGGGTCGTCGCAGGGCGTCGACCGCGACACCGTGGCCGTGGGGCCGAGGCTGCAGATCATCGGACGCGTCGTCGAGTTGCAGTCGCGGACGTGCGTCGTCCGCCCGATCACGGCGAAGTCGAGCGAGAAGATCGGCGGGGAGATCATCGTCGAGATCGAGGGCCAGAAGACCGAGAGCCTCCGGTGCGCGCTCGTTGCGGTCGGGAACAACCGCCTCCGTGGCGACATCGTGGACACCAAGGCCGACGCCACGGGGAAGACCCTCGAGCCGAAGATCGGGCAGACGGTTCGGCTCCTGGACTTCGGCTGGCCCCGGAGCGCGCAGCGGCTGGTGCTGGGGACGATCGTGTCGGTGGAGCCCTCGCCGAACCAGTTGGGTCGGGTGAGCGTGGTGGTCGAGCCGTTGGTGGTGCCGCTGGATCGCGTGAGCGAGGTGACGCTGCGTGTGATCCCGCGTGAGTCGGCGGAGATGGAGAGCGGCGGAAGGCGGGGAACCCAGTGAAGATGCTTCCCTTCCTGGTGCTGGCGTGGTTGTTTCTCGGCGCCCAGGGAGGTCTCTCGGAGGCGTTGTCGCTGTCGGTCGGTTCGATGACCCTCAGGCCCGGACTGGTCTTTGCGCTGGTGGCGTGGATCGGGGTGTGGGCGACGGTGCCCGCGGCGTTGTGGAGCGCGATCCTTCTTGGGCTGGCGTGCGACCTTCTGTGGGGGTATCCGAAGATCGGCGGCGTCGGCGGGACGGCGTACATCGTCGGGCCGAATGCGCTCGGGTTCTTCCTCGCCATGCAGTTGATCTTGTCGCTGCGGGGCGTGATGAACCGCAAAAACCCGATGGCGTACGGCGTGCTGGCGATCGTCGGCAGCGTCACGGCCCAGGCGATCGTCATCGCGATTCTGAGCGTGCACAGAATCTTCGGCGACGCGATCGATTGGCAGGCCTCGCACGAGGTGGGCGCACGGCTGGCGGGATCGGTGTACACGGGAATCGTCGCGATGGGTCTGTCGTATCTGCTCCTGCCCTTGCATGGCGTGATGGGGTTCCCGGCGATGGCGTATCGCCCGGGGTCGCGCCGGTTCTAGTGGCGAGCGGCCGATCGGGCTCGCCGCGGACCGTACACTGTGGGCCTCATGACCGCCACGATCGTGTACGAAGACGCCCGGGGACTGCTCGCACCGCTCACCGACCTCCGCGCGGCGTTCGACGTGCGCACCGGCGCCCTCACCACGCTCGAGCGGCTCTCGCGGATGCACGACGTCGATGTCGTGGGCGTGCGCGTTGGAACGCGGCTCCACGCGATCACGAGGGAGCGGCATGGGGATCTGGTCGACGCGCCCAAGCGTGGCGCTGGTGAGGCTGCGGACGGCGTGGTGCGCGTGATCAATGGGAGGTGTCCGGTGCCGCCGGGGACACTCGCGGCGCTCTCACCCGGGCAGGCGCTGGTGGAAGAGATCGACGGCGTGGAGGGGGATTTGATCGGGGCGCTCGTGCCCCGGGATCGCGTGGAGCGTGTGATCGAGGCGCTGATGGGCGATCGAGATGAGGCGGACTCGGCGCGGGGCGTGCTCGAGGGTCTGGAGATCGTGCGTGAGCCTGGGCGCTGGCTGATGTCGCGCCCGTGGCACGTGCGGACGTTCCGCGATCGGGCGCTGGCGATGGACATCGATCTCTTGCTGGGCGGGCGGTCGATGGAACCGCCGTTCGGAACGCTGGGGCTGGGCGAGGCACCGATGTGGGTGGAGCCCACGGCGATCGTGTACCCGGGCGTGACTCTGGACATGGAGCACGGGCCGATCGTGATCCGCGACCATGCGGTGGTCCGGCCGGGCGCGATGCTGATCGGGCCGTGTGTGGTTGGTGAGCACTCGACGGTGCTCGAGCGGGCGACGATCCGCGCCGGGACGGCGATCGGCCCGTGGTGCAAGGTGAACGGCGAGATCGGCGGGACGATCTTTCAGGGATTCGCGAACAAGGCCCACGATGGGTACCTCGGCGATTCCTTCGTCGGCGAGTGGGTGAACCTGGGCGCGGGGACGACCAACAGCAACCTGCTGAACACGTACGGCGAGGTGATCAGCCGGGCCACGCCCGAGGGACGCAACGAGCGGACGGGGGAGCAGTTCCTGGGGGCGATCCTGGGGGATCACGTGAAGACGGCGATCTGCTCGCGGCTGATGACGGGGTGCATCGTCGGGACGGGGTCGATGCTCGCGACGACCAGCCCGGCAAGCGGGTGCATGCCGGAGTTCACGTGGGCAACCGATGCCACGGGAACGACGCAGGCGCAGCACCGGACATATCGATTCGAGAAGTTCCTGGACGTGGCGAAGGCGGCGATGGCCCGGCGGAAGGTCGAGGCGAGTTCGGCGTATATCGAGGCGATGCGGGCTATTTCTGATCGTGGGTGATCCGGGACTCGTGTTGGGTTTCATCCCGGGAGCGAGCGGTCTCAACCAGTGGTGTATCCGCGCGGGACGTGATGGGTGCCCGCGGTGGTGTGGTCACGATCAATGAAAAACCGGCGGACCTTGTGGGGCCCGCCGGTCGAAGGTTCATCGTGTGATCGCCGAGGGATCGGCGAGTCGGTGTTGATTACCTGGGAACGGCGTTGAACTGCTCGTCGTTGCGGACGATCCGCTTGAACTCGTTGCAGCTCGTGGTGGTCTGGATGCCGTGCTCGCCGGCGGTGGTCGCCTTGACGAAGATGTCGAAGGACTTCTCCTCGCCGATGCCGAGGGTGCCGATGTTCCAGGTGATGACATTGTCGTTGGCCTGCTGCCCACCGGCCCAGGTGGAGCGGATGAACTGCGAGCCCTCGTCGAGATTGCCGACGACCTTGATGTTGGTGAGGCTGGTCTGGCCCTGGTTCTTGATAATGAAGGTGTACTTGTGCTCCTCGCCGATGTCTCGGACACCGTCGAAGTCGGCGATGCCGGTTCCGATGTCCGGGACGCCCTGGAGGGTCGTCACGCAGTTGGCGGTGGCGCGATCGGAGCAGCCGCACTCGGCCATGGCGTCGACGGCGAGTGTGCCGGCGGTCGCCTGACGGAGGACGAGAGTGACGGTCTTGGTCTCGGCCGGGGCGAAGTTGGCAAAGGTCCACTCGGCGCGGTTACCGGAGATCTTGGCGCCGTCGCTGCTCCCGACGACCTGGGCGCCGGCGGGAACGTTGGCGAAGAGACGGGTCTGGCCGCAGGCGCCGTCGCCGGTGTTGCTCAGGGTGAGCTTGAAGGTGGAGTCACGCCCGATGAAGTTGGCCTTGGGGCAATCCATGGCGAGGGCGAGTGTGGGCTGTTTGGCCACGGTGGCGACGGTCTCGCTGGCGGCGGAGAGGCTGCCATCGGCCGAGGCGGTGGCGCTGTTCGAGCAGGCGCCGGCCTTGGTGGGCTTGACGGTGAAGTTGACCTCGCGGGACTCGCCGGCCTTGAGATCGCCGATGGCGAAGTTGGGGGCCTTGCCGTCGCACCAGTCGAGGCAGTCGGGCTTGGTGTAGTTGACCTTGACGTTGCTGGCGGTGCCCGTGCCTGGGTTGGTCACGACGATCTTGACCGGGTAGCAATCACAGGCGGACGTGACCGGGGGCGCGGAGATCGCGACCTTGAGGTCGGGTGAGACAACGTTGGTGGCAAGGCAGAGGGAGGAGTTGTAGGAGACGGTGGCGCAGCTGGTGAGCTGGCCCTGGCCGGTGGCCTTGCCGTCGACGGTGATGGTCTTGACCTCGCCGGGGCCGAAGGTGCCGAGGGCCCAGGTCATCTGCTCCGGGGGCTTCCCGACCGCACCGGGGTTGGAACCGGTCATCTGGAAGTTTGAGGCGCACTGATCGCGAACGACGACATCGTTGAGCGAGTTGCGGGTGAGGTTGGTGACCTTCATCGTGTAGGAGAAGGGCTGGTTGAGGCGGACCTCGTTGGGGAAGTCGCGCTCGAGAAGAAGGACGCTGGTGGTGCGATCACCGGTGGGGAAGGCCATGGCGCTGGTGACCATGCCGCGACCGCCGAGGCTCGAGGCCGTGGTGCTGGTGTTGGTCGCAACCGGGGGCTTCGCGGTGGCCGACGAGGCCGGCGCCGTGGTGGCGGTGGGCTTGGTGCTCGTGGCGACCGGCTTGGCGGCGGCCGCAGAGCTGGACGCGGCGGGCTTGGCCATGGTCGAGGCGCTGCTCGACGAGACGGCGGTTGACGTCGCGTATTTGTTGTGGTTGAAGGTCTTGGTCGTCGTGGACGCCGAAGACCCGGTATCAGTACACCCTGAGGCGGCAGCGATCACGATCGCCGTCAGCCCCAGGCCGATAGAACGCAGACTCCTCATTTCGAGCTCCTTGAAAAAACGTTGAAACGTGTAACAACCACACTTTTATCGACCCTGCCACGATAGCGACTCGTAGCCTCTCTCGACGACCAATCAGCGATTCGACTGGGCGAGCGGGTCCATCCGCTGAATACGGACCAAAAGGTTAGCCAATCCCCAATCTGGATACCACTTCTCGGGCTTTAGAAATTTGAACGATCTGTGTCAATTTCTACAGAGATGGCGTTCTCGGACTGTCGCATTTCACTTGTGCGCAGAAATCGCGCATGTATACAAGCACGGCTGCCGGGGTTATTCCCATTCAATTGTTGCGGGTGGCTTGCTGGAGATGTCGTAGACGACACGGTTCACGCCGTTGACCTCGTTGATGATCCGCGTGCTGACGCGGGCGAGGAGTTCGTGTGGCAATCTCGACCAATCGGCGGTCATGAAGTCCTGGGTCTCGACGGCTCGCAAGGCCACGACGCTGTCGTAACTCCGGCCATCGCCCATCACGCCGACGCTTCGTACCGGAAGGAGAACGGCAAAGGCCTGGCTGATGGACTGGTAGAGGCGATCGGCGACGATCTCCTCGATAAAGATCTCGTCGACCTCGCGGAGGATGTCGAGTCGCTCGCGTGTGACCTCGCCGAGGACGCGCACCGCGAGGCCAGGCCCTGGGAAGGGATGTCTCCAGACGATGGTGGAGGGAAGTCCGAGCACCTCGCCGAGTCGGCGGGCCTCATCCTTGAAGAGTTCACGCAGCGGCTCGACGAGGGTGAAGCCGAGATCGGCGGGGAGGCCGCCGACGTTGTGATGGAGTTTGATGCCCGCGGCCTGTCCCGAGTGCCCGTGTCCCGACTCGATCACGTCTGGATAGAGCGTCCCCTGGGCGAGGCAGGTGGCGTTGGGAATCTCTCTCGCGGCGTGCTTGAAGACCTTGACGAAGCGGGCGCCGATGCGGCGACGCTTTTCCTGTGGATCGGTGACACCGGCGAGATCGCCGAGGAAGTCATCGGCGGCGTCGGCGACATGCAGATCGATCTTGAAGTGGTCACGGAAGGTCGTCTCGACGGACTCGCGCTCGGCCTTGCGAAGGAGGCCCGTGTCGACGAAGACGCAGTGCAGTTGCTCGCCGATTGCTTTGTGGAGCAGGGCGGCGGTGACGGCGGAGTCCACCCCGCCGGAGAGTCCGCAGACGACGTGGTTGTCGCCCACGGTCTCGCGGATGCGCTGGGCGGCGGACTCGGCGAAGTCGGCCATGCGCCATGTGGCCTGGCACTGGCAGACGTCGTGGAGGAAGGCGCGGATCATGTCCGTGCCGTGCGGTGTGTGCGTGACCTCGGGGTGGAACTGCACGCCGAGGAACCTGGTCGTGGGCGTGGTGAGGCGCACGGCGGCGTTGGGGCAGTTGTGGGTGGTGGCGAGGACATCGACCTTGCCGGCGCCGATCGACTCGACGACGTCGCCATGGGACATCCAGACGGTGGTCTTGTCGGGGACGGCGACGAAGAGGTCGGCGCGGTCGAGGATCGTGATCGCGGCTCGGCCGAACTCGCGGGCGTGGCCCTTGCGGACCTTCCCGCCCAGGAGGTGGCAGGCGAGTTGCATCCCGTAGCAGATGCCCAGGACGGGGACGCCGAGGTTGAAGATCTCCGGGTCGCACGTGGGCGCGCCGGGGTCATAAACGCTGGAGGGCCCACCCGAAAGGATGATGCCCTTGGGGTTCATGGCCTTGAGTTCGGCGGCGGAGATGGACGGGGCGACGAGCCAACTGAAGACGCCGGCCTCGCGAACACGGCGCGCGATGAGTTGCGCGGTCTGCCCGCCGAAATCGAGGATGGGGACCACTTCGGAATGTGCGGCCTGGACTGGGGTCATGCGGATGGGTGTCCGATAGAGGAAGGGAGAAGATTAGAGGGGAGAAGGCCCAAAGGCGCGGAGTAGCATTGATCGTGTCGCAGAGTTTCACAGTTTCATGGCGCCGAATCGCGTTGGGCGCTTGTTTCGGGGCGATGGCGATCGCCTTGGGAGCGTGCCGACCGACGGCGGAGGCGAGTTTCGACTCGCCCGAGCCCGCCGCACGGAACGCGGCGATCGTGGACGCCGCGGCGAAGGAGGATCGGAGCGCGATCCCCGATCTGGTGCGGATGCTCGAGAGCGACGACCCGGCGACGCGGCTGCTCGCGATCCAGACGCTGACGCGACTGACGGGAAATGATCTCGGATACGATGCTCGTGATTCGCGTGTCGCCCGTTCCGAGGCCGTGGAACGGTGGCGGGCGTGGATCGAGTCCGAGGGCCTTGTGAAGTCTCGATAGTGTGGCCATGAGTTTCAACCCGCTCATTCCGTCGTCACGAAGCGCCACGCCCGAGGTTCGGCTGGAGGTGACGAGCAATCCGATCTTTTTGAGTGGCATCCGCGAGTTGGTGCACGGCATCTGCCGGCGCCTGGGATTCCACGAGGCGAACTGCTCGCAGGTGGCGCTCGCGGTGGACGAGGCGCTCTGCAACGTGATCCGGCATGGATACGACAAGAGGACCGACGGGCACATCTGGATGTCGCTGTACCCATACCAAGAGACGGCCTCGGGACAACAGGAACCCGACCTGCACCTCCGGATCGTGCTGGAGGACGAGGCGAGGCAGGTCGATCCCGCGACGATCAAGAGCCGGGACTTGAGCGACATCCGTCCGGGGGGGCTGGGCGTGCACATCATCAAGGAAGTGATGGACGAGGTGAGGTATGTGCAGCGTTCGCCCGCGGGGATGCGTCTGGAGATGCTGAAGAAACAGGGGCCGACGGCGAAGAAACTCGAGTGCTGCCCCGATCCGGAGTGTGGCGGCAAGTCGACGGCGACGAAGACTCAATCGATGAAGTCTGGAGGATGCCATGGCGAGCGGTGATGCGCTGTCGGTGAAGATGTTCAATCGTGACGGCGCCGCGGTGCTCGCCCCGTCGGGGGAGATCGGGTACCAGGAGGCGCCGGCCTTCAAGAACCACATCAAGCAGGCCTATGAGACAAAGCCGACGAAGATGGTCGTGGACCTGACGGGGGTGAGTTACATGGGCACGCCGGGCGTGGCGACGCTCGTTGAGGCGCTACAGGTCTCTCGCAAGACCCGGACGCCCCTGATTTTGTGCTCGTTGAACGAACGCGTGCGAGCGATCTTCGACATCGCTCGGCTGACGACGGTCTTCACGATCACGGACACACTGGACGAGGCGATGGAGCAATAGGCGTGCCCCGGGTTGTGTCGTGGCGACGAGCCTCGAGAGAAATGCCCGCGGGTTCGTGCAGAACTCGTATCGATTTCGTCGATGAACTCGGGCGGGTATGCCGAGTGATTCGCCTCATCCTGAGCACGCCAGATCCTTCGGGACCGCGTTGATCCTCCTCCCGATCGAGCGGGTTGGCGGGCTGTTCCTGCGCCTGCTAGATCACGTCGGTCACGTCGTGTTGCTCGTCCTCGAGGCTGCCCGCTGGATGTGGCGGGGGCTGGTTCGCAAGCGTGTGCGGATGGGACGTGACGCGATCATCGCCCAGATTGTGCGCGTGGGCGTGCGTTCGATCTTCATCGTGGCGCTCGTATCGGGGTGCGTGGGGCTCATTCTCGCGTTCCAACTCGCGCCGCCGCTCGACGAGTTCGGGCAGCGCGACGCGGTGGCGAACATCATCTCGGTCGCGGTCCTGCGCGAACTTGGCCCGTTGATCGGGGCGATCGTGCTGACGGGGTTCGCCGGGGCGTCGATCGCGGCGGAGATCGGGACGATGGTCGTCTCGGAGGAGATCGAGGCGCTCGAGGCGCACGCGCTCAACCCGGTGCGGTTTCTCGTGGTGCCGCGCGTGTTCGCGACGATCCTGAGCATGACGGCGCTCGGCGTGGTGGCGAGTTTCGTCGCGATCGTCGCCTCGCTCTTCATCTCGGTCACCGTGCTCGATATCCCGCTCACGACGTACATCGACAACACGCTGCGCCAGGCGAAACTCGTGGACCTGTACACCGGCATCGGGAAGGCGACGGTCTTCGGGCTGCTCATCGGCGCGATCGCGTGCGCCAACGGGCTCAAGGTGACGGGCGGGGCCGCGGGCGTGGGCAAGGCGACGACGGGTACGGTGGTGCAGAGCGTCGTGTCGATCGTGATTGCCGACCTGCTCTTCACGGCGATCTTCTACGCCCTCAAGTTGACATGATCTCAGCAGACGCGTTGCGGCGTGCGATGGCGTCGGTGTACACCCGCTCGATCTCCGGGGCGTGGCCGGGCATGCTCTTGGGGGGTGTGACGTTCGCACGGAGCGCGGCGAGCGGCGCGGGATTGGCCGCGAGATCTCGGAGCGTTCCAGAGAGTGCGGCGACGTCGTTGGCGCGGAAGAGCAGGCCGTTATGCCCGTGGGCGATCACATCGGGGATGCCGCCAGCGTTGGAGGCGAGGACGGGAATGCCGCAGGCGAGGAACTCGAGGACGGTCTGCGGGCCGTTGTCCCACCAGGCGCTGGGCACGACGCCGAGGTCGATGTCCTTGACGAGGGTCGGGATGTCCTTGTGCGCGTATTCCCCTTCGACGACGACCCTCGCAAGACGCGTTGCGAGGCGACGCAATCTCGGCGTGATGACCGCGACGTCCTTCGCGTGCACGCTGAGGTCAAAGGCGCGGGCGATCGATGGCTCGAGCGACTCGAGCGCGCCCACGAGCACGGGGAGTCCCTTGGCGATGTTGTGGTAGCCCAGAAACGCGAGGCGAATCGGGCGGGAGAGGCCCGCATGCGTTCGTGTTGGGGGCGTATAGGAGCGGGCGGGCACGCCACTCACGAGAGAGGCCATGGCGGTGCCGATCGGGAGCGTGTCGATCCTGTCACGCGAGACCCCGAGGCTCTCGAACTTGTCGGCGACGAAGCAAGAGACGGCAAGCACGCGGTCGCACGTGTTGAGGGCACGGACCATCGCCGAGCGGCGCCTGGCGTATTCGTTGGGCTCGCGCGAGGACCTTGGTTCCGGGCGGATGGTGTTGTCGAAGGGCGTGCCGACGGGCGCATCGGGAGTCTCGCGTTCCGCGGACGATTCGAAGCGCTCCGGGACGGGGCGAGCCTGTGCGGGGCTTGGAGCGAACCCCGCGAGCCATTTCTTGGCCCCGGTCTCCAGCACGGGGAGCGTAATGTCCCGGCCTTCCACCTTGGGATCGGCGAAGACAACGCGGGAGAGCGAGCGATCGACGCGGGTCCGCATCTCCGCAACGTGGCTCGGCGCGTTGACGCATGAGACACAGGCGTGCCCGTTCTCGAAGTTCTCGCAGACGCGGGAGGCGTTCTGGATGAGGTAGATCTGCGGGCAAATGGTGTGGTAGTTGTGGAGACTGTAGACGATCGCGGGGCGCTTGCCCGTGGCGCCCATGGCGCGGATGGCGGGGATGACGCCAGCCGTCAGCCCCTCGATGTTGTGGAGATGGACGACATCGAGATCGAGTGTCCGGAGGAGGTCAAGGATCTTCGATTCGAGTTCGAGGTTCGCGACCTCGCCTAAGGGGTTCCTGAACTGGAACCACGAGGGGGCGACGACGGGTGAGTTCACGATGTCATAGGACTCGATGCCCCCGACCGCGTCGAGTTGGCGGATGGAGATGGGCCCGGGGCGTCGGAGCCATCCGTCGGGGGAGTAGGTGAGCCCCGAGGAGAGGGAAAAGAGCGTGTGACCGCGGCCCATGAGTTCCTGCGCAAGGGCGTAGGCATAGCCGTTGACACCACCACCCATCGAGGCGCCGAGGGCGATGGGGGCCCAGTTCACCATGAGGACGCGCATCACGGATGCAGCGTAGTCGATCTTGAGGGCCGCTCGCGGATGGACCGACCGATTCAGCCCCGACGAGGCCATGCAACGGCGGCGGCGAGCCTCCCAACAATCGTGGGGGTTTCATCGGGTGCGTATGGACCTATGGGAGCAACGCGTGCTGGCTGTTCGATGCGACAACTGCGAACTGCTCTTTGAGGTGGAAGCCGACAAGGCGGGGCAGAAGGTCACCTGCCCGGAGTGTGGCGACGTGACCTTCGCGCCGCGGTCTGGGCGGCCCGAATCGGCCCCAGCTCAGGCGGGCACCCGAATCCCACGGCGTGACATGGATCGCGACTCGGACCCCGACGAGTCGCGGGCCGAGGACCGGGCGGTCAAGGTCGGTCTCCCGCCGGCACGCGGGCCCGAGGTCGAGGTCTGCGTGATCCGACCCTCGATCATCCGGTCCAAGCCCGGAACCTTTGCCACTTTGTGCGCGACGCTCGTAGTCGGCCTGATCGGCGGCGTGATGGCTCTGTCGGGCGGGCTGCTTCCCCTCGGGGCGATCGCGATCACGCTCGCCGGTCTGGCCGCTGCGTGGCTGGCGGTCTGGCGGTTCTCCATCATCGGGTCGTATCTCCAGATCACAACCAAACGCACGGTCGAGCACGTCGGAATCTTCAGCAAGCGGACGACCGAGGTCCTGCACCGCGACATCCGCAACTTCCGCACGAGCCAGTCGTTCTGGCAGCGGGTCTTTGGCGTGGGGACCGTCGAGATCGACTCGGCCGCCGACGCGAACACCGAGATCGTGATGGAGAATGTCCCCAACCCGCGGCGGATCCACCAGATGATCGATGTCTATCGACCGCTCTAGCAACCGTGTGCGACGTGGTGTAGTAGAGGATGTCGTGGGGCAGATCGCCGGATGGGGCATCTCGCCCATACGCCTGGCATCCGTAGCCCCGGTGTGTATGAATTCCTGCGCCCGGGCGTGATCCGTGATTGGCAGCGGACCGATATCAGGCCTACAACCCGTGGCCGTGGGTCGAGGCGTGGGCGCTCGACCCCATGAGACGAGGATCGCGAGGATGACCTGGTTCTCCAAGACACGCCTGAAGGTGCTGACGTCTGTCGTGGGGATTCTGCTGGCCGCGCTCGGCGTGCTGTCGATGACGGCGCTCCCAGCGTGGGTGATCGTGGCGCCGATCGTCGCCGCGGTGGCGGTGGTGATCAACACGACGGCGTCGCGTCTGGCCGGGACTACGTGCCTGCACTGCGGGCACGACGTGAAGGACGCGCCGCACGGGCACTATGGCGCGATCTGCCCGGAGTGTGGGTCACTGGCATTCTCGGGGCAGAGCGATCACCAGATCCACGCCGGGATGAGCGACACGATCGAGGACGCTGGTGAGGATGTCGGCGACGACGCGGCCGCCTGAATTGTCCGAAGTTCATCCCGACGGCAAGTCCCCGAAAACTCCACCTCGAAGCCCGGCGGATGCACACCATCAAAGAAACAGGTCATCCATGAAACACGGCCTGTCCAAATTGGGACAGGCCATGGTCGTCGTGCATGAACTCTGACGCGAGCGTCAGGACTTCTTCTTGGACTTGGAAGCCTTGGCCTCGGCGTCGCCGTCCTTGTCGCCGAACGCCTTGTTGAACTCCTCGAGGGCGACATCCTTGGTCTTGGCCTTGGTGAGGATCGCGTCCATGGTCTTGTGGTCGCGGATCTGCTGGAAGACGGCCCCGACCTGGTTGGTCTGGATGAGTTCCTGGCGGAGTTTCTCCGGGCGGACGCCTCGCTCGCGGGCCATCATGAAGATGCGGTGGTTCACCTCGGCCTCGTCCACACGGACCTTGAGCTCCTCGGCGGCCTTGGAGAGGACGAAGAAGAGTTTCAGATCGCGGACGGCGACGGCGGCGGAGGCGTTGCGCAACTCCGCCATGTGCTCCTCGATCTCCGCGGGCTTCACCCCGCGATACATAAGTTCCATGCGCCGGCGCTCGAGCGTGCGGACGGCCTGCTGGGCCGTGAGACGCTCGGGGAGATCCATCTTGATCACTTCGACGAGGTGCTTGGCGACCTGCTGACGCATGAGCGACTGCTGCTCGATCTTCGCGCGCTCGCTGAGACGCTCGCGGATGGCCTCACGCAGGGCCTTCTCGTCGGCGACGCCGAACAACTCGGCCATCTTCTCCGGAGCCGCCTGCACGATGCGGTCCACGCGATCGACCTTGAAGGTGATGGTGAGGTCGTTGTTGCGGATCCCCTCGACCTCGTGGTTCTCGGGACCCTTGACCTTGACGGTGAGGTCGTCGCCGGGCTTGGGCGAGCCGATCTGCTTGGTGAAGTCGTCCACGACCACGCCGAGGATCATGCCCTTGCCGTTCTTGTCCTTGGTCGGGACCTGGATGACGGCCCCGGGGATGTTGTAGAACTCCGTGCCGTCCTTGCCCTTCATGATGGCGTGCCCGGTGCAGTAGTCGCCGGGCTCGGCGGCGTCGCGCGACTCGAGTTCGCCCTCGTTGATGCAGAGGTTGGTGAGTTCCTTCTGCACCATCTCGTCGGTGACCTCGATCGCGGGCTTCAGAATTTCCAGCCCGTCGAACGCGGGCATCTCGAACTCGGGCATCACCTCGACCTCGAGCTCAAAGGTGAGGGCCTTGCCAGGCTCCAGATCGATCTTCGCGAGAGACTCGCTCGTCGGGTCCCCCACCACCGCAAGCTTGTGGTCCTCGACAGCCTTGGAGAAGGCGGCGGCGACGAGTTGGTTCTTCGCCTCGCCACGCACGCTCTGCCCGAATCGCTTCTCGACGAGCGCCCGCGGGGCCTTGCCGGGGCGGAACCCCGGAAGGGCGGCGGCGGCGACGAGTGTGCCCATCGACTCCTCGAGTTTCTCGTCCACCGTGGCGGCCGGAATCTCGATGTGGATCTTCTTGCGGCTTGGGCCGGCGTCGGAGATCTTGACGGTGTTGGGACGCTCCTGGGTCGCGCTGCTCGACATGACTTTTCGCTCCGTGTCGCACGTTGGGCATGGCAGACGCCTGGGCGTCGGGCCATGGGTCGGGGCCATGGGTCGGGTTCGTGTGGTGGGACCGGAGTCGGGCCCGACTTTGCCCGGAACCGTCCGCTCACAAGGGGGTTAGTCTAGCCTTCACACACCACGATCGCCGCCCGTTTGGTACACTCCACCATGGCGAAACCGTGGCCGCCACCATCGCCAGGGCCTGTCCACCGACTCGGGTCGTCTTCGCGAACTCGAGTCCCCCCCGTTTTCGCCCCACTCGTCCAGGAGCCAGCATGCGTCAGGGAACATTGGTCTTTGGTGCGAGGGTGTACTCGGCCGCCCTTGTGATCGTCGGCATCGCATACTCGGCGGCGGGCGGCGGCGACGCGGCGTCGTGGGCCCCGGTCATCGAGGGCAAGCCCGCTGGCATGCCCGATGTCGGCCACTCCATGGGTGACCCGGCGATCGTCGAGGCCATCCTCGACGAGGGCCTCCACCGCAACCAGGTCATGGACCACTTGTCGTATCTCTGCGAGCACATCGGCCCACGATTGACCGGATCGCCGAACGCGCTCGCCGCCAACCGCTGGACGCACGACAAGTACGTCGAGTGGGGGCTCGCCGATGTGCATCTCGAGGAATGGGGGACGATCGGCGCCTCGTTCGAGCGTGTCGCAAACACGGGGAAGGTGCTCCTCGTCAAGCCGCCACGGCACCAGCCGAAGGAAGGAGACCCGCCCGCCGAGGAGTCCTTCGAGGCCGTGCGCGATCTCACCGTCACCACGCTCGCGTGGACCGCGGGCACGCCGGGCGGCGTCCGTGGCCCGATCGTCAAAGAACCTAAGGACGAGGCCGAGTACGAGAAGGTGGTGGACTCGCTCGCCGGCGCCTGGGTGCTCATCCAGGCGCCGCCCTCGGTCGGGCAGCGCGGCATCCGCAGCATGGTGCGCACACGCTACGAGATGCGTGCGGCGGCACGGAAAGCGGTCGCCGAGGGAAAACCCATCGACGAACTCGCCATCCCCGATCGCGTGGCGTTCGCGGGAGTCGCCGGATGGATCTCGACGAGCCGTGACGAGCGAATCTGGACCGGCGCTCCCAGCAACTGGCGCGAGGTGGACGCGAGCAACGTCGCCCCCGAACCGCAGGCCATCATTAGCGGCGAGGACTACGACTTCATCAACTCGCGTCTCGCGGACGGCGAGATCCTCCTGGCCGAGATCGATCTCGAGAACCGGTTCCTCCCCGGGCCCGTTCCCGTGTACAACACGATCGCGGAGATCCCCGGGACGGACCTTGCCGACGAGATCGTGATCATCTCCGCCCATCTCGATTCCTGGGACACGACCGGCTCGCAGGGGTGCACGGACAACGGCACGGGTTCCGCCGTCACGCTCGAGGCGGCGCGAATCCTTGCGAGCGTCGGCGCCAAGCCGCGGCGCACGATCCGGTTCATCCACTGGACCGGAGAGGAGCAAGGCCTGCTCGGCTCGCTCGCCTACGCGGAGAAGCACGCCGACGAACTCAGTCGCATCTCCGCGGTCTTTGTGGACGACGGCGGGACCAACAGCGAGGGCGGGTTGCAGTGTCTCCCGGAGATGGTCGAGACCCTCGCAGCCGCGACCGCGCCGGTCAACAACCTCTTCTTCGACGATGTCTCGGGCGAGGCGCTGAACGTCAACATCAAGAGCGTCGAGACCATGCGCAGCGGCGGGAGCGACCACGCCTCGTTTCTCAAACGCGGCGTCCCCGGATTCTTCTGGGAGGAAGTCGGCCGCGCCGAGTACGCCTTTGGCTGGCACACCCAGCACGACCGATTCGAACTGGCGATCCCCGTCTATCTCCGCCAATCCGCGACGTGCGCGGCAGTGACGGCGTATCGCCTCGCGTGCGCCCCGACGCTGCTCCCGCGCGTGCCCCTGAAAGACGAGACCAAGGACGAATCGAAGGATGGGCCGAAGTCCGATGCAAAGGCCGGCGCCTCCAAGGCTGACGCGGCCAAGTCCGACGTTCCAAGTCCAGACGCGCCAACGCCAACGTCTCCCACTTCGGACACACCCGCAACACCTCCCTCAACCTGATCGCCCCATCCGCGTCGAGCGCTCATCGCGACGATCTCACACTCCATGCCGCCGCCAAACGCGAGATACCTGGGTCGATCGAATCGCGTGGTGGGTCTGGACCTGTTCCGTGGCCTGACCATCGCCGCGATGATCCTGGTGAACAACCCGGGCGACGTCGATCGGGCGTTCCTGCCCCTCAAGCACTCCGCCTGGCATGGGTGCACCTTCGCCGACATCATCTTCCCGTTCTTCCTCTTCATCGTCGGCGTCTCGATGAATCTCTCCTTCGCGTCGCGCCGCGAGAAGCGATCGCCGAACTCCGTCATTGCGCTTGGCGTGCTGAAGCGTGCCGCGATCCTCGTCGTTATCGGCATGCTGCTGGAACTGCTCCCCAGGTTCCATTTCTCCACGTGGCGCCTCCCGGGCGTGCTCCAACGCATCGGCCTGGCGTACGCGATTGCCGGTCTATTGGCCCTCTATCTCCCCAGGGGTCTCCAACTCGCGTGGGTCGTGCTCGCGCTGGTCGGCTGGTGGGCGCTCCTTCGATTCGTGCCCGTCCCCGGGTTCGAATCCCAAGGCCCGCCCTGGTGGAACGAGCCCGCGGCAACGCTCGCGGGGCACGTCGATCGCCTCGTCCTCGGACGCAACCACCTGCTCATGCCCCACGACGGGTTCGATCCCGAGGGAATCCTCGCCACCATTCCCGCGGCGGCGAGCGTCACCATCGGCTCCCTCTTCGGCGGAGTCATCCGCCGAGAGCGTGACCGCTTCCGGGCGGCGGGCGTGCTGCTCGTCGTCGGCTTGGCCATGCTCCTGGCGGGCCGATTCCTCGCCCCGATCATGCCTCGCAACAAGCAACTCTGGACGTCAACCTATGTCCTCTACACCTCGGGCCTGGGCGCGTGCGTGCTGGGCCTGTGCCTCGTGGCGGGCGAGCGAGTTCGTGCTGGCCTGGGTGGCTGGACCAGGCCCTGGATCGCCCTAGGCAAGAACGCGATCCTGCTCTATATGGCGAGCGTGCTGCTGAGCAAGATCGTGAACCACATCCATCTCGGCGATGCGACGCTCCCCGTCAGGGCGACCGACGCCGTGCAATCGCTGGTCCGATCGTCCGGCGTGGCGTCGCTGCTCGTCTCGTCCATCCACGTCGCCATCTGGGTCGTTGTGGCGATCGCGCTCGACAATCGCCGCCTCTATTGGAAGATCTAACCCGATGCCCCATGCCATGAACGAATCGCGACCAATCTCGCCCCGTGCCTCGTGCATCGCAACGGCCGTCATCTCGGCGATCGCGATCACGCTTGGTGCCTGCGCACACTCTCGACCCGCGATCGCCACCGAACTCCAACGCACCGGCGATGAGATCGTCATCGCCGGGCGATACTTCCACACCGGCGCCCCCGTCGTCCTCTGGACCGACGCCGCAGGCTACGACGCCTACCGCGTCGAACGCCGATTCGTCCCGATCGAATCCGCCGACTACACGCCAGACTCGAAGCACACGCCCAACCGCTACGGCCTGCGAAGGGCCGGGCTCGACGCGGACACTCTCGAACGCGTCCGGGGCGGCGGGTGGGATCTTGCCACGCTGCAACGCACCATCGACCAGTTCGTGATCCACTACGACGTCTGCGGCACAAGCCGCCAGTGCTTCCGCGTCCTCCACGACATCCGCGGACTCTCCGTCCACTTCATGCTCGATCTCGACGGCACGATCTACCAGACGCTCGATGTCAAGGAGCGGGCGTGGCACGCCACAACCTCGAACGATCGCAGCGTCGGCATCGAGATCGCGAACATCGGCGCGTATCCACCCTCCAAGGCCGAGGTGCTGGAGTCGTGGTACTCGCCGGTCTCGCCGGGCGGCTCCCCGTCATCCTCAACCTCTCCCTCACCCACACCCGATCTTCCCGCCATCTGTCGTGTCACACTCCCCGCGTCGTATGGCGATGGCGGCCTCCGCACGCCGAACTTTGTCGCCCTTACCGCCCGCCCGGGCCCGATCGAGGGCGAGGTCCAAGGCGCTCCGTACGTCATGCACGATCTGACCGAGGCGCAATACGAATCGCTCTCCCGACTCACCGCGGCGCTCTGTGCCGTGCTCCCGCGGATCGAGTGCGATTATCCGCGCGACGACCAGGGATACCTTGTCACCCACGCGCTCGACACCGATTCCCTCGCGTCGTACCGCGGCCTCATCGGGCACTACCACATCCAGTCCAACAAGATCGACCCCGGCCCGGCTTTCGATTGGGATCGCGTCATCGACAGGGCGCGACATCTCAACCCCGCGCTCGATCGCAAACGCGATCCGATGCACGAGAGCAAACCCCAGCCGCACTCCCGATAACCACGCCGCTCCGCCCCGAACAGGTTCGATCCCGCGTACCCAAGCCCCGAAGCGCGAACCACGCTTGCGTTCTCGCCATCCAATGGATTATCATGCATGCCCGTTCTCCGCAACGTCCGTGACGGTTGCCGCGTATGGGATGGGTGTGCCGATTCGCGCGAGGGAGCCTTTGGACGTGGTCCGGACGATTCCGCGTGTCGCCAGTGTTTGAGGTACCGGCCTGATGTCACAGCCCGAGCCAACCACATCACCAACCGAGAGCCACTCTCGCTGGCTCGCGGCGGCCCGCGCTCTGGGCATGATCGCCCTCACGATCCTCGCATTCGTGCTGTGGACCGCCAAGGCCGAGGCCGGGTTCTGAACCTCGTCGCCGATGCCGCTCGAGAACCCGCCCAGGCCCGCCTCGCATACGCTGAGCCATGAGCACCACCGTGCGACCGATCGCTGCGGGGCTAGTCCCGCCCGTGTGGCCAGAGACCATCCCCGGCGCACGCTTCGCGGCGGCCATCGAGCGTCAATCTCCCAAGGGGTGCGACATCGCGCTCATCGGTCTCCCCGACGATCTCGGCGTGCGGCTCAACAGCGGGCGCCCCGGCGCGAGCAAAGGCCCAATTGAGTTCCGTGCCGCCCTCGCCCGCTACGGCGTCGCCGATCCGCCCGACATCACCTGGCCCAAGGTCTTCGACGTGGGCGACATCATGCCAGACACGGGCTCCGACGCCGACGCCCTCGCGAGGACGCACGCCACCATCACCTCGGTCGTGAGCGAGATCCTCAACCTCGGCCTCTTCCCCATCGCCATCGGCGGCGGGCACGACCTTACCTTCCCGTTCGTCCGAGCCGTCGCACAGAAGCACGGCACGCTCGACGGCGTCTACCTCGACGCCCACCTCGACGTCCGCCCCGAGCCAGGCTCGGGCATGCCCTTCCGCAGACTCATCGAAGACGGGCACGCGCGCCGCCTCCATGTCTTCGGCCTCAATCGCGTCGTCACCACCGAGGCCCACGCACGATGGTTCACCGATCATGACGGCGTGATCCACGCGCCCGACGCCCGCCCCCGCACGCCCGAGGATTTCCCCGTCTGGCCATGCTTCGTGAGCCTCGATCTCGACGTGATCGACTCGGCCCACGCGCCGGGCGTGAGCGCGATCAATCCCGCGGGATGGAGCGCCGCCGACGCCCAGGCCGCCGCCGTCGCCGCGGGTCGCACCCCCTCGGTCCGCTGTTTCGATCTCATGGAACTCTCGCCGCCGCACGATCATGACGGTCGGACCGCGCGACTCGCGGCCCACCTCTTCCTCTCGTTCCTCCACGGCTTTGCCCAGCGCCCACGCTAGAGTCGCCGATGTCGATCCTCATCACCAACGCCAGGGTGCTGACGATGGGCCAAGGCCAAGGCCCGCGCACACGCGATCGCTTCGGGAACCTCGGCGTGATTCCCCGTGCCGACGTGCTCATCGATCAGGGGGTGATCGCTCGAATCATCCCGCGTGGGTCGCACGATCCATCGCCCGTGCCGCCCGTCGGTGCCACCACCATCGACGCGAAGGGTCGCGTCCTGATGCCGGCGTTCATCGATCCCCACACCCACCTCTGCTGGGCGGGTGATCGCCTCGACGAGTGGCAGATGAAACTCAGAGGCACGTCCTACCTCGACATCCTGAAGGCCGGCGGCGGGATCATGTCCACCGTCCGGGCCGTGCGAGAGGCGAGCGAGAACACCCTCCTCGAACTCCTCCTCGAGCGCCTCGATCGCGTTCTCCGCGCGGGCACCACCACCATCGAGATCAAGTCAGGCTACGGCCTCTCGACGCGCGACGAACTCAAGATGCTCCGCGTGATCCACGAGGCCGGGTCCCGCTGGCCGGGCACGATCGTTCTCACGGCCCTGCTCGGACACGCGATCGACCCCGGCGTTCCAGACTTCGAGCAGCGCACGATCGAAGAGACGCTTCCCGCCGTCCACGCCGAGTTCCCGGGCGTCGCGATCGACGCGTTCTGTGAGAAAGGCGCGTGGTCACGCGAGCAGTGCGTGAAACTCTTCGCCCAGGCGCGTTCGCTCGGACACCCCATCCGCGTCCACGCCGATCAGTTCAACAGCCTCGGCATGGTCGAGGCCGCGTTGCGACTCTCCGCGGCGAGCGTCGACCATCTCGAGGCCAGCACGCGCGACGACCTCCTGCGACTCGCCGAGTCACCCACATTCGGCGTCGGCCTCCCCTGCACCGGCCTCCACATGGCCACCCGCGCCGGCGGCGACTTCGCCGACCTCCGCGCCCTCGCCGACCTCGGCGGACGCATCGCGATCGCCACCAACGCCAACCCCGGCTCCGCCACCGCCTTCGCCATGCCCATCGCGATGGCCGTCGCCGTGCGATTCTGCGGGCTCTCGCCCCAGGAGTCGATCGTCGCCTCGACCGCCAACGCCGGCGAACTGCTGAGACACATCGATCCAAGCCTCGACGATCGCGGCCGCATCGAGCCTGGCCTCCGCGCCGATCTGATCCTCCTCCGCCATACCGACGAGCGCTCCCTCGCCTACGAATGGGCCTCGGACCACGTCGCCCTGACCATCTGCCACGGTCGCGTCGTGTTCTCCGCATGAACGGGGAGCATGCCCGCGACACTGGCCCAACCGGAGGACGCCTCCCTGGACGCCGACACGCTACGCCGCGTTGAAGACGCCGTGATGCGCCTGCTTACCCTCTCGCCGAGCGAGCGCGAGTCGGATCTCATCGCGCTCGGGCGCGACGACCCGGCCGTCGAGCGCGAGGCCCGCTCGCTCCTGATGCACGCCCCCAACGTGACCCAGTTCCTCGCCACGCCAGCCCTGGGCACCAATCTCGATTCGCTCGGCTTCGACACCCCCCAACTCGCCGAGGACCTCTCCGGTCTTGTGATCGGTGCCTACAAACTCACTTCCAAGATCGCGACCGGCGGCATGGGCGCCGTCTATCGCGCCTCACGCATCGACGGGCAGTTCGAGCAGGACGTCGCCGTCAAGATCGTCAAACGCGGCATGGACTCCGACGAGATCCTCCGCCGATTCGTCCACGAACGGCAGACCCTTGCCAATCTCAATCACCCCAACATCGCCCGACTGATCGACGGCGGCGTGACCGGCTCCGGCCGCCCCTACCTCGTCATGGAACTCGTCGCGGGCGAACCGATCGATGAGTACGTCTCCACACACGCACTCGACATCCATGCACGACTCGCGCTCTTTCGCACCGTCTGCGACGCCGTCCGTTTCGCGCACCAGAACCTCGTCATTCACCGCGACCTCAAACCCAGCAACATCCTCGTCACCGCCGACGGCATGCCGAAACTCCTCGACTTCGGCATCGCGAAGGTGCTCAAGGAAGGCCCTCGCCTCGACCAGACGTACACCTTGCCAGCCGAGCGACTGCTCACCCCCGAGTACGCCAGCCCCGAACAGATCAGGGGCGAGATCGTCACGACCGCCAGCGATGTCTACGCCCTGGGCGTCATCCTCTACGAACTCCTGACGAACGCCCGCCCCTACACCATCACCTCACGCACGACGGCGGACCTCGAGCGTGTGGTGTGCGAGCAGAACCCGCCACTCCCCAGCATCGCATCGCCCACGAACACTCGCATCCTGCGCGGCGATCTCGACACGATCACCATGACCGCCATGCGCAAGGAGCCCCACCGCCGGTACGCCACAGTCGAGGCCCTCATCGCCGATCTCGATCGATTCGACAGTGCCCTGCCCATCCTCGCACGCCCCGACACGCTCTCGTACCGTGCCTCGAAGTTCATCAGACGCAACACGCTCGCCTGCGCCCTCGCCTCTGTCGCGGTCGTCCTCGGCGCGGTCGGCGTGGGGGTCTACATCGCCCAGTCCTTCCGCGTGAAACATCAGCGCGATGAGGCCTACTCGGCGCGTGACCAGTCCGAGGCGATCACCTCGTTCCTTTCCCAGATGCTTCGCCCACCCGCGCCCATCGCCCGCGGACGCGAGACGCGCGTCGCCGAGGTCCTCGACCACGCGCTCATCCAGGCCGATGCCGAGCTGAGCGACCGCCCGCTCGTCCACGCCGCGGTCGAGAGCAGCATCGGGCGAACCTGGCTCGAACTCGGCGAGATCACCCGGGCCGAGACCTCCGTCCGCGACGCCCTCGCGCGCCGCGAGGCGATCCTCCCGCCCGGGCACCACGACATCGCCGAGAGCAAACTCGACCTCGCCGAGGTCCTCTTCCGCAAGGAGGACTACGACGGCGCCGCACGCCTCGCCTACGAGGCGCTCGAGGTCCATCGCCGCCTCCGAGGCGACGCCAACCTCGACACCGCCCGATGCTACAACACCCTCGGCGCGATCCATCGGGCGACCGACCAACTCGACGAGGCCGAGGCCGACCACCGGAACGCGCTGCGCATCCGACAGGAGATCATGAAACGCTCGACCGGCGCCGAGCACGCCAAGGCCGAACTCGACGCCGCCGAGAGTCTCAACAACCTCGCGGTGGTCCGCCGGCTCAAGGGCGACGCGCTCGAGGCGATCGAACGCTTCGAACAGTCCCTCGAACTCCGACAAAGGAACCTCCCCGCCGATCACCCGCTCGTCATCCAGAGCGAGACAAATCTCGGCCTCATGTACCTCCAACGCGACCGATTCGAGGACGCCAAACGCCTCTACGCCAAGGCGATGCCCGGCGCCGAACGCGTCTATGGATCCACCTCGGCGTTCTTCGGCACGACCCTCCGCAACTTCGCCCAACTCCAACTCGAAACCGGTGACCCCCAGAGCGCCATCCCCAATCTCAATCGCGCCATCGCCATACTTTCGCCACAACTCGGCGAGGACTCCGTGGGCGTCGTGCTCGCCAAGGCCCACCTGCTCCGTGCATACCGATTGACGCACCAGTTCTCACAGGGAGAATCGACGGCCGAATCCCTGGACGGCCTCCTCTCGACCGTGCCGACGCTCAAGGGCCAACTCCGCGCCGTCGCGACGCACCTGTTCGAGTACTACGACGCCGCCGGCCGTCCCGCCGATGCGGACCGTTGGCGTCAGCGCCTCGCCGACTCGCATCCCTAAGCGGTGGCCATGTCTTCCCTGGTCGCCAACCGCAGAATATTCGTCTGCGTCATCGCGTCTCCCGCCAACTCCCCCGTGAGGCGCCCCCCCGCCATCACGAGCACCCGATCGGAGAGCGCCAGCAACTCGGGCATCTCGCTCGACACGAGCAACACCGCCGTCCCGCGGTTCGCCTCCTCGCGCACGAGTCGATAGATCTCGGCCTTGGTCCCCACGTCGATCCCACGCGTCGGCTCATCCAGCAGCAGCACCCGCGTGCGCTCGCCCATCCAACGCGCGATCAGCACCTTCTGCTGGTTGCCCCCCGAGAGCGTCCCGGGAACGCTCGTCGCCGCCGCGGTCTTCACGTGGAAGCCACGGATCTTCTCGCGAACAACGCCCCGCTCGCTCGATCCGCGACGAAGGACGCCCCCCCGCGCCAGCCGCGGCATCTCCGGCATCACGATGTTCTCGTCGATCCCCAGAAGGAAGAACAATCCCAGATTCCGCCGATCTTCGGGGACATACCCGATCCCCGCGCCGATCGCCGCCCTCGGGTTCCCGAGCGCGATGCGCGCCCCATCGACAAGCACCATTCCCGTGGCCCGCGAGTCCAACCCGAAGATCGCATCGAGCACTTCCGACCGCCCCGCCCCGACCAATCCACCGATGCCCACGATCTCCCCCGCGCGGACCTCGAGCGAGATGTCCGACAACTTGCCCGGCGACGACACGCCCCGAACTTCGAGCATGACCCTCCCCGGCGGCGCGTGCCCCACATCACCATCGGCGAGTGCCCGCAACGCCCCGGCCTCGCTCGCCGCGCCGCCCGTGGCCGCCTGCCCGCCGTTCCGTGGGCGTGAACCAAACTCCCCCGCCCTCGCCGTCTCGATCCTCCGCCCGATCATCTGCTCCACCAGCGTCGGCTCGTCGATCGCCTTGATGTCGCTGGTCGCGACAAATCGCCCATCGCGAAGGACCGTGACCCGATCGCACACCTGGAAGATCTCGCCCATGCGATGGCTGACATACAAGATCGTCAGCCCCTCGCCCGCGAGCGAGCGCACGATCTCCATGAGCCGATCGGCCTCGCCCACCGAGAGCGAACTCGTCGGCTCATCGAAGACGATCACCCGCGCGCGAGCCGAATCACTCCGAGTTGATGAATCCCCGCCGTCATCGAGCGCGCTGGCGATCTGCACGATCTGCCGCCGCCCCGGGCTGAGAAGGCCCAGCGGCGCCTCAACGTCGATCGACGCGTCCAGGGACGCGAGCAGACGCGACGCCCGCTCCCGCATCCGCCCGCGGTCCACAAAACCGTACCGCGACGGCATCGCGTGCAGGCTCAGATTCTCCGCCACGCTCAGGTTGGGGCACTGCGCCAGTTCCTGGTGCACGATCCGCACGCCAGCCCCGAACGCGTCCTCGATCGACCCGGGCGTCAGTTCCCGTCCATCGATCACGACCACGCCCGAGTCCTGCCTGTACAGCCCGGCGATCGTCTTCCCCAGCGTGCTCTTGCCCGCGCCGTTCTCCCCCATGAGCGCGTGCACCTCGCCCGCCTCGAACGACACGCTCACATCGTCCAACGCCCGCGTGATGCCGAAACGCTTCGAGATGTGGCGTGCCTCAAGAAACATCAACACTCATCCAAAGCCCGGCGCACCCCTTCGAGCGTGCCAGGAGTGAACTCACTTCTGCTCCAGCCAACGGTCCCAGATCCCCTCATACTCCTTCACGTTGTCCTTCGTGACGATCTGGAGATCAAAGTGGACCACCGGGCTCGCCGGGTCCTTCCCCTCGAGCAACTTCTCCACGGCGATCCGCACCGACTCGTACCCCCAGCCATAGCAGTCCTGCCCGATGAGCGCCTGCACCTCGCCCTTGGCAACGTACGCGAGCTCCTCACGCAGCGTGTCCACCGACACCACCTTCGCACGCCCGGCGACACCCGTCAGCGCGTCCTTCGTAAACAAAGGCCAGCCCCCCACCATCGCCCACCCGGCGATGTCCGGATTCGCCGTCTGCACCTGCTGCACCATCGCCGCCGCATCGGGCGCGGTCTCCTTGTGGTAGTACACGTCCTTGAGCGTGAACCCCTTGGCCTTGAGCGAGTCCAGTTCCTGCTTCACGCCGCGGATGCGGGCCTGCAGGTTCGGCGCCGTCTGGTTCCCGCCGAGGATCGCGATCGGCCCACCAGTGTCGCCCATCGCCTTGGCGAGCTGCTTCATGACCTCGCGCCCGCACGCCTCGTCGTCGATGCCGTAGTACGCGAACCGCTTCGACTTGGGGCTGTCCGAGTCGAACGTCACGACAAGCACGCCGCGATCCACGGCACTGTCGATCGGCAACTTCAGCACGTCGCCATCGGTGCACGAGACCGAGATCGCGTCCACGCCCTGCCCGACGAGTTGCTCGATGTACTGCCCCTGCTTCTGCGCGTCCTCGTTCGTCGGCGTCTGCCAGATCACGTCGATCTTCACACCATACTTCTTCGACAGTTCCGTCCCCGCGGCCAGCGCCCCCGTCCGCGCCGCCTGAAAAACCGGGTTCGACTGCGACTTCGCGATCACGCCGATCCGCAAGGGACGGACCTTCGGCGCATCACCCTTCACCGGGTCCGCCGACGCGGATGGCTTCGCCTCGGCGGGAGTCGTCGAGGCACCATGGCTCGACGGCGACTCGCTCGTCTTGGGGGCCGAATCCACCGGTGGGTTCTTCTTCTGTTCGCACCCCTGCATCCCCAGCGCCATCGCCGCGCCCATCGCCATCGCCACGCCCACACGCAGCCACGACGCCACTCCTCCCGATCGATTCACATGATGCTTCATGACACGCTCCTTGTTCCAGTCACTGTGAGTTGTGATTCCAATCTCAGATTCGTTCGATCACTCGATGTCGGGCCCTCACGCACGACCAACCGATACACAACGCCCATCCCGGCTACCGACCCGAGGGCATGAGCCGCGCCTTCAACTGATCCAGCACCACCGCGATCACGATCGCCGCACCCATCACCACCTGCGTGTAGTTCGTGTCAATACTCAGAATGATCATCGCGTTGGTGATGAGCTGGATGAGCACCGCACCCAGCACCGCACCCAGCGCGCTCCCACGCCCGCCGGAGAGCGACGCCCCGCCAATCACGCTCGCCGCGATCACCGTCAACTCGTCCCCCGTGCCCGCGGCTGAGGTCGCGGCACCGTAATACCCGATGTACACCGCCGCCGAGAGCCCCGCGAGCGCCCCCATCACCGCGAAGACCAGGATCTTGACATATCCAACGCCGATCCCGGCATACTTCGCCGCCGTCTCATTCCCGCCGATCGCAAACGCCTGCCGTCCGGGCACGGTCCGCGTCAGGACAAAGTGCCCCGCCACCGCGACCAATCCCATGATCACCACAGGCACGGGATACACCGCGAGCGAACCCTTCCCCCCAAGCGTCAGCGGCAACTTCATGAATCCCGCGACAAACGCCGAAGGCAGCCCGCTCACCGACTGTCCCTTGGTCATGATGAACGCCACGCCGCGCAGCGCCGCCATCGTTCCTAGCGTGATGATGAACGGGTGCACACGAAGCCCCACCACCATCGCCCCGTTCGCCACGCCGCACGCCATTCCCGTCACCACGCACACACCCAGCCCCACCGCGATCGACGCCGCCGCCCCCGCACCGGCGTCACCGGCCCCCTGCTCCAACGCCCGCAACGCGATCGCCCCCACGATCGCGCTCACGGCATAGATCGACCCCACCGACAGATCGATCCCCCCAAGCACGATGATCGCCGTCATGCCCACGGCCATGATCGCCGTGTAACTCGCCTGCGTCGCCACCAGCACCAGGTTCTGCGTGTTGAAGAACGCGTTGACCGTCGTCGTCACCCACTGCCCCGTCTCGGGGTCCATGTGCCGCGACGGAATCGGATGCGAGAAGATCGAGAGCGCGACCATCATCAGCACGATCACGAGAATCAGGCCCGACTCCTGGGCCAGGAACAGGCGACGCCACACCGGGTGCCCCCCGATCACACTCGCTCGAATGCCGCCACCGCTCGATGACACGCCTACCTCCCAAAGCCACACGAATGGTCCAACGAAACCCACGGGTTCGGCGCCCGTGCCACACAAGGCGCAGCGACCACCAATCCCAATGAAAACCTTGGGATTGATGGACCGTAGGTTAGCCACTTTGTTCGGTTCGTGCGAACCGATCAGACCGCTCGATCAGCCCCCGACCTCGTGCTCGACCCGCCCCGATTCCTTGAAGATCCGCACGATCCGCACCACCTCAAGCGCGACCGACATCTGGGCCTGGTCCGTGCTCGCCCCGCAGTGATGCGTTGCCACCACCCCCGGCAACTTCACCGTCGCGTTCGACCACGCCGCTTCCGTCGCCGAGGGCTGGTCCTCATAGACATCCAGCCCCGCTCGGATCCCCTTCGACTGGATCGCCGCCCGGAGCGCCGCCTCATCCACGATCGGCCCGCGACTCGTGTTCACGAAGATCGCCCCGGGTTTCATGCACTCGAAGAACGCCGTGCCGAACAGGTGCCTCGTCGAGTCCGCCAGAGGCAGGTGCACGCTGATCACGTCCGATTGCTTCGCCAGCGTGTGCAGCGCCGGCGTGTCGGTCCCGCCAAACTCACACCCCAGCGCCCGCGCGTGCTGCTCGGTGATGCTCCGGCTCCACGCGATCACGCGCATCCCGAACGCCACGCCACGCGTGATGACCTCCTGACCGATCGCGCCCACACCGACCACCGCGAGCGTCGTCCCCTTGAGCCCGCGGGCCTTGGAGAACTCCTTCTTGTTCCACTTCCCCTCGCGGGCCGCCACGCACTGATCCGGAATCCTCCGATCGCACGCAAGAATCAGCCCGAACGCCAACTCCGCGACGGCGACCGCGTTCATCCCTGGACAGTTGCAGACCTTGATCCCCCGAGACTGGGCCGCGGCAACGTCGATGTTGTCCACGCCGCTTCCCGCACGGACAATGACTCTCAGCCCCTTCGCCTCGGCGGTCACTCCCGCGGGCACTTTGGTGGAGCGAACCACGAGGATCTCGGGCGAATGCTCGGCAAGCGCTCCGGAGAGTTTCTCCGTCCCGATTCCCGGGTGATACTCGACCGTGGCGCCCACCGCCTTGAGCCCGTCCAACCCCGCCGCCTCGAACTTGTCCGCGACCAGAACCTTCATTCGCACGCTCCTTGTGCCCACGCGCCAACACCAGATCGCGAGGCATAAAGAGCGTACGAACACCCAGAGGCGTTCTCAAATGTCGCCACGCCGACGAGGATCGGGATCGAGCATGTCACCCGGGAATGTCACTACCAGTTCGACGTGTTGATCTCGGCCGCCTGCACGTCGATTCCCTTCAGCCCGCCACGAGTCCAGCGGAGATAGCCGATGACCGACTCGCCACCGACGCGAGTGCCGTTGCGGAGCGGCGGCTCCCAGGCCTGGGGCTGGTAGGTGTACACCGTCGGTGCCGTGCTCCGGGGCGTTCGCACGTTGAAACCAGGATTGATCGAGTTGCCTATGCGATTGCCCGCGGGGCCGGTCGGCGTTCCGGTCTGGAAGATTGCCACATGCCCGTCAAAGAAGAGCAAGGGTTGTTTGGCCTCGGGATACTCCATCGACCATTCACGCTTCCCGAAGTGGCGCGCCACCGCGTCGTAGAGCACCACCTTTTGCGACGGATAAGCCACATCGCCCAGACGCCGACGCCCAAGCGTGTTCTGACGATTTGGATCGAACTGCGTGAGTTGATACTGATAGTGCGTCGAGGCCTGGGCGAATGTGTTGCTCGTGCCATCACCACGATCCGGAGACATCGCCGCAGGCACAAACTGGTACGACGACGAATACGGCCAACGCCAGTTCTGCGAGTTCGTGCCCGCCGGCTGAGGCTGCGCCGTGTTCGTCCGGAACGCCGGCACGTTCCACCAACGCATGCGCGTCGAGTCCTCGGGGCACACGACCCACGGCGAGGGCAGGTTGAAATCCATGAAATCCTGGAGCGCCAAGTGGTTGTACAGAATGTACGGAATCCAGTTCGTCGGCCACGGAATATCGCTCCGACCCGAACGCCGACGCATGATGTCCGTCGCTTGCGCCGCCGCCGCGCGAAGGTCCTCGGCGAACACGCCACCCGCCGGACGCAAGTCCGCGTATTGGCTCGTCGCGTACACCTTCCGAGTCCAACTGAACGACACGATCTTGTCCAGGTACGTCGCCGCATACCCGGAGATGCCCGTCCCCAACTGGTTCATGTTGTTCTGACACTTGAGCAATCGCGCCGACCGCTTCGCCTGCGCGAGCGCAGGCAACAGCAGCCCGATCAACAACGCGATAATCGCGATCACCACCAGCAACTCAATGAGCGTAAAGCCCCGACTCTGTCGTGCTCGCATAAAACCCCATTTTCCGCGCCCCGACAGGCCATGAAAGCCCATCGATAGAATCACCCCGGCGCACAATCCAAACACACGATAAACGCATCGTACCAGACCAATCCCAACGCCGCAAGACCTATCCCAACATGTTCCAAAGCCAGATCCAACCACACCACCAGCACCAGTTCCGCCGCAGTATGTGCCTCACGACTTCGGCCATCCTCCTGACGCTCGCCTCATGCGCTTCACAGCGGGAGATCCCCCGCTCCGCCCACGAGGCCATCCGAGACAACCAGCACACCCCAACCAGGAACTCTCCACGCTCGTTCATCGACCCACCGATGCACTCAGGCTCATCACCAATCGCGACCACGTCCAGCGGCGGCGTCATCACCCTCGCCGACATTCAGACCCAACTCCTCGAAGCCCAGGGCAAGTCCATCGCGGAAGAAGTCGCCCTCGATCGCGCCCTCGCCCGCGAACTCAAGGCCAAATCCCGCACCATTCACGACCAGGACCTTGATCGAGAAGAGCAGGAACTCCTCCAGAACGTCGCGAAGGGAGCCCGCACCGACGCCGACGAGGCCCAACGACTCATCCTCCAGATCCGACGCGAACGAGGCCTCGGCCCAACGCGCTACCGCGCGCTCCTCCTCCGAAACGCCGCCCTCCGCGCCCTCGTCGCCCCGGAGATCGACATCACGCCCGCGGACATCCAGCGAGAACAATCCCTCCGCTCCGCGCCACACCTCCGCGCGCGCGTCATCATCACTCGAACCCGCGAGCAGGCGAGCGACCTCCGCCGCCGCCTCGAATCGACGCCCACCGAGGAACGACCCACCCGATTCGCCGAACTCGCCGCGGCCTACTCCACCGACGCCTCAGCCACCAACGCCGGCCAACTCGAACCCTTCGCCCTCGAAGACCCTGCCGTACCCGCCGTCCTCCGAGATCTCCTCCGAGGTCTCAATCCGGGCGATCTGACACCACTCTTCATCCTCGACTCGACCGTCGGATTTGCCCTCTTCGAAGGAACCAACCCCGCCCCGGCGTCCGTTCCTTTGCCCGACGACATCGCCCGCGAAATCCGTACTAAACGTGAACGAGTCGCCATGGATCGACTGGCGAAGGAACTCCTTGCGAGCGAGAACCTTACTTATACCGATCCATCAATCCGGTGGTAACCGTCGGGATTGTCAGGTGTACGCTGATCTTCACACAATTTGACCTTGACACAATCCCTGTTGACACGGTAAATTGTGCCTATCGGACGCGTAACTTTGTGACGCGACCCGAACAAGTGGGAATGAGAGACCCACAGAGATCGAGAGAGACACCCACCGCATGGTCTTCCATGCCTTGGGACAGATCGAGGAGAGACGAGAGATGAAGATGTTCTTTGCGAGCATGATCGCCCTCGCCGCAGGCGCGACGGCCAACGCCGGCGTCATCGGGCACGCCATCCAGATCTCCGCGACCAACGGGACCAACTCGGCCTCATGGTTCGTCGATGTCCCCGAGACGGCCCCCTGGACCAACGGCGCCTGGCAGTGGACGGCCCCCGCGGGCGGACTCGAGATGCGAGAAGCAGGCAGCAACACCCTGGTCGCCGCCATCGATGGCCTCCAGATCCGATTCGAAGAGGATCCGGTCGTCAACATCAACTTCTCGGTGACGGCGTCCTCCTCCGACACGATCTTCACGATCACCTCGGGACTCCTCACCTTCGCTCCGTTCAACGCCGAAGCCCTCGCCAGCGCCACCCTCACCGTCACCGATAGCGACAGCAGCGGGCTTGCGTATGCCAACGGGGCCTACGGCGGCGGCGACGTGTACCGCGCCAACCTCAACGGCTCGATCCCCGGTCCGACGGTCTTTGCCGACCTCGTTCCTGGTTTCTCCGTAGGCCTGCCTCCCGGCTCGGACACCGACAATGAGTTCCTCGGTTGGGTTCCCGTTGGTGTCGTTTCCAGCCAGCAGGCGTCGTACTCGTTCACCCTCTCAGCGAACGATTCCGCCAGCGGCACGAGCACCTTCATCACTCGAACCGTCATCCCCGCGCCGGCCACACTCGCTCTCCTGGGCGTCGCGGGCGCCCTCGCCGGACGTCGTAGACGCTGAGTCTTGCGACACAATCACGTGGCTTCCATGCCGCCCGCGTCACACGACGCGGTTTTTTTTGCAGCCTTTGATGACGCAAGACCCGCTATTCACGCGGCCAATTTGGCGCGGGGTGCCGTACCGTCGATCTTCGGAATCGTCAGCGCCACGAAGAATCCCGCGACCGACAGCGCCGAGCCAACGAAGAACGGCGCGCCCGGGACCACAACACTGCGTCCCGGGGCCGTGAAGTGGGCGAAGATCAGCCCCCCAAGGATCGGACCAAAGACCGAAGCCAATCCCATGACGCTGACGAACGCGCCCTGCACACGTCCCTGGTCGCGGGGCCCGACTTGCCGCGTGATGAGCGCTTGGGAGGCCGGTTGCGAGACAGCCCCGATCGAGGCGATCGCCACGAAGATGTAGATCATCCAGCCCTCTGGCGCGAGTCCATAACACAAGTACGCCAGACTGGCGATCGCGAGGCCCAGCAGCAGACTCCGCCGCTCGCCAAGGGCTGGGATGATCTTCCTCGCCAGCCCTCCCTGCACCACCACGGCTCCAATGCCCACGACAAAGAGAGACAGCCCCACCTGCGTCGTGCTCCAGCCATAACGGAACTTGGTGTAGAGGACCCATGTCGCGTGCAGGCCGAACTGCGCGAGATTCAGAAGGAGCGAGACCATGGCGATCCGTCGCACGCCCGGAAAATCGCGGAGATTCCGGATGGCACCGAATGGATTGAGCCGCGAGAACGTCAGCGGGTGCCTGGCGCGATGCTCGATCGCCAGCGACTCGGGGAGCACCAGGATGCCATACACCACGCTCGCGAGCGTGACGATGCCCGCCACAATGAACGGCAGTCGAATGTTGATGCCGCCCAGCAGCCCGCCAACGACCGGGCCGATGACGAACCCCACGCCAAACGCGGCCCCGATCATCCCAAACGCCGCCGGTCGCTTCTCGATCGGCGTGACATCGGCGATGTAGGCGTTCGCCACGGTGATGTTGGCCCCGGAGATGCCATTGAGCGTCCGCGCGATGAACAGGAACCACAGCGAGGGCGAGAGCGCCTGGGCGAAGAAATCGATCGCCGAGCCCGCCAGCGAGAGCAAGATCACCGGGCGGCGACCGAACCGATCCGACAACGTCCCGAGCAACGGCCCGAAGATCAGCTGCATCGCCGCGTACGACGCGCCGAGAAGACCGACATACGGGGCCGCCCTGGACTCGCGCGAGATCGACTTGGCTCCACCCTCGTTCGGAGTCTCGGTCGCGGCGGCCGACGCGGGCTCGCCCAACGGCTGGGATTCCGTGCCCGGGCCCGGCGCGACGGCCTCGACCCGAGTCTTCACATCCTCCTGGAGCATCGCGGCCTCCGCGATGAACGAGGGATCCTTCTCGGGCAGGAGCACCTCCACGAGCCGAGGGGCCACGGGGATGATCAGCCCGATGCCCAGCGCGTCGAGCAGGATCGTCACGAAAATGAAGACCGCCGCGGCCCGTCTCGCGCGGCCCGTTGGCGCAGGATTCACGCTCGCCGGCGATCCCGTGGTCGACGGCTCCGATGTTGGCTCATGGCTCGACACGCAAGCACAAGGTAGGACGCCGAATCTCGATCCGTCATCACCCGTGATGCCCCCGCACACGGCGGCGCGGCTTCGACGTTCAGCCCCCGTCCGTCAGTTCCGGACGACTCTTAAGTTCCCGCCTCATGATCTTCCCCGTCGGGTTCTTGGGGAGTTCTTCGAGTCTGATGACCCGGTCGGGCACCTTGTACCCCGCGAGCGACTGGCGGCACCAGGCCTGCAACTCACGCTCATCGAAACTCTGGCCCTCGCGGATCTCCACGAAGGCCACGGGCAACTCGCCACGCACGGGATCGTGGACGCCGATCACGCCCGATGCCGCGACCGAGGCGTGCCTGTTGAGGACCTCCTCGATCTCGCGCGGGAAGACGTTCTCGCCGCCGACGATCATCATTTCCTTGAGGCGCCCGGTGATGTACAAGTGCCCGTCGAGATCCAACCGTCCGATGTCCCCCGTGCGGAAGTAGCCGTCGCTCGTGAAGGCGCCGGCCGATTCCGTCGGGAGTTTGTAGTACCCCCTCATCACGTTCGGGCCCTTGATCTGCACCTCGCCGTCCTCGTTGGGGCCCAGCAACTTGCCGGTGTTCACATCGACGATCCGCTCCGTCACGCCGGGCAGCGGCATCCCCACGCTCCCGCGACGGAAATCCTGCGGCCGGCACCAGTTCGTGACCGGGGCCGTCTCTGTCAACCCATACCCCTCGTTCAGCGTCACGCCAAAGCGATCTCGGAGACGCTCAAAGACGCCCTGGGGCAGCGGCTCGCCACCCGAGACCACGAACCGCAGCGACGCCCAATCCTCCGGCGCCGCGTCCTTCGCGTTGGCGAGAGCCGCGTACATCGAGGGGATCGCGATGAGCAGCGTCGGGCGATGCTCCCGCAACGCCTTGATGATCTTCCCGGGCATGAACCGCGCGAGATACACCACCTTGAACCCCAGGGAGAGGGGCAGGATCGTCAGCGCGGTCAGCCCAAACGTGTGGAACTGCGGGAGCACGCCCAGGAAGACATGGTCGTCCGCGTGCCTGAGTCCGACCCATTCCACGATCTGGCGGACGTTCGCGACGACGTTCCCGTGCGTGAGCATCACGCCCTTGGGCTTCCCGCTGGTGCCGGACGTATAGAGAAGAAGCGCCAGATCGTCGTCGTCCACCAGCGCCGGCCATCGCGCCTCGGGCATGCCCTCGAACTTCTGCTCGTCCAGACGCACGAGATTCGCGACCCTGGGTGTGAACTTCATGAACTCCAGCATCGGACCGACCGTGAGCACGATCTCCGTCCCGCAGTCGTCGATCACATACTGCAACTCCTCGGGCTTGAGCAGATAGTTGATCGGAACCACGGTGCGCCCGAGGATCCACGACGCGAGGGCCGCCATCGCGAACCCCGCGCCCGTGGGCATCAGCACCCCCACCGGCGCCCGCGGCTCCCCCGGACTCCCCCCGCCCGCCGGGGATCCGCTCCTGCTCTCGATGAGCGCCGCGATGTGCAACGCTCCGCCGAGGATCTTGCCCGCGGTGTGCTCGCCGCGATCGTCAACGATCGCGACCCGCCCGGGCGAGGCGAGTAGGGACTTCACAATGGGCCAGTGGACGCTCATGCGTTGGAGGATTGAGGGCGTGCCGATCGCGGACAGAGGGTGTGGTTCACTTCGACGCGGGGGCCAGGGCACGGACCGAGATTGGAGGCGTCCATGGCTCGATGGTATCGCCGCCCGGCCATGGCATGCGAGCGGAACACGAACACGGACGCCTGCCGCATTTCTCCGGCACGGTCACTCCCACCACCTCTCGTAGCCCCCCCGTCGTCCATAAACTACCTCCCAAAGGAGATCCACCATGTCTGCACTGTTCCATTCCGCTCGTGCCGGTTCGTCGCGTCGCCACCCCGTTCTTCTCGCCCTCGCCGCGGCGGCCTGCCTCGCCGCGCCGCTCGTGGCCGTCCCGCCCACCAACGAGCAGGTCGAGAACGCCGTCAAGATCTACCGCAGCGCCGAACGCGGTGAGCCCACGAAGGACGTCGTCGCCCGCGCCCTCAAGGACATCGATCTCTCCGAGGCCACCGGCTCGCAACTCCTCGACCTCACCTTCGCGCGCTCCGGCGAGGAGGCCACCGCCAAGGCCTTCAAGGACCGCGTCGTGCAACTCTCCGCCGAGCCCACCGCCGACGGCGCGACCGCCGCGACCATCATGCCCCAACTCATCCAGCGTCCCGGACGCGGCGAGCCGCGCGACGCCTACATGGCCTCGGTCGCCGACGCCATCGCCGCCGCCGCCAACCATCCCGGCCTCGCCGCCGCCGCCATCATGAGCTTCCTGCTCAGCTTCGGCGAGGTGACGGTGACGGCCTTCCTCACCACCGCGCGGACCATCACGCTGCCGGTGCGGATCTATGCCGAGGCCACCTTCGCGCTGGAGCCGACGGTGCACGCGGTCTCGGCGCTGCTGATCCTGGTGACGATCGGGGCGTTGCTGGCGCTGAACAGGCTGGTGCGGCTGGACCGGCTGTACGCGCGCTGAGCCTACGCCGCCCTGCGCTGCACGGCGGCGAGCCGGCGCCGCTGCTCGCGGTTGAGCGGCTGGCCGGCGCGTGTCTGGGCCAGCGTGTCGAGGAGGAGGGCGCCGGTGTCGCGGCTGTCGATGCCGTCGCGGCCCTTGGCCAGTGCCCTGGCCTCGGCTTCGTTCGTGCAGCGTTGCGCGATGGCGGTGCGCAGCCGGTGCTCGGCCTCCCAGCGCTCCTTGAGGATGCGGTTGCGGTAGCGGGTCAGCGTGGCGAGCGACGGCAGCCGCTTGCCGTCCGGCT
>JRYD01001297.1_pt1 | contig 52878 bp, 82 predicted proteins | sample 235311 | NCBI WGS metagenome assembly JRYD01 (sample SAMN03074213, study PRJNA261472) | activated sludge metagenome | biome: Common Effluent Treatment Plant; feature: Wastewater; material: Activated sludge; isolation source: activated biomass in a lab-scale reactor treating industrial wastewater at... | reverse complement strand
TCAAATCGGAACCTATCAAATAGGCACCGCTCAAATTAGCTTCGATCAAATTGTCGCCTCTCAAATCGGCTTCTCTCAAATCGGCTTCTCTCAAATTGGCACGGCTCAAATCGGCACCTCTCAAATTGATTCCCATCAGTATGGATCTTTCAACAGTCAGCCTGACGGTGTTGTCCTCACAATCGTGCGAGAACAACACATCTCCCTGCATATTTTTTATCTCAATTCTTTTCTGCATTTCAAATCTCCCTCCTCAAATAATCAAAATTGTCCATTGGCGGATCGAGCATGGCCTCTTGTTCACACAGCCAATCCTCGTACTCGTCCTGTGTTTCTTCTCTCATTTGCTCAAACGATTGCGTGAAATACTCGGCAAGCTGGACTGCGACTAAATAGGATGAGTCACAGTTAAACTCTCGCTGAATCAGGGCGTACGTTTCTGGGTATGAATACTTGAAACGTTCTCCTATCATTTCCAGCCGTTTTGTTTCTAGCTCGTTTTTCATGCGCACTCCAAAAAATCCGGTTTCCGAAGACCTTGGCCGGAGCCAGTTAAACAAATCCTGTTCTTTGACATCCTCCCCGCCCTAAAGAGCGGGGATTCCTCCTGAGAGGCTCTTATGTCCAAGAGCCAGAATAATAATACATATTAATTACTAAAAATATGTAATTAACGCATGCATAAGAAGAATGATATTTGATAAAAGTAAATGCGTCAAGCGCATATTTTTAATTGATTTATATTTTTGGGGAAGTTTTTATTAGATTGTGGGCAATAAAAAACCCGCACTAGGCGGGTTTAGTTACCATGGATTGAGGTCTTATTTAAGAGCGTCTTTATTTTCTTTGCTTAAGTTTTCAACACAAAAAACATCATATAGGACTGAAAGAAAAATATCTCCCCCCTCTATATCGTATACCGGCCTGTCTCTCCCTCTCATATAAAAAAACTTTTTAGCTCCTATATATGCCCCGTAGCTGTTTTTTGCGTTCACCTCACCGCAAACAACAGGAGAGCCATTATCAGCTCTGCCTATATAAGAGTTTTCAAATACAGCGGAATACGGGTCTTTAAGCTGCTTCTTGATGTGCTCTTGAGCCTCGGTGATCATGGTGTCATCAGAAAAAACATGTGTTGCCATAATTAACATAAAAAAACCAGCAATAATCTTCAACTTCACCTCCTTTAGTTAGACCAGCGCCTCAAGATTCCATTGTTATCAAAAAATAAATACGTTCCGCCTCCCGCGCCATATGATCCAGCGCCGAAAACGTTGTATTCCCACATATCGCCTGATGATGACTTGCGTGTTCCGTAACATATCCAGCATGGCTCCCCCCATGACGCTATCACGTGCTCTTTCGTCATCCCCGTCGAAATCTGCTTGCTGATAATTTGTTGACGTATTGATTCAGGCAGTTCTGGATTAGATATGACGCTGTTTCTATATGATAAATATTGCTGCGATACGCAACCGCACAATAATATTGCCGAGGCAATAACAATAAAGCGCGTGATTTTCATAATGTCCTCGGTTCAGTTAAAAGTAAAAGTGTATATAGCATATCATATTAATTGACAGATGCATGCTATTATCGCATAATAATGTTTAGAAAAATGCATTAAAAAAATATGACTCCACTAAGGTCTGTTAGAATCAAGAAAAAAGTAACGCTGGAACAGCTAGCCAAAGCTGTTGGTTCGAATGTTGGCAATCTGAGCAGGATTGAGCGTGGCATATATTCCCCACGTAAAAATTTGGCTGAAAAAATCGCCAAGTATTTCAATTATGAAATCAACGTTTTTGAAATTACCTGGCCGGAAAAATTCACATCAAAAAAATGATTTGTTTTGATCAAAAATTAAAAGAATGCTCTACGTTCTCCCTGAGCTCGAACCGTTCTCGATGCGCAATGCGTTGGCTGGAAAACCAGTCCGGTTAATCGGGATAGCTGTGATGAGTGTGTTTGCATCTCGCCCTCTGGCGGGTTTTATCCCTTTCGCCTGCTGGAGGGTTTTTTAATGAGTGACATTCCAAATCAGACCTTTCTGAAAGAAAGCGAGCAGTTTTTTGCGCCAGCGTCAACGGGTGTTGTTGATTCGCTGGTTGCTCAATACCGTAAAGATCGCCACAGAATGACCGAGATTTCAGAGATGATCGGCAGCGATCCATGCATCAAGCATTTCGTCGAGGGTAATCTGCAGAGATCACATATGTGCATGGGTAACCTATTCGACATGGATGGTGCGGTCAAGCATCTGAATGCGGATTACTGGTCTCGTGCGCTGGCGCTTACAGACGTGCTGGAGATCATGAATAACGATCGCAGGCAGGAGTGGCGTGACCTGATACGCGAACGAAAGTGCCCTGACTTTGAAGAGTCGGCAGTAAGGGCAACGCTGCAAGACCTTTTGTTGTCGCGTGAAAAATTCTTTGCTGAACGCGTTGATGGAATTTTCAGAAATCTATCCGGTGAGCATGTAACCAATTCACCCATGGGATTTCGTAAGCGCATGATCATCGCTAATGTGCATGGAGCGTACTCATATAGCTATAGGCAGGTTGGATACATCAGCGATTTGCGCGTCGTCATAGCCAAATTCATGGGGCGAGAGGCACCAAATCATCTGGATAGCAAAAGAATCGTTGATATTGCGCTAAAAAATAGCGGTCAATGGATGAAGGTGGACGGAGGCGCATTACGTGTACGAGTCTATCTGAAGGGCACAATGCATATTGAAATCCATCCAGATATGGCATGGAGATTGAATTGCGTGCTAGCGCAGCTTTACCCGAATGCCATCCCCTCAGAATTTCGCAAAAAACCAGAAAAAAGAGTTAAAGAATTTGACCTTCTGCAAAGACCGCTGCCTTTCGCTGTGCTGGATTTACTGCATAACGTGCGTGACGTTTATGAAAGAGCAAACCGGGTAGCGGACTCAGTGAAAGTGCGTAACGCGGTTGAATTCGATTACACGGACCGTCATAGCTTTGCCAGAGCGCAGGCCGAACAGGTGCTTGAATCAATCGGTGGCGTGAAAGTTAATGATTATTACCAGTTTGATTACGACCCTAAATTCATCATTGATGAAATCGTTGCGAGCGGTTGTGTGCCTGATCACGTGTCGCATCAATACTATCCCACCCCTGAAAATATCGCACGTGATGCCATTGAGATGGCAGATATTGGCGATAACGATCTATGCCTGGAGCCATCAGCAGGGCAGGGTGGGCTTGCTGATTTCATGCCTAAAGATCGCACTACCTGCATTGAGATAAGCGAGCTGCATTGCAAGATTCTGGATGCCAAAGGTTTTAATTGGATACTCGGTGATTTTCTCAAGACAGAGTTTGCGGATAAATATGATCGTGTCGTGCTCAACCCGCCTTACAGCCAAGGGAGATGGCAAGCGCACATAGAGCATGCATTCAAATTTTTGGCTGCTGATGGAGTCATGGTTGCGATTCTGCCAGCGTCTGCTAAAGGCAAAGAATTGATCAAAGGTGCGCGGCATGAGTTTTCACGGGTTTATGAGAATGAGTTCCAGGGCACGAGTATTTCAGTGGTTATCGTTAAGGTGAGGAAGTAATTATTTATGAAGCCATTCTTTTCTTGGCGTGGATCAATTCTTGATTCTGATCTACCTCCAACCACAAGGCATGTATTACTTACCCTTGCGTGTCACATGAACGATGCCGGGGAAAGCTGTTACCCGACTATTGAGCAGTTGTGCAAAGAGACCGGATTAAGCAATAGAGCAGTCATAACGCACATGAAAAAAGCAACCGAGCTTGGATGGATCGAATCATCTAAGCATGGATTCGCAGGGCAGAGATGGGCGAACAAAGAATACAAACTTTCATGGAAATTTTTGGATAAAAAGGTAGTGAACGAGGTTCATGACCTTGAGAGTGAAAAGGTAGTGAACGTCGTTCCAAAGGTAGTGAACGTCGTTCCAAAGGTAGTGAACGTCGTTCACACTAGTACTTCAATTAGTACTTCAATTAGTACATCAATTAATAATAAAGAAAAAATAGATAAAAAAGAAAGCCCCGATGTTTCGCCTTCGGCTCAACAAAAAAAATCAAATGGAACACGTTTGCCTGATGATTTCGAAATGCCTGGCGAGTGGATTGATTGGGCTGCCAAAGAAAGAACTGATTTAGACAACAAATCAGTCCTGATTGAACGGGACAAGTTCATAGACTACTGGCACTCAGTGGCAGGCGCAAAGGCTAGAAAAGCTGATTGGTTTGCAACATGGCGTAATTGGGTAAGGTCATGCCGGAACACCCAAACACACCACCCACCAAAATTCACATCAAAACAAGAAATGGCAACAATTGCGGCAAGATCATTTTTCAAAAATACAGGAGCAAGAAATGAGCGAGAAGTTAACGGAACAGCGGAATTCATCGAATCAAAATAGATTATCTGAAGCGTGGATAAACGCGATATTTGAAGAATTTCATGGAAGATTCGGAAACACCTTTTTTGCAAAATTTCACACCGGATCGCTTGATGCAAACGGTAATGATCAAGGCATTGAGAATGCAAAAACCGTGTGGGCAAAAAGACTTTCTGACTATTCGCCAGCAGAAATAGCGAGAGGCGTTAATACCGAGTACGACTATCCTCCAGACCTGGATGCTTTCAAAAAAGCATGCCGCCCATCGCTCGATTACGAAGCTTCTTATCACGAAGCCAACCAGCAAATGCACCTACGCAATGACGGCAAGGACACCTGGTCAAATCCTGCGATTTATTGGGCATCCGTTGCGCTCGGTGGGGACATGAGCAGCCATTACATCAACGTCAAATCACGCTGGAAATCGGCGCTAGACAAAGCGATTGATGACGTGAAATCAGGCCGTCTTGACAGCATCGTACCTAAAAGACCGAAGTTGCTGGATGCGCCTAAACGGCAAGGGAAAGAATATTCCGATGTTGCCAAACGTGAGCTTGCGAAGTGCTACGAAATTCTGAATACAGAGCCTAAATGGCGCAAAGAGCTGCGTGAGAAAGGAAAAGACGTGTCAACGCCAGCGGTTGGTCTTAAGCCCTTGTCTGACTACGTTTCGGTAAATCGTGAGGCGGTAGAAGCGTGAAGCGTGAGGATGTACGAGAAGCGTTTCCAGAGTGCGTCAAGATCGCGGACAAATTCAAGCGTGTTTTTGGACAAATAATCCTGCGCCACGTGAGCGAAAACGGGAAAACGATGGGAAAACAATCCCCGGCCGGAGTCAAATTGAGCGAGATTGAATTGTCAGGCAATTTGAATTTTAAAAAGGAGGCGAAGTGAGCTACGTGACAAAGACAATAGCTGTTTCGGTTTGTCCAGCAGGCGATGATCCGCTTGTTTCAGAAAAAGCTTTTCACATAAAGCTATGTGACGATGGTGGTGGTGTATTTGTAGAAATACAGGAGCTAATGCAAGGCAAAGCCATGACATTCGATGCTCATGAGCTTGAGCCTGTCTTCATGGCGGCCAAAAAACTGATTAAAAGTTACGAGGAAAACGAAGATGCAAAAAATTAACTACGGCTTTGTGATCGTGGATAAGGACAACATCCCAAGGCACGACTTCAGCGTCAGCCACGATCCTGACTATGCGAAACAGGTGGCTGATACATGCAATATCTCAGCGAACACCAGCCATGATCCAAGAGCGCCTTATCGTGCTGTTGAGTTGTTTTTTGATGGTCGAAATGGCTGAAATCATGCTCGAACATGCGGGATTGGATGATTTTTATCTTAATGGAGTATTAATTGAACAATAAATCTGGTTTGTTTTCTGCGGTAATAGATGCGTTAGCTATTAATGGCGGCCTGGTTGTTTATCCAAATTTCGGAGGGAAAAAAGGTGGCGTCTATTGTCATGAGAAAGGTCATTCAGCGTTGAGAGATAGAAGAAAAATGGAGCGGTATAACAAGCGAAAAGGTAGGCTGAATAACAAAAAATGATTAAGCACGTGGGATACGCGGTTGTTGACTCTGAAGGTGATGTTTTTGTTCAGGAGTACGTTATTGACTCGAATGATCTGGAAGGTTCACTGCAAGAGTCGATTGAAATTAAGGGAGCTAGAGATATCGTCTGGCCTGAATTCCCCCCTCACAATGTGGTGCGCCTGCTCATCGATGACGCGGCTGTAAATGAGCAGTAAGCAAGTAAAAGAACGCATCTTTTTCCGTTTTCATCATATTGCGCGAGAGACCCTGGCATTTATGCCGGGGAGGGATAGCGCGGCAGCATAAGCTGCCCCTTTCTCAAATTCTCCTATATTGAAAGCTATCTTATTATGCTCTATACTTGAAACATGAAGCTTATTGCCAACCTCAAACTGACTCCAACGAAAGAGCAAGAATCCGCTCTGAGAAGTACGCTTGAACGTTGTAACGAGGCATGTATTTGGCTTTCCCAATCTGCCTTTGAACAAGGCGTATTTCGCCAGTACGACATGCACAAGGCGTTTTACGCTGAACTTAGAAGTCGCTTTGGCTTGTCCGCCCAAGTAGCCGTGCGCTGTATCGCTAAGGTTGCTGATTCTTACAAGCTTGACCAGAAGAAGGTTCGTGTATTTCGCAAGCACTCCGCGCAACCATACGATGACCGAATATTCCGGTTTGTCGATAAAGACATGGTTTCTATCTGGCTCCTTTCCGGCAGAAACAAAATATCTTTCGCTTGCGGCGAGCATCAGCGAAGATTGCTGGAGCATCGCAAAGGCGAAGTTGATCTTATGTTCGTGCGCGGCAAGTGGTACATCTGCGCCGTATGCGATTTCGATGACCCTGGTTTGCTCACCCCTGATGGAATGCTTGGTGTTGACATGGGCATCGCGAACATCGCATCCGACAGTCTTGGCAACCAATATTCCGGCGCTGTAGTCGAAGCCTACAGGGCGAGATATGCCAAGCGGCGTGCAGAGTTGCAGCGTGTTGGCTCTCGTGCCGCAAAACGTCGCCTTCGCAAAACAGGCGGCAAGCAACAAAGATTCCAGAAACACCAAAACCACTGCATCTCTAAAGCTATCGTTTCCACTGCTGAACGCTACGGCATGGGTATTGCGCTCGAAGACTTGACGCATATCCGAAGCCGGGTTAAGGCCAATAAAGAGCAAAGGAAGCGATTGCATAACTGGGGGTTTGGCCAACTTCGCACTTTTGTCGAGTACAAAGCTAAGCGAGCTGGACTTCCTGTAGAAACAGTCGATCCACGCAATACGAGCAGGGCTTGTTTTGAATGTGGGCATGTTTCCAAATCCAATAGAAAAACACAGTCCGAGTTTCGGTGTCAGGTCTGCGGACATAGCAATAATGCCGACCTGAGTGCCGCCCGCAATATCGCGGGTAGGGTACTTGTAAACGTGCCTGAATCGTTTTCGCATCGTAATGTCCTCGGTGCAGTTAAAAGCCCCGTCCTTTAGGGCGGGGTTGTTTACATAGAGTTCTTGGAAGAATTAGCGGCATGAAAGGAATGGAGTCAGTAAATAAGGGTGTTTTTAATAATAAAAAAATGAGCAAGCCGGTTATTGGAACAAATATCTTGAATGGAAAGAAGATAAGTTTTCCATCTGTGATGGAGGCAAAAAGAAATGGATTTGATTCTTCTGGAATATTCCATTGCTTGTCTGGAGCCCAAAAAACATCAAAGGGTTATTTTTGGGAGTACCAATGACAGACAAGCACGAAATCATTTTGTCATCGCAGCAGGCACGGTTATTTGCAAAGCTATGCATAGAGCAGGCGCCAGAAGGATATGCGGTCATCATTCAGGAGATGACAAGAACTATTGAGCAGAACGCGGCGCAATGGCCAATTCTGCAATCCTTCAGCGAACAGCTTCTTTGGCCTGTCAATGATCGAATGGTCAAGATGAGCGCTGAGGAATGGAAGGATGTTTTGACGGCGGCTTTTCACAAAGAAAAGTTAAGGCTGGCTCAAGGTCTTGATGGCGGTGTGGTGATGCTTGGATTGAGAACTAGCAAATTCGGCAAGAAGGAATTCGGAGAATGGCTTGAATTTGTTAACTATATAGCCGCTGAGCGGGGCGTGAAGATTATTGACAGAAGATACGGAGATGCATTTGAGGCATATAGAGCGCGATGGGAGGTATGAGCAATACAAAAAAATACATGAGTGCTGTTGCTTCTACAGGGTGTGTTTTATGCAGAGAATTTGACGGAATAAGAACACCCGGGCATGTGCACCATGTTGCGGAAGGCAGCGCACCTAGAAGCGATTTTCTGACTGTGTGTTTATGCCCTGATCACCACACCGGGAATGTTGGCGTGCATGGCATGGGAGTAAAAGCCTTCTGTAGGCTGTTTCGATTGAACAATGAATATCATCTATTGGAGTTGCAAGCTAAATTCATGTTAATGGACGGGATAATCAAAAACTAACAAAAGAGGAGAAACGTGAAATGTGGATTGAAGCATGGGTTAAGACTGTGGCGGTCTGGTTTAACGAGGGGATAGTGGAGGTGAAAAAATAAAAATTGCAATCGTTGTTCATTAAAAAAATGTCATGGGTAATGTCCTTCGGCCTAATCGATGCGGAAAGATTCTTTCAATGCCAGAGAAAATCGATGCTCGTTGAAGGGATCGTGACGAAAGAAAAAAGAAATAAAAACTTCAGGTCTGGTAGCTGCGTGACGGCATCTATTGCATATAAGGCGGTGGAGCTGCATCAAGCAGGTTTTCAGGTAAGCGAGATTGCTGAGTCGTTAAACACAACCGAATTGTATGTGAAATGGGCATTGCTGGATAAGGGACTTCTCAATAAAAAATCAAAAGGAGGTCGAAAGGGAAGAATGGTGAATCAGTACGATTTAGACGGTAATTTTTTGAAAGCACACGAGAGTGCAGACACAGTACATCGCCAGTTTGGCATACATGCGCACAGCATCAGAAAGGCGTGTTTAGGACTGCATCATACGGCAGGAGGATACAAATGGAGGTATGCGGATGTTTAGCACAGAAATGGTTATTAAAAAGATGGGTGGGAAGCTCGACCAAGGGAAACCGGCGGTTAGCTTGATCGAGCCTGAGTGGCTGCTAGAGGTTTCCAGGGCTCTCACATTCGGCGCAGAGAAATATGCTAAAGACAATTGGAAAATTGTTGATGACGCTCGCGACAGATATTTGTCAGCAGCATATAGACATCTGCTCGCATACCATAGCGGTGAGCATATTGACTCAGAAAGCGGTTTATCTCATCTGGCTCATGCCTCATGTTGCCTGATGTTCCTGCATTACCTAAGTAATGAGTGCAATAGTGGGGTGCAGCAAAATGGCTGAGTGCGAAACGGTAAATAGATGGATGATTGATGTCGGATTGCAGAAGGCTGGATGCATTGATCCTAGAGTAACTTGCAATATCAATGATTCATATGTTCATCTTTCTCCTGTGGCAAGAGAGCAAGGAAACTACGGCGCTGGCGATCGTGTTTTAGAGCTGTTTTTGGGTGGTCTATCAGAAAATGAAATATCTGAGTACACGCTGCTTTCTGCAGCCTATGTGCGCACTATTCTGATCCGTGCAGGACTGATACCAAAAGCCAAGATGCTAGGCGGCGAAAATAAAAAGAGGGCGGTTATTCAAATGACTATGAGCGGTATTTTTATCAAAGAGCATGGCAGCATCAAGGAAGCATCACTTGAGATCGGTGTAAGTAAGACATCAATCATGCTGGCTTGTCAGGGCAAAAGAAATAAAGCAGTGGGATTCAAGTGGGAATACAAGAATCAGTAATAAGCATCAATCATTGGATGGTTTCTCTTGGCGCAGTGCGGGTGGAGCAATTCGTAAATATTGCTATGAATAATGATGGCCCGGACAAACACGGATTTAAAGTTTTCGACAAGCCGACAAAGAAAAGCAAGATCATCAATCTGTATAAAGCTGGACTGAGCGTGGCTCAGATTGTCGAGCAGACGCAATCGGCAAGGAGGACTGTCAGGCAGGTGCTTGTGAATGCCGGACTTGAGGAAAAAGGAGAGCTTCACGCCCAAAAAGAAGTTGTTCAGATTGATGATGTTGGCAATGAATGCAGAGTATTCAATAACGCGAATGAAGCCGGTGAGTTTTTCCACGTAACAGCTAATTCAATCAGGCGAGCGTGTAGCGGCAAGATAAAAATCAAGAAGAATATTTTGAGGTATAAGGAGGTAATTGAGGATGGCCAATGATCTAAATTTGTGCCAGTTCATAGGCAGGCTCGGCAGGGATGTGGAGACAAGGTATTTGCAGTCAGGCGATGCTGTCTCCAGCTTCAGCCTAGCCGTTGGCAGCTCATGGAAGGACAAAAACGGCGACAAACAGGAATCTACGGAATGGGTGAGCTGCGTCATCTTCGGCAAAATGGCTGAAGTGGCAGAAAAATATTTACAGAAAGGATCGCAGGTTTACGTCTCCGGCAGGATTAGAACGGAAAAATACCAGGCAAAGGATGGTGCGGATCGATACTCCACTAAGATTGTTGTGGATCGAATGCAGATGCTGGGCGGCAGGCAAGCTGGTGGTCAAGGCGATTCAGGCGAGAGAAATCATGCGCCCAGAAGTACGCAAGAAGCGGGTGGTTTTGAGGACATGGGAGACGACATTCCTTTTTAAATCAAATAATTATGTATGAAAATGGAAAGGGAAATGGTATAATGAACGATTCAGAAAAGCTAACTTTGTGGGTTGGCGCATTCCGCTATTACTGCGGGAGACAGACTGCTGCAGTAGCTGACTTCTGCGACTTGTTAATCAGGGAGTGGGACTCATTGCCTGACAGAATCAAATTCATTATTAAGCGCGATCTTGAGGAAGAATTTAAAACAGATGACGCTGATAGAGCTAGCGGCAATGATTGGAAAAGACTCGGTCATGACTGCGATAGAGCGGCATGGGAGAAGGTGAGGGCGCTGTGGAGCAAGAAAGATTAATCAAATTTACTATCCTGGGTGAGCCTGCATCAACAAGAATTACATATATTTATGCTCTTACAGATAACGATATGTCAATAAGATATATTGGGAAATCTGATTTCCCTTTCAGGAGATTCAAGTGTCACTTAAAGGATCCCTTGGATACGCATAAAACAAGATGGATCAAATCTCTAGCTAAAATCGGACAAATCCCATTAATTAAAATATTGGAAATAGTGCCTTTAAAAGAATGGAAAACAAGTGAACAAAAATGGATAAATATAGCCAAGTCTAATGGGGCTAATCTCACTAATAGCACGGATGGAGGTGATGGACTTTTTAATCCATCGGTCGAAACATTAAGAAAAATGAGGGACGCTAAGAAAGGTGGCAAGCTTACTCATGATCATAAGCAAAAGGTGTCATCTTCATTAAAAGGTAGACGAAAACCAAAAAGAACAGAAGAGCACATTTCTAATCTGTCCAAATCATTGCGCGGAAGGATTATTACGTTAGATCACAGAGAGAAACTTGCTTTTGCGAATATGAAAAGAAAGGTAATTTCTTCATCTGGCTACAGAGGGGTGTATTACTGTCAATCAAGACAAAAATACGAGTGTTATATAACGATAGATAAAAAAAAGAAATTAATAGGTAGATTCGATAGCGCAATTGACGCAGCTAAAGAATTTAATAAAACATCTATGTTGCACGAGTGGCCTGCTGAAGGGTTAAATAAAATATGACGGCTGTAATCAAACTTACCATTTTAGGACAAGCATATTCAAAAGCGAATTCAAGAAAAATTGTGAGCTTTGGTAATAGACCGGCAATCATCAAGTCTCAAAAAGCTCGATGCTTTGAGCAATCAGCGCTGCTGCAAATACCTGAGCACGCCAAGCAGATGATTGATAGACCTGTTGCAGTGACGATGAATATATTCTATGCAAGCAACAGGCCAGATTTGGATGAGTCTGTTATCCTTGATGTGTTGCAAGCCAGATTCAAAGGCAGCGGAAAAGAAAGGGTGTGTGTCAGAAGGGGCGTTTATGTCAATGACCGGCTGGTGAAAGAGAAGCATATTTACCACGGCATTGACAAAATGAATCCGAGAGCTGAGATTGAGGTCAGGCTAATTTGAGTTAACCCTTTCTGCTATAAAATGCGTTGGGTGCTCTCCCGTTTTGAGCAAAAATAGTTCCCAGTGAGCAAATGGTATTTCGGTTAACTTGCTAGTCTGTCCTTCCCATCGCTTCCATGTGATTTCTTTTACACCGACAAGAGCTGCAGCTTGCTTTGTTGTGAGGCCAACTTTCAGTCTGGCCTCTTTGATAGTCTCTTGATTATTCACTATGACCCCTTAAAAAAAGTGCAATTCTTTCGCAAAGAATTGCGGCTTCTCTCCCTCTGGAGCACGATTACCGTTTTCAAAAACGGCTACCCGCCCATTCCATAATCCCGCTCTTACTCGTAGAGCTAGAGCCGGATGTACGACGGCTATCGCTCCGCCGCATTCATTTGCACGTTCAATTAGCGCGTGCAGCTGGGCATGATCTCCGAAAGCGTCAATATCGCCGACACTCTCAATTTCATAGCCGTGTTTTGTGGCTAGCTCTACTTGTTCTTTGGTTGCTACGTGTCTGGTGATAAAAAATAATTTTTTCATGAAATTCTCCATTGTGTTTTAATGCTCAGTTTCTGACGGCCTTAGAGCTTGCCGTTTTGCGCTTGTGTCGAATGTCCTGCGCCGGACGATGAGGCTGTCGCCCTCACCAGCTATCCAGTATTTATGCGTCCCGCCAGAACGGTGACCGTGACTCCAGGCCGCCACAGGCCAGTGCGTTACATCTCGTCCGCCCAGTTGCCATATTGATCAACCCGCCGCGATCTGGTCTTGACCAAATCTGCCTGATCTTTCTGCATTGCCGCAATCAGCGCGGCCTGCATTTCTCCGAGAATTTCGGATGGAATTTCACCATCCTGCCATTCTGATCTCACGCCCATTATCGGGTATGAGCGAACTTGATTGCCTGATACGTAGGTTTCCCTACGCACTTCGTATTCTGTGCGGACACATACTTCAGAGCGTCCGCGTACGCTGAAATGATAGTCAGCCCTATCACCAGCGTTCAGGCTAGTGATAGATTCATCACCGGCAAAAACGCCGACTATTTTTCCGTAACTTCTATTGATTATCGTTTTCATATTCTTCCCCTGCGTGAATTAATCACCGATGAGTAATAGTATCATGCAGATACTATGCAGTCAATATCAAAATGATACTTTTTCGTTTAGCGTCTGAATAATCCATTCGGTCAGTTTCATCCCTCTTTTTTGCGACTCCCTAACCCATGCAGCCTTGTCAGACCGCAGGCAACGAGCGTGAATGTATGATGATGCCTTTTGATCCTCTGGTTTCGCTGCGTTAATTTTTCCGGTCATGCCGTGCTTTTGCTCCATTGATTTACTCCGAAAAGAAAAGCGCCATTGCTGGCGCTGTGTGATTACTTGAGTTTCGTTTTGTATGCTGCGTAGAGAGATGCGATTAGAAAACCGCCCGGCGTTACGATTGCTGCCACAAATAGGATGATTTGCCACTTGCTCATGATGTCCTCCTTTGTTTCCAGGTTTGCGCCTGATCGCCTTGATTTGATAATCAAGAGAAGAGCGACTCGGTGGAATCGCCTATCTTTTGATAATTTAATCAAAATTGACAATTACAAGATATTTTGCCATCTTTATAAGGACTTCCGCATTCGTCGCAGAAGATTGCAAAAGAAGGGTATTTGTCTATATTCGCTGGCACTATTTTCCAATTTGGTTTGCTACCCAGTCTCGCTTGATTCTCAAATACCATCCCTTTAGGTAATTTTGTTTTTAGCATTTTTTCGCTGTTCATTTTTTATCCATTATAATCTGGTGCGTCACCCTGCTCTGATGCTTTCGGTTTTTTACACACCTCACATTGCCTCGCGAGTCTGTTTTTGGTGTGCTATAGCTCCACGCATGACGCTTAATTTTTTGATCGATAGGCCGCCTATTGCTAAGCGGCTATGGTTTGGTTATATTTAAATTTCATCAAGTGTGTATCTGAAATTTTTGTAACCGTATTTCTCTTGAAATGCTATCTCGCATTCTCTGATAGTTTCGCAGGTAATCCGGTCTATTGCTTCTGGGGCATGGTTACCATAACCATGGTTGTAATAAAATAACTCCAAATCGTTGTATACGTATATTGTTGTCATCTTTCCATCTCCTTTTTTCTCAAGTACCGCTTGATCGGTGGTTGAGCAAATCTCAACCATGGGTTAATTATACCACTATTATTCTATTTGCCAACACAAAATGAATTAATTTAACATGAAATTATTTTGATTAAAATCAAAAACATGCTTGATTTTTAGTGTAAAAATGATATGATATAACATATCAATACATGTATCTTGAGTAAAAAAGTTGCTAACAAAACTTGCGTACAGAGACCATCTTAAGATATTGCTAGCGAGAGAGTTAAGGACGTGCAAGGGATGCATGTATGAGCATCGTGAAGCAGCATTCGGACGAGAGGTCGCTGTGTGCTTGAAGACGGATATAAATGGTGTTCCGCGCAGGCACGGCAAGAGGTGTAAAGATTATATCGAGCGGAGGTAAAGCGATGAGCGTTGGTGATGAGCCAATTGTTATTGGCCGTTTAACCAGATGGGCTGCGTGGAAAATGAACAGTGGCGTGCATCTAGGGTATCCAGGAAAGGTAAGCTTTATGCGGCTAGTGCCAAGCGATAACAGACATAATGGATAGCAAAATTATGGAGTATGCGAGAACAGGGGCAGCTTGCGTTGCCGCGCTATCCCTCCCCGGCATGAATGCCAGGGTCTCCCGCGCAATTAGATGAAGCCTAGTATTTTTTATAAAAAGAAAAATAGATATTACTTTTTAAAATCAAAATCATACTTGACAATTTAACTCATATCGCATATAGCTTTAGGTGGTAATAACAGGATTTTTCAATGCCTGAAAGAAAATTGACGCCAAAGCAAGAGCGATTCATTGATGAATATTTGAAAGACCTTAACGCCGCACAAGCGGCTATTCGTGCTGGATATTCAGAAAGAAGGGCTGGAGAAATCGGGTATCAGCTACTACAAAAAAATCCAATAGCAGAAGAAATATCCAAAAGAAAAAAAGCTCTTGCAGAAAACTGCAGCATTACCCTTGATCGCATAGTTAAAGAGATGGCTAGGCTGGCTCTCTTTAATATCAAGAGTCTATTTGACGACGATGGCAACCCGATGCCAATAAGCAAATTAAGCGACGATGCAGCGGCTGCAGTTGTGGGCCTGGACGTTGTGACTGTGGGGAATAGCGAGCTTGGTGTTGGCCAGGTAATGAAATATAAAATTCCAGATAAGAACAAAGCGCTTGAGAATTTGGCTAAAATTCTTGGTTATATGGATCGCGAAAGGGCCAGGGGGCAAGATAGTAATTTAATTCTAGCTAAAGCAATGACTGAGTTTGCGCAACGAATCAACAATTGCTAGCAAATAGAGAATTTGGCCGATGGTACCCGCTTAAGGATCATCCAGTTCAACTAGATTTGATGAGGGCGGTTAGGAATGGCGTAAGGTTCCCTGTTGTTCCTGCTGGAAGACGCTCAGGAAAAACTGAAAGGTTTAAGCGCTTCTTGGTTGGAGAGGCTATGAAAAATGAAGGCGAGATGTACTTCGCTGCCGCTCCAACAAGAGACCAAGCAAAAAAGATATTCTGGAATGACCTTAAGCTCCTTTCTTTTGCAAATCAGCTGCCGAAAAAACCTAGCGAAACTGAATTAAAAATATTCTTTCCTAATGAGTCGAACATTACCGTCATAGGGCTGGATGAACCGGCCAGGATAGAGGGGACGGCATGGACTGGCGGAGGAATAGACGAGTTCGGCAATATCAAAGAAGGCGCTTGGGAGGAGAACATTATGCCCGCCCTGGATACGGTTGACCCTAGGAGGCCTGATTATCGTGCATGGTGCTGGATATTCGGCGTTCCTGAAGGTCTGAATCATTATTATGATCGATATGATTACGCGATAACTGCCAATGATCCACTGTGGAAAGTATTTCACTGGAAATCATCAGAGATATTGCCGCCAGATGTTATCGATTCTGCAAAGAGGATTTTAAGCCCACGGCAATTCAGACAGGAATATGAGGCCAGCTTCGAGTCTGCGGAAGGTAAAATATACGAGGACTACTCTCATGAGAATTCCACACAACAGCAGATCGAGCTTCATGAACAATTGATGTGGCATCATGATTTTAACTTCACGCCTATGTCGAGCGGTATCGCTGTTCTCAGGGGTAATAGTATTTATATTTTGGATGAAATCATTCTTTCTTCCGCAACATCACGGCAATCAGCAATAGAATTCTGTGAGCGCTATAAAAACCACCAGAATAAGCACGTGATTATTTACGGGGATCCTGCTGGGCGCGCAGGGGAAAAGCATGGCCATGCATCTGACTATACCGAGATGGAGAACTATCTTAGAAACAATGGTTGGAAGTTAACTCGTAAAGTAAAAAGCGCAGCACCATCAATAAAAGACCGACAGAATGCGGTTAGAGCAAAAATACTGAATGCTGTTGGAGAACGAAGATTATTCGTTAATCCTACAAAATGCCCTTATGCGCACAAAGGATTAGCAACAGTTCAATTTAAAAAAGGGTCAACTTTTCTTGAGGAAGATTCCGACTATCAGCACATTACAACGGCAATAGGGTATATGATAGATTATGAATTCCCGATCAACAGCGGGTTATCTCAATTAAAACTAGGCGGTTCAATATGACCACATCAAATAAATTCTTGCATCCAGAATACATATCAATGCAATCGCGCTGGCAGATGTGCAGGGATGCCGCGGCCGGTGAATATGAGGTGCATAATAAAAGAGAAATGTACCTCCCTAAGCTTGAGATGGAGAAAGATAAGTCATACGAAACCCGCCTGATGATGACTCCATTCTTCGGCGCAACCTGGCGCACGATCATCACGCTAAGGGGGATGATGTTCAGGCGAGAGCCGGTGGTGGTTGTGCCTGACTCAATGATGGATGATTTGAATAATATAGATTACGCTGGGAAATCCCTAATTTCTTTCGCCCAAAAGATAGCTGTCGAAGCATTGACTGTTGGGCGAGTTGCCGTTTTGACAGAATACTCAATGGTGCCGGATGGGGTGACTGAAGCAGATGCAATAATGTCTGGAGCAAGATCGTTTCTAAAATCATACACGGCAGAATCGATCCTTGATTGGTCGCACCAAAATACAGGCGGTAGAAAAATATTGTCCATGGTTCGCCTACTGGAGGATAAAACAAGCTACACGGACAACACAGAGATAAAAGAGGATGACCAAATCCACAGAGTTTTGGAGCTTGTCAACGGCGTTTATACGCAGAGAATATTCAGGGTGGGGAATAAGGGAGAATCTGAGCAGATAGGGCCGGACATCATACCGAGGATGAATGGCGCAACGCTTGACTTCATACCCTTCCAGCCAATCGGCGTGGATTCGCTGGATATGAATTTAGAGATTCCCCCGTTGATTGACCTGGTCACCATGAACTTCCATCATTACCGGCAATCATCCAGCTATGAGAGAGGGTGCTTTATTTCTGGATTGCCAACATTGATGATTTACGGAAACAACGATGACTCTAAAGTCATTTATGTCGGCGGGTCAATGGCCAATAGTTTCCCAGATCCTTCGGCGCGAGCTGAATTCGTGGAGGTTAATAGTAGCTTTTCCGCCCTTGTCAGCAACCTTGAGAAAAAAGAGCAGTATATGGCGGTGCTCGGAGCAAGAATGCTGGAGTCGAGGAAAGATGGTGTTGAGTCTGGCGTGGCATGGGAAAGAAAGCAATCTGGTGAAGAGTCCGTGCTCGCTGACATCGCCACAACAATCAGCAATGGACTGACGCAATCATTAAAATGGCTTGCTGAATGGAACGGTCACGAATCGGGTGACGTTAGATTTGAGCTTAATCGCGAGTTCCTGCCCAAATCAATGACAGCTCAGGAAGTGCAGGCATACATGCAGGCGTATCTCGGGAATGTGATAAGCTATGACACGCTGCACCACAATTTCAACAAAGCCGGTCTATATCCGCCAGGGTCAACGAAAGAAGACGAAAAGGAGATGATTGATAATGCTGCGCCAGGGATGTCAACGCTTTGAGCGACAAGAAAATAATCAAGGTTGATTTCTCGCATAAATGCGATATAGATTCCTCGATTGCGACAATGGAAGAGCGGTTGATGAGCGCCGTTATCGAAGCGCATAAGGCAGGCATCCCGTCATCAATCATCATACTCACGCTTCAATCTATCATCCAGCATGAGCTTAATAAGCTACCTCTGGAATGATGAGTAAATCTAGTATGACTACACTTATAAAATGACAACGATCGCATACAAAAACGGAGTCGTGGCATACGATAGCAGGATAACAATCGACAATCTGATTGTTGATGATGACTATGAAAAAATGATAGAACACAATAAAGTGTTGTTCTTCATGACTGGCTCTACGTGCGACTACCAATCTTTTGTGCGCGCATATTTCAATAAAGACCATGGGTATAAAGAGCTGGATATAGCAGCTATCGTGATTGAGAATGGAGATATTTACTATTCTGCTCTTGGTGATAATGGCTTGGTATGGAAGAGTCCGATAAGGAAGACATCATCTTTTGCTATTGGGACGGGGAGGAGTTTTGCTCTAGCTTTCATGGATATGGGACTTAGTGCTGAAGAGGCTGTTGCCAAGACCATAAAGAGAGACTCTAATAGCGGTGGATTGGTTAGATCCAGATTTGTTTTATGAGTGCAATGAGCGCTTACCATGCCATCCATTAACGCAGACCTGCTAGATAAGATCATGCGCTTTCAGATTGATCTGAGGCGCATGGAAGCTGGCAGCAAGAAGAAAGTCGTAAAAATCCTTGAGTCCTTGCAGAAGGACTTGATCGCAGAGATTTCAGGGCAGGAAATCTTAGGACTATCAAAAGCGAATCTCAAGAAGCTGCTCAGAGCAATATCTGAAATATTGATCGATCATTATGCTCAGGCAGAATCGACAACGAGAGATGATATTGATGGACTATCAAAGCTCGAAGTCAAAAGGGCAATAAAATCTCTCAAAGAAACCGTGTTCATTGGCGTTGCTGTCAATGCTCCAAGTGATACATTAATAGACAGACTGACCAGGGATGTCATGATCAATGGTGGGCCGCTCGCTTCTTGGTGGCAGAGACAGAGGGAAGACACTCAATTCAAGATTGGCAATGCGCTTCGTCAAGGCATTCTACAGGCAGAAACGAATCAGCAGATACTGGAACGAATTATAGGCAAGAAGACAGAGCCTGGAATCATGACCGTTGCAGGACGAAACGCACTGGCGCTGGTGCAAACTGCCACGCACACCATAGTCAACGATGCAAGGCAGTCAGTCTATGAAGCAAACGATGATGTGATTAAATCGCTGGTGCATTTCTCCACGCTTGATAGTCACACATCGATTCAGTGCATAGGTAGGTCGGGTAAAGAATGGAAGAATGATAAAAACCACACGCCCATCGGCCACTCATTGCCTTTTATTGTGCCCCCTGTGCACATCAATTGCCGTTCTGTGCTGCTACCGAAAACACTCACATTCGAAGAAATGGGCATAGACCTGCCAGAAACGCCCGTGGGCACGCGAGCATCGTCACTCGGTCAACTGGATGGTGATATTACCTTTGATCAGTATTTTAAGATGATTCCAAAAGCTCAACAGGATGAAATGTTGGGTATAGGCAAGGCGCAGATGTGGAGGGATAAGAAAATAACTCTAAGTGACTTGCTCGACCAGGCTGGAAGAGAATTGAGCTTGGAAGATCTCAAGAAAAAATATAATTAGCTTTTAAATACAAAAGCTTGACATACAAATCACAAAAAGATACGATATAACATATCGTAGTATAATTTAACAAATTGCTGTAATCGACAATTTGGCATCAGCAACACACCATGGCGCGTGATGCGCTTTCGTAACAAGGGCCACATTCGATTGATCGAACTGTGGTTATTTTTTTATTTATCCGAGAGGGATGAAAATGGCATTGCCAATGTTTGTTGAGTCGTTAGATGGTCTTGAAGATTCTGTGAAATCTTTTTATATCGAGGATGACGGAAAATTTAGACTTGATATTGATGGCTATGAGGATTCATCGGCTTTAAAAGCAAGCATCAAAAAGCTTAATGAAGAAAATGCTAAACGCAGAATTGAGTTAAAGCAGTTTCAAGAGAGATACGATGGAATTGATCCAGACAAGGTGAAAGGCCTGCTGTCCAAGCTCGAAAATGACGAAGAAGCCAAATTACTGGCTGATGGCAAGATAGATGAGGTTGTGAATCGACGCATTGAGAAGCAACGAGCTGATTTAGAAAAGCAGGTCAAGGATTCTTTGACCAAAGCAGAGCAGGCAGAGCTAAGAGCAAAAAATTTCGAGCAGCGAGTGCTCGATAACGCTATCAGATTTGCCGCAAGCAAAGCGGGTCTACATCCGCATGCAATCGAAGACGCGTTATTCAGGGCAAGAACCATGTTCAAGCTCAATGAAAACGGTGATGCTGTCATGTATGACGGAGACGAGATCAAGCCAGGCAAGGACGGTAAATCGCCCTACACCCCATCTGAATGGCTGGATGAGATGAAAGAGAAAGCGCCTCATTGGTACCCGGCAATGAATAGTGGCGGCGGTGGCGGCGGAAATGATGGGACATCCGGGTCGAAAGTGGATTTATCAAAACTCCCCCCACGGGAGCGCTTGCAGAAAGCGAGGGAATTAGGAATTCAGTAGCACAGGTTTTTAATTTGGCGGGATGCCAATTTAGTATTTCTCAGTTGAGTACGCGGGATGCGTTGACACTGTTTTTTAAAAAACACAAACGCGGGTTACCCGCAGAAAAATTTAGAGGACTTACAAAATGGGCTTATCCCTGTTAGAGGCCGCCAAGCTTGAAACTGGCAATATCAAGAAAACCGCAATCACCGAGATGTACGCCGGATCAAGTGACATTCTGGCAACACTTCCCTTTGAAAGTATCACCGGCAACTCAATATCGTATAACCGCGAAGCAAGCCTTCCCGGCGTAGGATTTCGTGGTGTCAACGAGGCTTACACGCCAAGCACCGGTGTGCTCAATCCCATTACCGAGCGTTTGGTGATCGCGGGTGGTGATCTGGATGTTGACAAATTTATAGTTGACACACAAGGTCAAGCGCAGCGCACCGTGCACGAAGAAATGAAAATCCGTGCTTTGGGTCTTGCCTGGACACGGAAATTTATTAAGGGTGATACCGCATCTGACCCGCGTGAATTCGACGGACTGCAAACTCGCGTGACCGGAAATCAGGTTATTTCTGCAGGCTCAACCGCGAACGGAGCGGCATTATCTCTTGCCAAACTGGATGAGGCGATTGATCAAACATTCAATGCGACACACTTGATCATGAGCAAGGCAATGGCGAGAAAATTCAGCGCTGCAGCTAGATCAACCACAGTCGGTGGGTATATCACCTGGGACAAAAACGAATTCGGTAGACGAATTCTGGCATATAACGATTTGCCTATTCTCACCGTCGATCTTGACAATACCGAAACAGCCATCCTGCCATTTACCGAAGCAGCAGCCAGCGGAACCGCAACCGCCACATCGATCTATATCGTGAGCATGGGGCCAATGGGATTGACAGGAATCCAGAACGGCACAATTGACGTGCGCGACATTGGAGAGCTTGACTCACAGCCTGTATTCCGCACCCGCGTCGAGTGGTACAACGGCCTAGCCATTTATCATGGCCGCGCTGTTACCCGGTTGAATCATATCGGCGATCTGGCCATCGTAGCTTAAGGAGATTATTAAAATGGCAAATTTATATTCACAGTTTCAATACGATGATGCGCTGGTTCTCAAGGATGCCGGGTTAGTCGGATCAACGACCACCGAAACCACCATTCTTGACCTTGGGTCAGGAATCGTTGATGGCTTCTTGGTGCTGGATGTTTCTGCTGTTGAAGTAGCAGACGGCAACGAAATTTATCTGATTTGCCTGGAAGGATCGAATGTCGCGGCCATGACTTCCGGTTCTGTCTGCCTGTCTCAAATTGAGATGGGCAATGCTTCTGCACCGGCTGATGCTGACACCGGCACAGGACGATTCGCTATTCCTTTCCGCAATGAGCAGAACGGAACTGTTTACCGCTATGTTCGCATCTATACCGAGGTGGCTGGCACTGTGGCGACAGGAATCAATTTCTCTGCATTTGTGGCGAAGCGATAATGAAAACCGTATATGACTCAGAAGGGCGAGCGTATACGGTTGATTCCGTGGATGCTCGCGAGTATGTGGCGACGGGTAATTATTTCTATGAGGTGATGGCAGAGGTAAAAGAGCCAGTCATTTCTCAAGAAGAAGATAAGCCTGAAAGTGATGATCACAAAGAGCCTTCTTTGAAGAAGAGAACAAGGAAAGCGAGCCAATGACAACAATAGATGAAAAGATAACCGTTTTACAGGAAATCAATGAAAACATTAAACGGTTCAGAAGAAACAATCTGGAAGATGTCGAATTGTTTGCTACACAAGCAGAACTGCACGCAATATCTGCAGCAGAACAATCTGCGATAGCCATCTCTGCGAAAAATGATGCCGAGATGGCAAGGGATGTCGCGATGTTGGCATCGAATATATATGATAATACACAAGCAGGATTGTCGTCCACGGTGAGTGGAGAATATTTCAGTACGCCAGGCACTATTAGCGATCAGTTTTTGATTTTATATAAAAATGATAATGGAGTCGCTGTAGAACAGAATACATATATCAGCTCGGTTGGCGTTATAAATGAAATTAATAAAAAATCTGCCGTTGCAGATAAATATCTACAGACTCCATGGCTAGAGTCATGTGTTGTGTTTGGAGATAGTAGAGCGTGGAATGGGCAGCTCAAATGGAAAAACGCAACAATTAGTGATAAAAAAGGACTGGACTTAGGTAGCGGGTTTATCGGCCCGGGTCAAGCGGATGGCACAACAGGTACTCTAGAATATGAATATAGGTCTGGAGATTATCATTTGAGATGGACAGCGAACGGCGATGCGGCGGGTGAATGGTATCCTATGCATGCTGGCATAATGCAGCTTGATAGTGGAACTCCGGGCCCTGAATTCAGACTAGAATTGCCTGTGAAAAGCATTTCCACATCACCTGTGACAGATCAAACATTATCTGTGCTCGCATCAGGCGCGTTGTATCTCGGTAATAGACCAGAGGGTGTAATAGAGAGAGCCATGAACATTCTTCGATGGCCAATGTCTCGACTACACAATGCATCAATAGGAGGGAATTCGACGAGTACCGCAATAGAGCAACTCCCAATTCTCAGGTGGCGAGGGGTGGGGCCAGGGTTTGCAATTGTGATTTTGGGCACTAATGATATATCCTCGTCAGTAGACGTTAATACTATAAAATCAAATCTTAATGCTATATATGATCGTCTAGCGTCTCAAGGCTTGAGGTTAATAATAGTAGGAGAGCATGCCAGATGGGGGGCATCGGTAGGAGTCCCACTTGAATCAGGTCAAATAGCATTATTTGATGAGGTTGTGGCATTTCAAAAATCATACGCGCACTTGAATGGGCATCTATTCGTAGACACATATGCTGTTACCTATGATGGCGCGCATTCTGATCGAAGACCGCTGCCTGATATCTTATCAGATACTGTACACCCAGGGCCTCTTGGCGCACAGATCATCGGCAGTGCTATAGCAAATACTATATCAGGGTGGATCGGGAAAGGTCGGCAAATAGATAGTAGCTATCCTAACAATTTGCAATTAGGATATTTTTCGGGGGATGGCGGCACCATTAGCACAGGCGCAACAGGCAGTGCGCCAAATGGATGGTTTATCAGACGAGTTACCGGCTCCTCTGCAACTGTTGCTAGTTCTCTGGTTGCAAGAACCGATGGAATTAGCGGGAATTGGTGGCTTATGCAGCCATCATCAGCAGAATCCGGGCAGGTGATTGAAGGATCTCTTTTGTCTGCGAATCAGACTCTAACCAATTTAAATCTGGAAGTCGGTGATGAAGTGCAGGTGTCTGTCGAATATAAATTTGAAAATTTGACAAATATTGGAGGGTGCAGGACGTTCATAATTTTAAGTGGATTGTCGCCTGCAAGAACAATAATGCTGTCATTTGAAGATGCCAACAGTAAGCTACAAGATGGCTCCGGCATCTTCAAGTCTCCAAGATTCACTATCCCTGCCTCCTGTACCGGGTTAAGAGCATTTATTTATATTTATTGTAATGCGGGAGCAGACGGTGATCTATATTTTGCAAATTTTAGATATGAGAAAATAAACATTATATAAATGCCATTATAACGAACCAGTCACCCTGCGTACGCCCGTGAGAAATTCTGACGGTTTTTTATGACAATAAAAATAATCACCCCACCAGCTACCGAGTCGGTTACCGACAATATTGACAGAGATCAATTGCATCTTCAGCGGAGGTTTAGGCTGTGGCACTAATAGTCGAAGATGGCTCAATAGTCCAGGGAGCAGAATCCCTCTGCTCAGTAGCTGACGCAGATGCATACCACGCAGCAATCGGGAATGCGGATTGGGCATTGCTGACTGAAGCTGGAAAAGAGCAGTCCTTGAGAAAATCCACCCAATACATGCAGGGTCAATACGGCGGCAAGTGGGCAGGATACAGAAAGGATTCGAGTCAGTCTCTCGATTGGCCGAGGTCTTATGTGCTCATCAGCGACACCTTGTATGTAGAATATTTATCTGATTCAATCGTGCCACTGGAGGTTAAAAATGCGTGTGCATCGCTCGCTTTCCGCGCGTCGTCGGTTGATTTATTGGCTGATGAAGAAAAAGACATCGTAAGTGAAACGGTTGACGTGATCACCACGGTTTACAGCCAGCACAGTCCGCAGAGGAAACGCTATCCTGAAGTAGATCAAATGCTGACTAGATATCTCGCTGGTAATGGCGGACTTAAAATGGTGAGGGTATGACCCTTAAATAAAAATTTATTGGAGAAAATAATGAGCGATTTTAGATCTAGGTTAATGATGGAGCAGTCTGAATTAGACGACAAACTTAATAAATTAAAGGCTTTCATCCTTTCGGATAAGTTTGGTGGTCTCCCTGAAATTGAACAGGTTGATCTAAAAGAGCAATTAAAATATATGGAAGGATACCTTGATATCCTTATGAAACGATGCTCTAGGTTGCTCGGAAATTCTTAACAGACTATGACGCTCAATGATTTGATCAGCTCAGGCGGCGCTTTACGCATGGTCAGGGTGTGACATGGCAGATTACACCAGACAAATCCAGACTGCATACCGCATGATTAGAGACAAGGGTATGGATGTGACCGTGACCCGCACAAACACTGGCGCATATAATCCGGCTACTGGAGCTGTCGCATCTGGCAGCACGACCATGCAAACGCTGAAAGCGGTTAATACTCCTGCAAACGGGAAAAACACGGCCTCATTTGACAACATGATCCGCGAAGACAAATCGTTGATCGGAAAGAAAGTAAGATTCTTCATTGTTTCCGCATTGGGGGCATCGTTTGTACCAGAACGAGGCGACAAACTGACCGCAAACAGCTCATCCTATACGGTGATTGGCAGCACGCCATTATCGCCAAATGGGCAGAATATCCTTTTTAAAGTGGCCGCATTCTCATGACATTTAAGGCGGATTTGACCAAGTGGGTGCAGAAGGCAAAAGGCAAGCAGGATGCCGTTGTCAGAAAGATCGTGATCGATCTTGGTAAAAGCATCATCATTAAAAATCCGGTGGGCGATGCAAATTACTGGAAATCACCACCGCCTGAAGGTTACGTAGGAGGCAGGTCGCGTGCAAACTGGATGTATGGGAATAATGTTATGCCGAGCGGCGCGATTGATAACATCGATCCATCAGGCAGCAAGACGATTGCAAAACTTGTGGCGCAAGTGTCATCCACGCCAACGGCATCGGTGCATTGGATTGCAAATTCACTGCCTTATATTCGTCGTCTTGAAGAGGGATGGTCTAGACAAGCTCCGCAGGGAATGGTTAGACTGACTATTGAAGAATTCCAGCAGACCGTGAGGAAGGCAGCAAATAGCATAAGATGACCACGGCCACGATCAAAGCAACGCTCGAAACGGCATTGAACAATATCACGCCAGCATTGGCCACGGCCTGGGAAAACGCCTCATATACGCCTGTCGAAGGCACGCCATACCAGCGTGTATGGTTTTTGTTTGCGCAACCAGACAACTGGCATGTCGGGCAGCGGTTTAGACAGAATGGATACATGCAGGTGTCCTTATTTTATCCTCTTGGCAATGGCGCTAAAGATGCGCTGGCTAGGGCGGAATTGATCAGGAGTACATTCAAGGCTGGAATGATTTTGTCAGGCGTTTCAATCTCAGCCACGCCAGAGATAAGAGGCGGAGAAATAGATGGAGATCGATACGTTTTGAATGTGTTTGTAAGGTTTTCTGAGTTCGTTACGGTATAATATGTCACATTCATCAAGAATTTTGCATGAAACTCTGATCAGACTAGCCAAGGGCATGCTGAAGGCATGGGAAACCTGGCTGACAGAGCAAAGTAAGCAGCAGTAAAAAGTATTTAATCAACAATCCGCGAGCACGCGACAGGCCGCGCTAGTCAACGCCTAGTCATTTTGCAACCTCGTTACAAACGCGAGGATGCATTATGGCTACACCCATTCTATTGCTCAACACCAAAGTTGAGATGCAGTCAGTTCTTGCTGCTGCGAAGACCATCACGGCGATCACGAAAGCATCTGAAGCCGTCATCACAGCGACGCATGATTTTTCTATCGGTGATTTGATCGTCATTGATGCCGTTGTCGGCATGACCGAAATCAATAAGCGAGTCGTGCGCGTCAAATCAGTCAATACCACAGTCGATTTTACCTGTGAAGGTCTGGATTCAACTGAATTCACCACCTATGTATCCGGTGGCACGGCTCAGAAAGTATCCACCCTGCTCACGTTCGATAACGTCACTTCGTTCAGCTACCCGGAGCCGCAGCCCAACAGAATTGATGTAACGCCTATCTCATCCACGCAGAAAGTGGAGGTATTCGGCCTGGATGAAGCGCCACTCATCACTATGAATATGAATAGCGATCCGATGGGGGCAACCATCGTTGAGCTGCGTAAAGCCAGCCGCACGAAAACAACCAGAGCGTTCCGTGTCACGACGCAGACAGGACAGGTATTGATCTTCAATGCTTTCGTTGCCGGTGGGCGGGGCTTTGATGGAGCAGCAGGCGCGGTGGCCACAGGGCAGGCAAGCATGACGCTGGCTGCCGAGGAGCAATGGTTCGCATCATGAGCAACTTAATCGAAAAAATCCGCAATGCCAGGCGCTTCAGTGTGAAGGTGGGCGACATTTCTTTTTCCGGGATGTTGCCCACGCGGGAGCAATTCTATCTATATGGCCGTGAGGGCGTGACGGACGCAGAGATTGCACGCAAATGCGTAGACGGATGGGACAACGTGACGGAGGCGGATTTGCTGGATGGCGGAAGCTCTGAGCCAGTGCCGTTTGATAAAGCGCTGTTTGATGAAGTGATCGGGGACAAGCAGGAATGGTGGCGGCCGATATCAGATTTAATCATTGATCGCTTCAAGATGCGCTCAGAAGAGAAGGCCGAAGCTGAAAAAAACTCTCGTGCTGGCTCGAAAGCCAAAGCCTGAGGCGAGTAGCCAAAGCAAAAGGGTTCGTGCCGGATATAGAGCTATCTCAGAGCAACGAGGTGGCTCTGAGAATATGGAATCTAATGGGGTCTGAGATGGACTGGAGTGCTCTGGATGTGCTCGCAGAATATTACCGGGTTGATGACGTTGAAATGCTGATCGACTCGCTGATTCATCTCAAAACGCACCATGACAAATTGACGGCTGCAAATAGATGACAGATATTGCTGAATTAGCTCTAAAAATTGATGCGCTTGATGTCAAGCTGGCCAACGCCGAGCTTGATAAGCTATCACGCACCAGCGGTAATACCGAGCAATCTGTAAACCGTCTTACATCATCGATCAATAGCGGATTCAGCACGGCAAAGGCAAGTATCGCCGGACTGGTTGCCGGATTTGCATCATTTGAAAGCATCAAATCGGTCGCTAATGCGGCGCTGGATATCCAGAAGATCAATAATGCGCTGGAGGTCGGCGTAGGTAGTGCAGACGCTGCCGGTAAAGCAATGCGCTTTCTGCGAGACGCGTCACGCGAGCTTGGGCTTGACCTAAGAGAATCCGCGCTACAATTCTCAAGACTGGCCGCGGCAGCCAAAGGGACTGCGCTGGAAGGTCAGGCGACGCAGGACGCATTCCTGGGCGTTTCCAAGGCGGCGGTAGCATTAGGACTTTCGAGCGAAGAGGCGGGCGGTGCATTGCTGGCCATCCAGCAGATCATCAGCAAGGGCAAGGTTTCTCTGGAAGAGCTTTCCGGGCAGTTGGGCGAACGATTGCCGGGCGCTTTGCAGATTGCAGCGCGTGCCATGGGTATGACGGTCGAGGAATTAAATAAACTGGTCTCTACCGGAAATCTGGCCGCTGAACAGCTTCTGCCGAGATTATCTACCGAGCTAGAGAAAACCTTCGGCAACCAGGCGCAATCAGCAGCCTCCGGTTTACAGTCGCAGATCAACAGATTTAATACCGCGCTATTTGAAATGAAAATAGCGATCGGGAATACTGGATTGATCGAGTTTTTGACAAGCGGCATCCAGCTTGCCACTAAACTGACGAATTCGATTTCCAACTTGTTCGGTTCTGCCGAACAACTGAGCGCAATAGACAAGCAGCGGCAGATGATCGCTGGCTTGCGAGAAGAGCTTGCATCGCTGAATGACCGAAAGAATGTTCCCCTTGTTGGAGAACTCCTTTTTGATAAACGGTCTGCGGACATTCTGAAGCAGCGCATCGAGGATGGCGAGGCGGACTTGCAGCGCCTGATCGACAAAGCAGAGAAATTAAAAACCATACCGACAGCCAAACCAGATCAGACAAGGGATAAAGCACTAGAAGCAAGCAAGAAGGTCACGAAAGAGGTCGTCTCTGAGTCCGAGAAGTTCCTGGCCGCGTTAAAAAAAGAAGCTCGGCAAGCAGGACTATCTGCCAATGAAATTCGTCGTCTTGAGGCGGCAAAGCTCGGCATATCAGACTCAGCAGAACCATTCATTCAGAGAATAGAGCAGGAAGAGAGCGCCTTTAGAAATGCCGAGGAAGCGGCAAACAGCTATAGAGATCAACTGGCGCGAGCAGCATCCATCACAGAATCCGTCATGACTGCTGAGGAGCGATTCGCTCAGACGCAGGCAGAACTTAATCAACTGCTCAACTCAGGTGCGCTTGGGACAGAACATTATAACAGGGCGCTGAAGCAGGCAGAAGAGCAATTATTCGGGGTCAGCAGATCAGGCAAGCGTGCTTTTGATGAGTTGGATCAGTTTGCAGTGCAGGCGGCGAGGAATGTGCAGACGGCATTCGCGGATTTCTTCTTTGATCCTTTTGATAAAGGCATCAAGGGAATGATCAACAACTTCGCCACGGCGATAAGGCGACTGATTGCTGAAACGCTTGCTTTGAAGACATCGCAAGCGCTTGGGTTTGGAGGGCTGCTTGGGTTTGGTGGCACTGCAAGCGCAAGCGGTGGATCTGGCGGCATGGGCATGATGGATATTGCCAGCATGGGATCAAATCTGCTTAGCCTTGGCTCATCCGCATTTTCAACAGGATTGGGCGCAACCGGACTTCTCGGTAATGTCGTTTCCGGCGCTGGTAGTTTCTTCGGCTCTGGTTCAATGGCCGCTTTCGGTGCCGGGATGGCAGACGATCTGGTTATGGGGGTTGCTGCTGGCGTTGAGGCAGGCATGAGCGGAGCAGCCGCAGCATCTGCAACCACAATGGGCGCATCGTTTGCTTCAGTTGCTGGCCCAATGATAGCGCTGGCAGCGGTTGATGTGATCGGTAGAGTTCTGGCAGGAAACAAATCTACCGGAACGTTCGCTGACATGCTGCCGGTGGTTGGGGGCTTTGCTGGCGCTCTGTTCGGCCACGGCCCAATGAAACAGAAAGAGACAAATCTGATCGGAGAGGCTACCGCGTCTGGTTTCGAGGGATTCACGCGCACCAAATTCAAGGCGCAAGGCGGCTTGTTCGTTGGCGACAAGGTCAAGCGAATTGACAATGATTTGACGCTGGAATTTGAAACACTGCTGGATAGCGCTATTACCGGGTTCTCATCGTCTCTCAAAAATATTGCCGGTGATCTTGGCCTGGGCACTGAAGCAATCGACAACTTCTCCAAGGCTATCAATATTGCGACCGAGAAGGGGAAAGGGTTTTCAGACGAGCAGATAGCGGAGTTACTTGCTGAAATCGGCAATGAGATGGCAACGTCATTGCTGCCCGGCGTTGAGAATTTCAGAAGGGCTGGCGAGACCGCATTAACCACTTTACAACGATTGGGCAGTGAATTCAATGTTCTGGTCGGCCTGGGCGCGGCGCTGGGTAATAGCCTATCTGATACCGAGACTTTCTTAAGATCAATCTCATTCGATCAGCGATCCGCATTCGTTGATGCTGCTGGCGGTCTGGATGCTCTGGCGGCAAAAGCTCAGTTTTTCTCTGACAACTTTCTGAGCGATTCAGAAAAGCTGGAGCCTGCAATCGAGCAGCTTAACCGGGAAATGAGCGAGCTTGGACTGTCTGCTGAAATGAGCAAGAGTCAGTTTAGAGACTTGGTGCAATCGTTCGGTCAAACTGACGGCATCACGCAAGAAATGCTGCAAGAGTTACTCAATGTTGCGCCATTATTCATCAGGGTCAAAAACGGATTAGCTGAATTGCATCCTGAGCTGCAAGCGGTAGCTGATGCCACATTTGATCTTGCCGCAGCAGAAAAATTGATTGCAGATAAACGATCCGCTCTGATTGCAGCGTACAGCAGAGAAAAATCCAGCCTTGAGAGTGTCATTACCCGATTCTCAGACCTTGCGGCAAATCTGAGAACATCAAGCGCGTCACTGTCACTGAGTAATCTATCGCCACTCACACCAGAGCAGCGGCTGGAAGAAGCGCGTAGGCAATTCAATTTAGACAGATCGGCGGCTGGCGCGGGTGATGAAGAAGCGTTAAGAAGGCTTCCCGAATCTGGACGAGCATTTCTCGAAGCATCGCAGATATTCAATGCCTCATCAGCCGAGTTCATTTCTGATTTCAACTTCGTCAAAGGCGTGCTGGAATCGTCGGCAAGGGTGGCCGATACCGAAGCTGAGATTGCGAAGAGTCAGCTTTCGCAGCTTGAGCTAACAGTCAACAATCTGATTGAGATTGATAAAGGCGTTGGCAGTGTCGAGGACGCAATCAGAGAGCTAACTGCGGCAGTGTTGCAGGGTCAGGGAAATCCGGCCATCTCTGATCAGGCCATCAGGGATTTCATCAACACCCCTGGCAGATCGACACAAGAAATCATGGATGCTGCGGTCAAGTTTAATGTGTCAGGGTCGCAGATTGCTAAAGCCTTGAGCGTTGATCAGTCAGTAATCAATAAAGCTGCAGGTGGAGTCTCAGTATCTGACCAGGCCATCAAGCAATTCGTTGATGCCAACATCAACAACCCAAGGGCGATCTATGACGCAGCCATAGCCAACGGCATCAGCAGCAAGCGATTGTCAGAAGTTACCGGTATCTCGCTGGAAGACATTAATAACTTCGTCAGGATGAACAATTTACCGGCCTTTGAAAGCGGCACTGATTTTGTCGGCAAGGGCGGACTGGCCGTATTGCATCCAGCCGAGGCGGTCACACCAGCCAGCCACATGAAGGAGATGGCCAACGAAATCAAAGCGCTCAGGCAGGAGCTATCAGAGCTGCGGCGCGAGCAGAACCAGCAGACTGGCGCGTTGATTAATGTGGCTGTTGAATCGCAGCGCATGAACGCGAACATGATCATCAAGAGCAATCAGGAATCTGAGAAAAGTGCTGCCTGGCGTGATCAAGCGAAGGTGGCGATACGATGAGCACATACACGGACTGGCTATCTGACTTAACTGCAATCCCATGCATTTTGGTCGAGGTGTCGGTCAAATCCGGTTCTGAGACCACGCGCTATTTATCGAGCAGGCCGTTTGTTTCTGGTTCTGGCGACACCCCGGCAAGCACTGTTTACACGCCCATCGTTATGGGGTCTTCGGTCAAAACGGTCGAGCGCATGAGCGTGCTTGATCAATCAGCATCAATATCGTTCGGTGACATTGAGATAGACAACACAGACGGGTCATATGACAGCTGGCTGAACGACATCTGGAGCAATCGATCAATCACTGTGCTGCATGGCGATGTGCGCTGGACGAGGGCGGAGTTTGAGGTGATCTTCAGCGGCATCGTGGAGGACATCGGCAGCAGATCGCGTGACACACTGAATCTAAAAATACGCGACAAATTGCAGCGGCTGAATACACCCGTCACCGAGACCACTTTAGGCGGATCGACCAGCAATAAAAACCAGTTGATACCGCTCACTTTCGGGGAGTGTCACAACGTTTCAGGACTGCTCACGAATCCCGCAACATTGGAATATCAGGTGCATGCAGGGCCACTGGAGCGGGTAATCGAGGCGCGTGACAATGGTGTTCCGGTCGGCGGCACAGCTTATCTTTCGACCGGAAAAGTAACGCTGAATGCACAACCATTCGGCAAGGTGACATTCAGCGTGCAGGGAGACAAACCCTCTTCAACATGGAATAACACGGCCAAAAAGATCATTGAAAGGCTGGTCACAGGCTACGGAGAGACGACAAACAGATTCACATCGGGAGACCTTGATTCATCCAATTTAAGCGCATTTGATTCAGCCAATCCGCAGGTGTTGGGAGTCTATCTGTCGGCGAGAGAAAACGTGCTTGCTGTCTGCAATGCAATCGCGGCAACGGTCGGCGCGCGGCTGGTAATGAGCCGGGCAGGATTGCTGAAGCTGATCAAGATCGAGCTTCCAGTATCAGGCACGCCATTCGCAATCACGACAGATGACGTGATCGAAGGGACGATGAGAATATCTGAAAAGCTGCCCGTGCAGGCCGGATTCAAGATCGGATTTGCGAAGAACTGGACCATTCAAGACTCGCTTGATACTCGCATACCGAACGCGCATAAAGATTTGTACGCGCAGGAGTGGTTGACGGTAACGGCCAAGGATGCAACGACGAAAACAAATTACCGGATCGATGGCGAGCCTGAGCAAATCGACACTTTCTTTCTAACTGAGTCGGATGCGAGCACGGAAGCCACCAGGCTTTTAAATCTATTCAAAACGCCACGGTTCATTGTTGCATTTGATGCCACGGCCAGATCATTTCAGCTTGAGCTTGGGCATGCCGTCACCATTACTCACCCACGATTTGGCATGAGCGGAGGTAAGAGCGGCATGGTTGTTGGACTCTCCCCAGATTGGAGCAGCGGCATAGTGAGCGTGGAGGTACTAATTTAACATGGCTGCAACAGTTAACGCACGCGATACGCTGATTTCCGGCGAAACCAGAACGCAGACCGTGACGCTACCGAGTGGAGTCAATATTGATTATGGCAATGTGAGCGGCACAAAACCGCCAGCCACGGCAACTCAGAATTTATTTACCACTTCTGTTGATAACCCTACCGGCGGCAACGATGGCGATGCACATTTCAACAGCTTCAGCAACGTCATGTGGTTCAAGGTCAATGGAGTATGGCAGAAGGGCGGCACAACCAATGCTAACCACATAACCACAGGCACACTCGCAGCTGCAAGGATAGCGGCATCAAGCATTACTTCTGACAAGTTAAGCGTGTCCTCGTTATCAGCCATTGCAGCCAATCTTGGGACTGTGACGGCGGGGAATATTACCGGCACTGCGAGCATCAGCATCTCAGGAAGTGGCACATTCAACGGGTCAACGGCAACAATTGTCGGGAACGCGGCGGTAGCAGCGAATATGTCAGACTCGGCTGTACATGGGGTTTACGCGAGATCGACGGGGACGAGAACCGGGGTATTTGGGTTTAACTCAGGGACGGGCACCGGGATTCAGGGAACCAATACAGGAGGCGGCATAGGTGTCTTTGGTTCTGCGTCAGGTGTTTCAGGCAGTAAGGGAGGGGAGTTCGTCGGTTCTGGCAACGGTGTCACCGCATTGAAGGCTGGGAAAGTTTCAGGTTCGGGAAACGCGCTCGAAGTGGTGGGATCAATGACTATCTCATCCACCACGCTAGTATCAAACCTAAACGCGCAACTTTGGAATAGCGCAACTCTACAGATGAATGCAGCCGCCGGTTCATCAACCGCAACCTTCAACAATACGACAAAACCTGGCACAAACAGCGGCGGCAATGGCTGGATGATTATTACCTACGGAGGCACTAAATATGCTATCCCAACCTGGGTTGTCACGCCATAATAAATTTTTCCGACATTATACCATATTTTTGAAATATCTATTCAAAATCAATAAATTAAAAACAACAAAAAAATGAACTAATAATTAAAAGTATTAATAAATAATATTATGCTGATAAAATAACAGCATGGTTAAGGAATTCTTGATCACCGGACAGGCGGAACCTGGAAACAGGAGGGGAACATGAATAAATTTGAAGCAGCAAAAGTTTTGAATATATCTGGCAACATCACGCAGGAAGAAGTAAAAACAGCATACCGTAAAGCATGCATGAGGATATTCATCATCCTGATGACAGTGCTAAGCGTCTCTGCTCATGCTGGCTATAAAGGCGTGCTCATCACGTCTCTTGACCAGATCGACGAGGTTCATCACTTCTCAAACTCTTATGCCTACGCGCCGATATCTATCGACGACTTGCGGGACGTTCTAAACAGAAACAACCGACGGATGACATCGATTATAGAGATAGGCCGGTTCTTTTTCAATGGGGCAAAGGGCGTTTTTGAATACAGGGACACATCTGAATTAAAGGATTTACTCAGGTCTAGCCATTCAATCGCTATGCTCGATGAACCCTTCTGGTGGATCAGGTCGGCATGTCAAAGCGGTAAATCTGCCGCTTGTTATGAGATCAAAAGCGGCTATATCAACACCATCAATTTAGTAAAGCGCATCAAATTTGAATTGGGCGTGCAGCTCTACCACGTCGAGTCTTACTTCGAATTGGTCATCCAGAAGTCAGAAAATCCAGACAAACCGGTGATCATGATTGATAGTGCAGACCACATCGGATTTGATTGCTATGGACGCTTTGACGACTGCGGCGGATACCATCAGATGGTGTATGCATCGTGGATTTATGAAGCCATGAGAAGTCATCAGAAAATATTTTTAGTCCCCGGCGCGTTCAATTTCGCTGATGAAAGCATCGTGCTGGATCAGCTTTATGCATACGAGTCACTGCATAACCAGTATCCAGATTTGATATCCGGCTTCGGTGCATTCATGTGGGGAGACGGATACGGGCTCATTGGGGCGAAAAGCATGCCATTTGTTAAGCAGGCGGTAGAAAACATTTTAAAAGGACTGAAATGAGAGCAAGACAGATCAATATCGGCAGTAAAGAAGACATCGTTGAATACTCACATCAGGTCGGCATAGGCGTGCGCTGTCTGGTTGGTCATGGCGAAATCAATGAAGCAGGCGAGTTCATCGCCACACCATCACAGAATTATGAATTATACGAAATCACAGGCGCGGCATATGAAGAGCTGATGGCAGCGAATTTTGAGACAGGCAAGCCAGTCGGCGTGTTCAGGAAGGATGACTTGTGGAGCTTCATCGATGGTGCACGCAATCAACTGCTCAACGCTCCAGCACCTGCAGAATCGGAATAAATGTACATCATAGACAGAGATCAAATACGCAATGGAGCGCTAACGGCGACCAGCACCGCTGCTGGCTTCTCTGTTAACAACCTTAAAGAAGACCAGAAATCATCTGTCTGGAGAAGCACCGCTGTAACCGCACAGACGATCACGGCAACATGGGGTTCCTACAAAGTAATTAATGCCGTAGNNCAGAAACCGCGGATGTTACGCCGGTGGTTGATTCAGGAGATCAAACGGTAGATTTTATCTATCTTCCTCCTGATGGCTTCAACTCCAACAACTCAAGCAGCTTCCCTTATGGAGGAGGAAATCACTTTTTCATTTCTGTAACACAGGCATCAGTCAAAAAGATGGAAGTGATTATGACCAATCCGGCGGGGGTAGACAGCTTCATCGAAGTATCGAGAATCGTTACGGCGCAGGCATCCTTCTTCCAGAACAATCTAATGGAAGCTGACATCAGCATAGAGGATTCCACGGATATTAAACGCACTGATGGCGGGAACATCATCGTAAACCGTAAACCTATTGAGCGGAAAATGCGCGCTGATTTGTCCGCAATGTCCGCATCAGAAAGAGCAGCAATCAATCAAATCATCATCAGAAATGGACGGTACACGCCCATTTTTGTGGCGGCGCACGAATCAGCATCAAGCAGTTCATTGCGTGCAGATTTGAGAATTTATGGCTATATCGATAATGCGGGAATGATGGGCATCTTGAAACCAGGCTATGGGCATTTGTCCGGGATGGTTATTACTGAAATATAAGGAGGAAAATAATGAGAGCAACGGATGTTATTGACTGGAGAAAATATCCTAACTTCAGTGAATCAGAAATGAAATGCAAGCATACCGGGCTGTGCTATATGAGCGCTGATTTCATGGATGCACTGCAACAAATCAGGTTGGCATACGGGAAACCAATGGTTGTGACGAGCGGGTATAGATCGCCATTGCACCCGGAAGAGGCGAAGAAAGAAAGGCCTGGCGAGCATACATTCGGGCGAGCGGTTGATGTTGCAGTCAGAGGCGGGGATGCCGTTGAGTTACTACAGATCGCATTGGCGCACGGGATTACCCGCGTCGGGGTGAACCAGAAAGGAAAATCAAGATTTCTGCATTTGGGTATGGGAGCGCCAGGACTGCCAGCGCCCATGATTTGGAGCTATTAATTGACCGGAGCGGACTGACTTGATACCCATCAGACTACCAAGAATCATCAACTCGTCAAAAGATGATCGATGCCCGATCAATCCAGAACAGGCGGTTGAAATAAACGAGGCGCTGAAGAACATTAACGACCGGCTAGAACGAATAGAGCAGATGATGTTCGCTGCCCGAGTGGTTTTTGCAGTGTTGGCAGGGATTGCTGTGGCGGCTGGTTGGGTTCTTGAGCACATTGAGCACGTGCGTAACGTGGCTATAAGCTGGCTTAAACACTAAGGGAAATTTAATGACTACAAAACTACTTGCATTATTAATTGTTGCCTTGATCTCGGCAGGAGGGCAGGCGGCTCAGGTTCTTTATCCTACATCTCTGCACGACAAAAGAGGCGGCTCATCTGACCAGCAGGTTGAGGTTCTTTCTGTGCTAGACCAGGTCAACGATCAGGACGAATGGGATAAATACATTGAGTTTTATACTGGCAGAAAAGGTTATGACGGCGTGTTCAGGTTCAACGTGCCGGCTGGCTTGACCGACATCAAGCGTATTGAGCTTGTCGCTAATTATCGAGGCGGCGATGCGTCAAGCCAGAAATGGATTTTTCAGATCAGAGACAACCGCGGGAGGTGGCGGTCAATCGCTGATAATGCATCCGCTGAAAGCTGGATATGGTCTAAGATCGTCGGAAGTATAGACAAGAGCGTTTCTCGCTACATAGACAGCCGCAATCGGATTACGATTCGGTTCAAAACGGATAGCAGGCTGGATAATGGGCAACTTGATTATCTGGCGATCAATCTACATGCGACAGGATCGATCAATAACCCCGCGCCTGCGCCACAGCCTAAACCAGAAGCGCCTAGACCAGAGCCAATTGACCCGATCAATACGGGCGTATGGAAGCCTGCGCCTGGTCTGAAATGGCAGATTCAATACACTGGCGCAATCAATACTACATTGCCCGTGGACGTGTACAACATCGACCTATTCGATACAAGTAAACAGACAATAGATTCGTTGCACGCCAACGGCAAGCGCGTCATCTGCTATTTCAGCGCGGGCAGCTTTGAGAACTGGCGCCCTGATGCGAATTCATTCCCTATGTCTGTATTGGGTCGCAACCTCGACGGCTGGCCTGGTGAGAGGTGGCTGGATATAAGGCAGTTAGATGTGCTGGTTCCGATCATGCATGCACGCATGAAACTGGCTGCTGAAAAAGGCTGTGATGCGGTTGATCCTGACAATGTGGACGGCTATAGCAACAATACCGGCTTTAATCTGAGCTACAACGACCAGATTGCATACCTGACTACGCTCGCCGATGCGGCGCATGATCTTGGTCTTGCCATCGGCTTGAAAAACAACGTTGAGCAAATAAATGATTTGGCTAATTTATTTGATTTCGCGGTGAACGAAGAGTGCTTCCAGTGGAACGAATGCGACGCTCTTTTGACGTTTATCAATACCGGTAAAGCCGTCTTCGGCATTGAGTACAACCTGGCAAATTCCAGCTTCTGCCCGCAGGCCAATAACATGAATTTTGATTTCATCAAGAAGCGTTTGGAGCTGGATGAATTTATGCAATCTTGCAGGTGAATGCTTTTATTTTTTGTTAAAATGATTTGAAAGGGCGTTAAAATTTTTTATTAACCCACGCCAGGGTTCAGGTAAAGAATCGTTTTAGGTAAACGCGCCCTTTCTCCAAAATTGGAGATTAAATTGAATATTATTTCAATTGTTGTTGCATTAGTAACACTTCTAACCGGATGCCAATCATTTCTGAGCAATTCAGAAAAAGCCGCAGACATCGCAATCAAGGCGCAATACGTTGACGAGCTGGTCAAGACCGGAGCAATCCAGGACAGTCTTTTCGATAGCGATCTATCTCAAGATGAAATTGGCACGATCAATAAATCCCTCCAGGCATATAACGATTTCTCTAGTCAGTGGGGAAAATTGATTGTCCAGAATCCGCTTGAAGCGATTAAAAATACCAGCGCCATAATCAACCACTACGGCGTGCTCAGAATCCACTACGCAGAGATTGAGCGCATTGTGTCAGTACACTGGGACAAATACCCAGCCGAGAGTCAATTTCTTTTACTCGAGTATCAGAAGCAAGCTAGATCGTTGGATGAGTTGATCATGAGCTTGTTATCACAGTCGAAGACCAGCACTGCATTGCTCGCGATACAACGTGCAGGCGTAGTGCTTGGGCAGATTGCACTTAAATTAATTTAGGATCTGTATGAGTATTCTTGAAAATCTCGAACTTGTCTTTCATCGCGCAAAAATGCGACTGGATGCACAGGTAGAAATATCGGTAGCAATTTATAAACTCAGTTTGGGTGGAGGCAAGTGGCATGAGTATTGATCTTTTACAGTTGAGCGATATGCAGAAAATGATGCTATTCGCGGGATCTGGCATCATAGGCATGCTGTTCTCTTACTACCGGCGATGGTCATGGAATCATGGTGATGTGTCTCTGGTTACATACCTGTTCGGCGACTGGCATGCGGTAGGGCGTGCGGTCACAACGCTGATACTGCTCTGTGCTGGCGCTGGCGGACTGTCTTATCTGCAAACGCTTACATTCGAGCAGATCATCATAGCCGGTTTCGGTCTCGGATTGATCGTGCCTGATCGGGTTGAAAATAGCGGCAATCAAGCGATTAAGGATTAATCATGCTGATGCCCATGCTTAAGCCCGTGCGCATCTGCACCAAAGGTAAATCATTCTGGCAGAAGTTATGGATATTGCTGTCTGGCGTGAGAACATGGGAAGTCGTAGAAGACTGGGTGTTTATCATGCCGTGCGGTACGCCTGTTGTAATACCACGCGGCTTTGTGATGGACGGGGCGAGCACCCCTAAATTTTTGTGGGGACTGCTCGACCCTATGGGCATCCTCTTGATTCAGGGCATCATCCACGATTACGGCTACCGCTATAATTACCTTTGGGCAATTAGCAGAAAAGGCAACCTGTATAAATATCATCAGAATAAAGGTCGTCGATTCTGGGACAAGACATTTCTTGATGTCGGCCTGCACGTCAATGACATGCAGGTGACTGGGTGGCTTAGTTGGCTGATGTTGCGCCTGTTTGGGTGGATTGCATGGGGTGAGAATCGGAGGAAGAATGAGGTGGAGCTGGTGCCTCAGTGATTCTGCTGATTCAATTCATTATCCAATTTTATTTTGAATAGCTGCCAAAATGCCGGATGCATTCGTCTGTCTCCTGACTCCCATTTGCTCCAAGTATCTCTTGCGCAGTAGATCAGCCTCGCGGCTTGAGACATATTCAGACCGGCAGACTCACGCGCCTGCATGATTTCGTCTGGTGTCGGGTTGCGAGCCGGATTGCTCCGGCTACGGTTTGGATGATTCATTCAGCTTCCCACGCCTCCGAGAACTCAGAATCAGAGAATAATTCAGCCAAACCTGTTATTTGTTTAAGCCTTAATACTTCATCCTGTTCCATGCCTAGCTCTTTTGCTATTTTTTCATCACTCCAATTTCTGCGGGACAAATCAATAACTATATCTGACATAGCATCAATCTTATGTTTCCCTCTTGCTCTGTTGTGTCTGATGGTAGCAGCTATACGGTCTGATTTATCTTCGCGATCCGAATTTATCCTGGTTACCGGCAAATAGCCATGTACACGCGCCTTAATTGAAGGACATTCTTTGCCAACTCTATTCCGGTGAAATCCATCCACAACTTCATAACAATTGTTTTTTCCATACACAACTATCGGCTGAGTGTAGCCATCTCCCTCTATACTAAGCTGCAACAATTTCATCTCTGGCGGAGCTACATGATTTGGATTCCAATCATTGGCCTCAACTTTTTTAGCATTTATCCACAGAACACAATCTACAGGTTCATTAACAAAAGGGGAAACTAGGTGTAATTCAGTTCTAACTTTATTTAAGCAATCTATTTTTTCTGAGAGTTCCATGGCGGCAATCGCGCTGGTAAGGCTATTAACCAATTCATCAATACTCATGTTTGTAACATCCTTCTATTATATTTGAATGTATGCCCGTATACTTGCTTCAGCTTCCCATTGCATACCAAACTGATATTGCCTTTGTCTGCCTTTTTGTAGTTTGTGTTATTTATTACCCATTGCTGAGCTTCTTTGAGTGTGCAGACTTGCTCTTTAAAATTTCCATCTAATTGACATCCTCCCCGCCATGAATGACGGGGATTCCTTTCTGCTTCATAGTCCGCCGCCTCCGTAGATTGCTACATCGGTCTTCCGCAAACTCCACAGACTTATATTTCGAGGTGCCCCCCCGTATCTCTTACATGCACTCTCAGAAGGTCGCCACCAGCTAAGATGGTCTTTCCTGCCTTGAGTTTTAATACTTCAATAAGTAATGCTGCGCATTACGCGCTATCCTTCCCCTACCTAAAGGATGGGGTCTGTCGCGCTTTTAGATCAAGTTAGGATTGTAATAATGTTGTCTAAAATAATCGCGTCATTCCCCATGCCTCTCTCCTTTTCTTCATCAGCTTTAGATATTTTTCATATGCCTCAGTCTTGTGCTGAGTGAAGCTCAAACCTTTACACCAATAATCATTACGCAGCAAAGATTTGCAGATCCTTGTCCAACTTGGCGTTTTCTTGTCCGTCATTGATCCTTCATCCGGTATCCCATTAGGATATCCCCTGTCTGCATACCATTTCAAAAATACAGCTATTTTGTTCTTAAAATTCTCCGCTGTTTTTTCTGGCATTGAAGATAACAATCTTTCAGCAAATTGCCTCCATGTAATTCCTTCTGGCTTGGTTATACCTCGATATCCAAGAATATTTCCAGATTCTTGTACATATAGCGCTCCATGGTTTGCGCCATTTACCCTGGCAACTATTCTTGCCCATGTCTCTGGCTCAATGATGTGGAACAGCCACAATCCCTTCCTTTGATCATCTCCGTATGGCTGGCATATCCTAGCCTGATGGATGCTTAACCCGGCCTGATGGAATCTATCGTACAGCTTGTTATATGCCTTTCCATACTTGCCGTTATAAGTCCAGATATCAGATGTTTTCCAATCATAAATAGGGTAGGCGTTATACAGCGTATCTCCCATCCATGTAGTCCACTGGACTCCTTCAAATGTTGATTTTTTTCTGGCAATTGTCCGATATCGATTAAGAGACTCATCAGACCTAATCCCAACGAAGCATGCGCATAGCTTCCCTTGCGCATACCAATGTCCAAAAGCCGGGACAAATTCTTCAAATTCCATCGCCCTGCGGAAAAATGGGAAATATGACTCATCTGTTACCGCCATATCAGGAGGCTGTCTTACCCAATCTTTCTCCCTTCCTGGTTCCCAACATACCCATTGCGGTTCATACTGGCTCACTGCATTACGCATATGCAGAGGCAAAGCGCACCAGTAAGGATCAATGTTATCTTTATACATCTCAATCAGTTCTGACACATGATCTATAGTGAGTTTATATTGGGCTTCTAGATCTACAAACAAAATTCCTATCTTGCGGTTGCGCTTGATAGCCTCATCCATAACCAAGTGCATCATGACTGCGCTATCTTTCCCGCCAGAGAAGCTTAAGTAAATGCGCGGGAAGTCATCAAAGACTTTTGATATTCTACGCCTTGCTGCTGTTAGCACATCAATTCCTAATGATCTTTTAGCCACTTCTTAGCATCCGTTTCTGTTAATTTCTTGATATCACCGGATTCAGACACAATACAAAAGTATTTGTCTGTAGATCGCCATGATACTGGTGATTTAACTTCATAAAGTTTTTCTGACTCAAGAATAAAACATAACTTCGTCCCTCTTGATCCTGTGGAATTGGATTTACTTCTCTCCCAATTCCCTCTCAGAAAACTCCTCTTGAATCCAAATTTTCCGTCGACTCCTGTTATTTCTGCAACCCACGGCATGCGTGATCTTTTCATTCCGATCACTTCATTACTGAGACCAGGCGAAACTTGATCAGCCATTTTCCCGTACAAAGAGAGGCGCGCGTCTTGCGCCTCGCCAATGTACTCTAACATTAGAGAGGCTTTCATGCTTACGCTCTAAAGATGTTATCTTCTACAGACTCGCCTTCATATGGCGTTTCATTGATTTTCATGCCATCTTCGATCCATGAGAGCAACTTTTTTGCTCTTTTTTTAGCTAACTCCAACTTTTTTTCAACAGGTATTTCCGGGAAAAAACCCGGGAATACTTCCTCATTATTAGCAATTGAATCAAGTTCGGCTCTGATGTAATTGATTTGTGTTTGAGTTAAATTCATTTTCATCTCCAGCCCCTGTATCAGCCGAGGCGCACTTGGTTAAGAACATCTCAACCATGAGAATCATTATAGACTATACGTCTACATTGTCAACATTTTTATCTAAAATATTAGTCTAATTCAGTAGTATTAATTTACAAAAACTATGCGCATGCCGATCTATATGTATAGAAAAGAGCTTTTCTGTATATATGTTCCACTTTCAAATTCTTGAATATACCGAACAATCTGCTCAGAGAACCCGTGGATATGTGTCCAATTGTGATAGCCGATGCCATTTTGGTAGCTGGCCACATTAATCATATAGCCGTTACCGAGAGGGCTTTCAACAACATCCATGGACTGCTCATCAGTTATGATGATGGTTCTGTCTGCATACTTGACGATATCTTTTGCCACAGACCAAGACTTTCCTAGATATGTTCCAGAATGCGGCTGAGACACGCATATGGCATCAATCAAAGCCATGCCTGATCGCTGTGGCACTTCCGCCAGCTTGTTTGAGAAGGAGTAGATCACAACGTCATCACAGATAGCTCTTACTAATACGGCAAGAGCGCAAGCTGCATCAATCCGCTTCAAATCTGATTTGCTTGAAAGCCGATCATTCATTGATCCCGACACATCCACAAGGATCACTGTTTTGCCTGGCAGCTTATCCATTCCCCTGCAAGCAATCTGCATCGCCTCGTCTATTTGTCTTTCCCACGATGGCACAGCGCGAGCAGCGGCCACGTAGCGGAAGGGGAGTGCTTTTGATTTTTCCGCACTCTTAAGCAAGGCACTAAATACAAGTTCTTCATTAACTTCCGCTTGCTTCATGTTGCGTAGGTTGCGCAGTAAAGCAAGATCGCCGAGCTTGTTCTCTTTCAGTAGTCTTTCAAAAGTCTCCTTCTTGTCTTGGCCAGAAGAAAGCGCAGTTTCCCAGGTGTCGGCTATAGCAAGCTCATTGTTTACCAACCGTTTCCACAGAGCAGCCTGATCATCGTCCTTCGGTTTCGCGTGCACCATAAAGAGCACATCGCGCAGCTTGACTATTCCGTCGCGATTATACTTGGATAAGTGATATTCATTGAATTTACGGAAGGCGCAAGCCAGACCTTTCTTAACCTGTTTTGATAATGGCTGCCTCCCATCTTGCCAGTACATTGCCAGGAATTCGGCAAGCTCATCAGCGCGCTGGATTGTTTCGCATAGGGTGCCTGCAATCGCTGGCTTTTTGGGATGCCTGGCAAGTTCCCTGACAAGCAGCAGTGGGACATGGCGCAATTTCATCTCATTACGCGCTTTCACGGCGATTTCCGTCACGTCATCAGGATCGCATGCATGAACAAGTCCTTTGATGCGCTCACCTATTTGTTCACCATTTTCATAGAATGAATCCTCCCACAGCAGGCAGGCCATAACAGAGCGTTTTAATTGTTCAAGAGGATTGATGATAGAGGCTTTTGCGCCTTCGTGCGTAGTGTTCTTTACTGGTTTATTGATTTTCATAATGCGTAAACAAAAAAAGCCCACGTGTTTAACGTGAGCTTTAGTTAATCGGGAACAGGCTACTTCAGTACGTTAGCGCTCTAACCGGGCTGAGCTACAGGATATTATCCTGGTTGGATTTGAACCAACGACCTCTCACTTAGAAGTTGAAGTAACTGAAATATTCACCACGAAATTAACGGGAACAAGCGATTGCAGTATTTTTCTCACCATGAAGTAACTGCTATCTTCACCACGTTGAATGCAATTATAGCATATCATTGAGAATCGTGAAAAGTAAATTAATCCGTTTTTTTAGCCATCTCTTCTGCAGAAAGATTGAAATAAATTTGCAGCTCCCTATAATTTAATAGTCTTTCTGCCATTATTACTTTACGTCACCAATAATAAATCCAAGGTTTCTTGTCAAGCGGCCACATTACGGATACACCATTGTCTGTTAATCTCATAACAAGATTAATGCATTTCCTGGCCTCTTGCCTTCTTAATCTATGCTTCTTTAACTTTCTCCACCATTTAGGCTCTTTCGCATACCATTTAAAGAACTTAGGGTGCGAACCTTGTGGAACCGTGTATTTCGTGAAATGCCTAGACCTGCTCATTTGAATTACACCCTCATTCTTCTCCATTCAACATCCAACCACTTAACAAGATCGCCTTGACCGTAATCTACATTAACTAGAATTTGTGTCCGATCTGGATCGTCTAATCTTGCTCTGTGGATAACGCCAATCATTTTTTGGCCTGAATAGAAATCTTTATATGTGAACCTCTTAAACTCTATGAATTTATTTTTATTTGGCATTATTCAACACCCAAACAATTTGTCTATGACTAAAACGCATGTGATTGCAATTAACCAAAAATAAAATTTAAGCCACATTAAAGCGTTTCTCAAATCTCGATCCTCCGCCAGTCTTGGTCGATCCACCTGATAAAGCAATCTCTTGTTTCGTGCTGCACTATCATGTGCAAATCATCTTCAAGATTTCCACTTCTATGCACGCAATGTTTGCTGTATTTCGATCCCGTGAGGATTAAATAATCCCTCACCTCAATAAATTTCTTCTCTCTCGGTGGAGAGAAAGAATATTTAATATGCTCCAGCCATGCTGGATACGAGGTCGTCTTCCAGCATTCATTTACTTCTTTGAAGAAATAAACAGGCTGACCGGTCATTGCATGCCTAGCAATCATTTCCGCGTGCGGCAGAGGCTTGCAGATCAGGTATTCAGATATCTCACTATTAACTATTCCAGAGTGAATAGGACTCTCTCTAAAAATATCTGATTCAGCCCCGTCATTTCTTCTGACAATCCAACCATGCGGAGCATTTTTCATCTCATCAAGCTGATCTTGAGTTCCTTCGAATTTAACCCAACTTGCGCTCATTTATACCCCCTCTTGTAAATTTATAATGGCCTGTTTCCGCCATGATTTTTATGGTAACTAAGTTTAGCCTCATAATTCTTTCTTGTTTTTATGGCATCTTCTTTATTTTCATATAATCCGATGTGCGAATTTTTTCCATTTATCATTACACGGACTTGCCATTTTAATGTTGGTTTGTGGAAGTAGACGCCACATACTCCACTTGTGTTAGTTGATCTAAGCCTCTGATTTTTGCAATTTTCCTGTCTATTAACTACTCTAAGATTACTTATTTTATTATTTAATCCTTGCCCGTCTATATGGTCTATTTCTCCTGCAGGAAGATTGCCGTAAACGTACATCCAGGCTAATCTATGAGAGTAATATTGTTTGCCATCAATCGTTAATAATCTGTATTTTTTGCCTCCTTGAGTAATAAAACATCCAGCAATATCTCCTTTTTTAGCATTCCTACTTCTCGATTCATTCCAAATAAATACTCCCGTGTCGGGGTTGTAATTTAAAAGCTCTTTCAATCTATCTTGCGTTATTAATCTTTTCAACACTCAAGCTCCGGAAGATTATTAAAATTTTTTCCATTGTGCGCTCATTATTTGTCCTTCAAAAAATCTATAACATAATCCCGATTTAGAATTAGCCAAGACCTTAAAACATCGGGGTCAACCAAGCCCATATGACCCTCACCATAAAGTGAAGTATTTCTCTCTGACTCATACCACGCGGTGAACGATAAGTTTTTATTATGCTCATCACACTCGGACTCACTTTCGAATATCTTTCCATCTTCGGATTGGAAACAAGTTATTTTCTTTGCCATATTCACCTCTTAAAAAATGCCGATCAATAAAATATTTAATTTCAACTTAAGCATCTAGATGTCCTCCAAATAAGATTTGACCCATGCGCCTCTCAGTCATCACCTCGTCTTTCATTCCGCACTCATAACAAATGTTTTCGCCCATAGGGCCATATGGCCTTAGCTCATCAACCTTGCCGCAAAACTCACATTTAGCATCTGGCTCATTACATATGATTGCCACGTTTCCAATTCTTTTACTCATTTCGCCTCCGCAATTTATTATCAATTAATCGTTCTATTTGATTCAACCTGCACACGTCTTGCGCTGACTACTATCTTGTGATCCAGAAATGTTGCTTGATACTCATCCTCGATAGCGTCTGGATTGTCATCGAACAAAACAGAAACCATGCTTGCGTATGACCTCCTTATTTCTTCCTTAAATTCATCTGGTGTCATGCCAGCATCACGACACAATGCGATGATGTCTATTTTCTGTTTATTCGTCATTGCTCTTTTCCTTTTGTATTTTTTCTTTAGTATCTTTCATGTGCTCATGGCAGCAAGCTCCATAACCCATCCAGCCAATGTTTGATGGTCTACCGCAATAACACTGTGGCAGAGGATTGGCGCAATTCGCGTTAAACCATGCTTGGGCATCCTTCCCCCAAGGATCATCTTCATCCGGTATATGCCCAGGGCCTATCAAGCCATTTTGCACCCAAATCATGGCTGCTTCCGCACCTTTGCCATGCTGCCACTCTATCCATGCGGACTGATTAGCTGTCACCATGTCATGTATGATGCGGCTTAAATCTTTAATCAGTTTTCTCGCTGATTCCAGTTCTTCTTCTGCTGTCATTTTCATTTATTTATTTATCTCCCTCTTCCGCAATTTAAGCAGTGCGTATAAACCCCTAATCCATCCACTTCTTGATCTGGCCTAAAATTCTCAGGCCATTGTTCTTTAGGTAATAAAACGCTTTGCCCTATTGGGGTTCCTATTTTCCAGTGACATATATGAGGCGCAACTCCATAAAAAGGGTAAATACAATTACCATCTCCATCGTCACATTGTTCGCAGCAATTAGATGTCATTCAAATCCTCCTAAATGAAACCACCCAAACGTATGGATTCAGATCCCAAGATCCATCTCCGCTTGTTGATTCCCATAACTTTTTATATGCGTCAACAGGATTTTTACACCAATCTTGCCACGACCATCCGGTATCATCGGTGCCTGGGAGACCATCTAAATCTGGTATTCCATACTTAATCGTTTTGCCATCTTTTGTGATATCTTTAAGACCCTCGGCAATCGCATCTTCCTCGCTAATATCCTGCAAGCGCTCAACGCCGATGTTTGTGATTTCCAAGTTAATGCGCGATGCCCAGCGAGGCATATAAAAAGGTGACCTCCATCGTCTATCCGAAGCTTTTTCATCTATCGAATAATTCGATGGACAGGATAATACTGTAAATATCTCAGACACCTTATCAGCCCAATCATCTGGCACATGCCTTTTTATAGATACTTTACCATCAGACTTGTACCTGATATATGGGTCACCATCCTCAGTCCAGTTTGCGAATTGCCATGTCTCCCTCACCCAAAGCCTATCTCCGATTTTTCCATACGGACAGTGAATGATGATATCTTGCGGCTTATGCAGCAGTAATCCTGCAAGAGGCTTGTCTATCCATTCGCCACGTAAGTTTCCGTGCTCATTAACTTCAAGCTGAGGCTTAATGATCCGCCTTGTCTGCGTTTTTCTATTTTCCAAAATCGCCATAACCATCGGTTGCGACATAATTATTGGTTTTCCCTTGGTCATTTTTATTGATTCTCTCTTTAAAATCCACCGGTTAGCACATTAATCCCCCCGCCGGTGGCCAGGATCGCCATACCTCTGCGCGATCTTCCTCAAGAAACGCAGACTTCAGCTCACATGTGCAATGTGTTGTGGATTGCTGATCTTTAATTGTTTACGAATAGTTTCAAGACCTTTCCAACTGGCAGCGTCGCTTGACTCATTTTTACCTGATTTTCGACAGAGTTTATGCTCGATGGCTTTGATAGCTCCTGATAGGTGGAGAACATAGCCATATTCATGTTGTATTTGGTTTTCTGATCTGATTGCAGTGATTCATAATCAGCGCACATTTGCTCTGTCAAACCGCGCTTAACAGTTCTTCTGATATGTGCAATTTTCGATTCCGCCAGACCTGGTATTTCATCGTTGCTCAGCCGTTTTAATCCCACTTTTGCGATAGTGCCAAATAGTATTCTTAACTCGGATTTACATGCGTTCCTTGCTGTCTGTAGCGCCTGCCTGCATTGCTTCTGTACTGATCTGCCTATTAATTCATCCATTTCTGCGTAGGTGATTATTTCTCCCACGGCAGATTTAGATAGCCTTTCGTACAGAAACTGAGCCTCAACCGATCTATCTGGTATTGTTCTTTTTCCTTCTTGCGTAAATATCTGCATCTATTTTTCTCCTAATAAAATTGTCTGGTTGCGTCGTGTCCAGTCATGTCACGTCTAATCGGGTCAAGGTCAACCATCCATCCAACTCTAAGAATTAGATGGATGCTTGTCTTGAGCTGTCCGGTCTCGTCAGGTCAAGTCACGTCCAGTCTCGTCTTGTCCCGTCTCAATGATTGCCTAAACAATCCACATGCTCACTCATTGAATGAGCATGGAGCTTGTCTTGAGTTGAGTTGTCAAGTCGCGTCGAGTACCGTCTTGTCATGTCGCGTCCGGTCAGGTCAAGTCTCGTCTTGTCTTGTCATGTCAAAAAACCATCAAATAAAAATCAACTCCAGCTAATCGATTCGACCGAGAATCGACCGTAAAAACCATTGTTTCTTGGGCGGAAGAAGCCTATCCCTATAAATTTCCCTGCCTCCGATAAAATATGCTTGAACACTTCTTCTGTAACCGTTTCGTCCAGAATGATGAACTCTGCTTCTCCTTCCCATTCGTGAATAATCGGGAAGCATTTCTTCACCCTTGTGCCGCCCCCGCGTTTTCCGTCACTTGGAACAAATAGCCACTGACCATGCACTTCATCTTTCTTAATTCCCAAATAGACCGGAGTCATGACCAGAACACCAGCCTCCACGTGCTTGGTGTAAGTGGCCTTTCCCTTTCCTGGTATCTGAATACTCAAATATTTTGCTGCTTCGCTCAGGCAGTTCTTGAGAGCCATAGGCGGGATATAAACCTGATCATCATTGTCGTAATGTAGTCTCTCGCGCCACGTTCTTTCCTCATATGCCGCGTGCTGTTCTTTTTCCAGCTTAGGAACCTCGTAATATTTAGACTGGGAATAAGGGCTGATGCTTTTCAATTTAACTAATGCTGTTCTCATTTTTTCTCCATTTAAAAGTTGTCTTGAGTTGTCTTATTGAGTGGTGTCATGACCCGTCAAGTCGGGGAACGTCCCGTGATTGCCTAAACAATCCGGCTGCCACCTCGTTGGAAGAGGCAGCCAGCTTGTCTTGAGTTGAGTTGTCTCGTCTGGTCGCGTCCCGTCCGGTCATGTCTCGTCTTGTCATGTCGCGTCCCGTCTTGGCTTGATTAAGCCATCACTTCTTCTTTAACCTCAACGTTTTCAATCGCGCCATCCTGCATCTTTACTGTCATATATTTGTTCATTTTATTAATCCTCATCCTGAAAACACTTGTAGCAAAAAGGGCCGTCATCATCCGTATAGAGACTTCCATCCCCTTTGCCAGCCTTGCCCGTTGCGTCACCGCAATTACAACAATATTCAAGCGTGCACCCCGGGTAACGATGGTTCACCATTGCGTGTTCAGTTTGTGTTAATTGACGTGTTAACCCATTCTTACGTCTATTATTTTCTTTATCTATCCAATCCATTTATTTGTCCTAAATCCAATGGTTTACGTTTGGATGATGCTGGTGGTTGCTGTGTATCTGTTTCGCGTACACCAATAATTTCTTCCTGCGTCTCATCAACCAGTCTCAAAAATTCATTTCTTCTCACCCTAAGCCGTTGAATATGATCCTCGTATTCATCACGCTCCATCCTGTGCACAATTATTTGTTTCCCTTCAGGAAATTCTGAACAGTAGCTTATGAAGTCGCACCATTTCCTGCCCGTGCAATCAAGATGCCCTACAAGCTGCCACAGGTAAGCAGGGTCAAACGACCCTCTTTTAAGCGTGGCGTAATGAACATGAGCAATAACAGATTTGATTTCAATTACTCCATCATCATCAACCAATCCATCTGGAGAGCCGCCATATAGCCCATGATCAAAAAATCCACCATCTTGCACAGTAACGAAGTATTCTGATTCGTAAATAGACCTTGCTATAGGCTCCTGCTCAACCCCTCTTTCCATGTGAGGATTTGAGTAATTGTCCTCAATTTTTCTCTGATTGATTCTTTCAAGAGCTAGCTGCAAAGCCAGTTTTTTTGCTGGCTCGCCCCACGATCCTTTTGATTCGTTAGCCATAAATATTGGGTTCTTGGATGATGTAACCTTCCCATATCTAAGCGCGTGCCATTCAGGAGATCCCTGCTCTACATTAATAAATGAGTAGTAACTCATGCCATAGCCCTCTCGCGCTCGCATTCTTCAATAAGCAATTCTTGATTCTCTTTGCTCATGCTCATGCTTGACAGCACTTTCTGAAGATTGCCGTCACGAAGAAACGCTGCTTTAGCTCTAGCCCACGTGGCAGAATCGCTTGGAATTAATTCTTTCTTTGGCGCTGACTTATTATTTTCAGCCCCGGCTGAGCTATCTATTGCATCATGCTCCAGAATCTCCATAGCTGTTATCCACAAATAGCGCCTTTGATATGTCTCAACAGCGCCAAGATTTTGTACCGGATGACATCCTTTTAAATTAGCCTCAGCCATGGGAGACGTAATAACTATCTCCGATCCATCCTCCAAGTCCGTTATTGTCAGTATGGCGAAATCACGGTTATACGTTATAAATCCACACAACCCAATATCATTAAATATTCTTTGCACATGCGGGATAAAATCAGACAATTCAAAATAATCATATCCCGCGTAATTGTTCTTGCCTGATTTTTTCATTTTGATTGACTGAAGCTTTATTCTCGCCTCCATCAGTTTTTTATGAACGCTCATCACACTACCCTCCCAAATTTCCTGCGAATCCTCGTTAATTCACGCGTCAAATACCATGCCGTCTGAATAGCATCTGTAAGTGTTAAACCGCCTTTTCTGAAATATGAAACACGTCTAATAAAACTTCCCATGATTGCCTCCGCAGTTTTTTAATTGGATTGCAGCGTATTCAGTTACCTCAACAACTTGTGATTGGTCATCGATAACTGCTCCAATCACAACTAGGAAAAACATGATGCTCAGAATGAGAAAACATCCGGTGAATGCATCAAGCTTTTCTTCGTACTTCTGCGCTTTAAAATTCTTGTAGTCCATTTGGATCTCCAGGATAATTACTAAATAACTCCAGCCATTTTCTTAATATCTTCCATGGCATCCTCATTCGACGCGAACCAATCAGGGATGCGATCAAGTTTTGGATCGCTAGCCATGTAAATTAATGCTGCTGCCGCGCTTGTTCCTATCGCATCCTCTAGCAACTTGCCGCTCTCGCCAGCCATATGAACAACCCATCCTGCGCGACAGTGAGTCGTTTCGCACGCATGCCACGTTTTCATGTCCAATGCATTCCCTTCTTTAGTAACAGCTTCGTAAATCTGTTTATGGATATCTGGTATAACAGGAACCGACATTTGTAATGTGGCACCTCTCAAATTGGCACCGCTCAAATCGGCA